>Ga0134128_10000803_pt1 | contig 42597 bp, 32 predicted proteins | sample KB31754_FD_96462 | JGI IMG/M metagenome (GOLD analysis project Ga0134128, IMG submission 96462) | Terrestrial soil microbial communities with excess Nitrogen fertilizer from Kellogg Biological Station, Michigan, USA - KB3-175-4 | ecosystem: Environmental > Terrestrial > Soil > Unclassified ...
CGCTGTCGGTGTTTTTTCGAACAAAGCTTTGTCCAGATTGGGCTGCTCGATAGGCGCGCCCACGTTGGCCGCTTGCTCTGCTTTGTCCAGAGAAATGGTGTTGCTCAAATCTTCAGTGTGCAAGTGAATGGAGCTGGTAGAAGTCCAATCCGTCGGCATGAAATTTTGCCCGTCGAAATGCAGCATCGGACCTTGTCCCGGAATCATCTCCAGCGAGCCGGCAATATGATCTGCCGCGTGTTGCATGCTCTCAACGAGATGATGCATGCCGTCTTGCACGGAAGCCATCGCCTCTCCAGCATGCTCCATTAGATGAACGGGGTTGAATGCATCCATCAGGCTGCCGTGCATCAGGGCGCCGAGAAACTCAAAAAACGAGTGCATGATGCCAGTCAGTCCCGGCATCTTCATAATCATTTGAATCATGGGCGAAATCGGCTCGCCGCCCGGGTGTGCAATTGCACCGAGCGCTTGCTCGGCTCCGTGTCCGGCTTGCCCAAGCAGCGACTCCAGTCCGGTCGGTTTTCCGCCTGCGCCTGCTGCTTCCACACCTGTCAGTTTTAAGCCGGGCAAAGTAGTTTCAGCGCCGGGCTTGAAGAACTGGTGCGCGGAGGCAACGTCGCCCTGGTGATGCAGCTGCGTCTCGGCATGGCCGATTCCGCGTCCTGCTTCTTTTCCAGGATCGTTGAATTCTAACGACTCGATGTTTGGCCGGGACAAGAGTCTTGTCCTTCTTAGTAAATGGAGTATCGACAGGCGGGGGATATGTCTGTGCGATAGCAACGGTAACATCTTTATGCATGGTTATCAAGAGGTTTTTAATGCGGTCTGTCAGTTTAATCTGTAAGACTGGGCATTCGCACAGCCGTTTTTAAGGAATCCTATTGGAGATAGTCATGCCTAAGCCCGCTGCCGTAACCGCCGACCTCAAGCTGATTCGCATCTTGAAGGTGCGTCTCGAGGACAAGCCCGGACAGCTCGGCAACGTCGCCACCATGCTTGGTGAACTCGGCGTCAACATAGGTGAAATCTCAATCGTCGCTCAAGGTCCCGATTACATCATTCGCGAAATCAGCGTTCAGCTGCAGGACGAAGAGCATCTTATTCAAGTACGCCAGGGCATCGACAGTCTCGACGGCGTTACTCTCGATGATGTGATCGATCCCGTGCAGCAAATTCACGAGGGTGGCAAAATCGAGATGCGCAGCCGCGTTCAGGTAGATACGATTGCCGAGATGCGTAAAATTTACACGCCGGGTGTGGCGCAAATTTGCAAGCTGATTCAGCGCGATGCCAGCCAGAGCAAGCGTTACACCGGCATCGGCAACACGGTGGCAATCGTGACCAACGGCACCGCCGTTCTCGGACTCGGTAATATTGGTCCGGTCGCTGGCATGCCTGTGATGGAAGGCAAGGCCGTACTCTTCGGAGAACTCGTCGGCATCAGCGCCATTCCGATTCTTGTCAAAGCCACCGACGTAAATAGCGTCGTGCAAACGATTAAAGAGATTGCCCCCACATTTGGTGCCATCCAACTCGAAGATATTGCTGCCCCCGAATGTTTCGATATTGAAGAGCGTTTGATTCGCGAGCTTCCGATGCCCGTCTTGCACGACGATCAGCATGCTACAGGCGTTGTGGTGCTCGCCGCTCTGCTCACGATTGCACAACGTGTGCGCGTGCAATTATCAACTTGCAAAATCGGTATCATCGGTCTCGGCGCAGCCGGCATGGGTATCGCCAAACTGCTGATGGCTTATGGTGTGAAACAAATTCTCGGCACGGATTTACGCAAAGAAGCAATGAAACGATTGGAACAATCCGGCGGTAAATCGATCGATCTGGCAGGGATCATGGCGGAGTCCGATATTGTGGTGGCGACCAGCGGCAAGCCCGGTTTGATTAAGCCGGAGATGGTCAAACCGGGGCAGGTGATTCTGGCTTTGTCCAACCCCGACCCTGAAATCCTGCCGGAGGTGGCGCTTAAAGCCGGTGCCCGCTTCGCCGCGGATGGGCGCACGATTAACAATGCGCTTGCTTTTCCGGGTTTATTCCGTGGAGCGCTCAAAGCCGGCGCCAGCCGTTTTACCGACAAAATGAAGATCGCGTCAGCGGCGGCCATTTCCAGCCAAACGAAACCTGATGTGCTCGTGCCCAGCATTCTGGACCGACATTTGCATCAAGTGGTAGCCAGCGCCGTCGAACAAGCCTGGTTTGCCTAAAAATCCTTGTAAGTCAAGCCCTGTGAGCGATTACCTGCTGTCGACAGCTGCCTGAACCCGCTCCTGTACGTATTTCCGACATTGACCGCAATTATATCGTAGATGTAAAGTGTAAACACCTTCGCAAGGTTACATGGGGCTTTGGTATTGTGAATCCAGAAACACGCGATGATACGAGGCGCGATGCGGCGCCACAACCACAACCGGATCCGGCAGCAGCAGCGCGCCAAGAAGCCATTCCCGGACCGCCTTCGCGCCCGGGTGCAGTATCCACCAACTTGAGCGATGCTCCGACAGGCAATTGCGTGGCTCGCCAGGGACACGCCTACACCGAGCGCCAGCTCCACTATAAAGCTGATCCCAATTCACACAGCTCGCAAGCCGAACGCTGGCGCGCCGCCCACAATGAACTCAAAGATAAGCCGATCGATACCGACGGCAACGGCATGTACCAAACCAAGTTCGGCGATGATCCATCGACCATCGCTGCGCGCTCGCTGCGCGATCAAGGACAAGCCGTCAATCAACAAACCATCAGACAAGAGTGGTCGCGCATCGTAGGACTCAACCGCGATCTTCTTCCGGACATGGGCAAAAATATGGATTACCTGCCCGACAATGTCCAGTTGCGCATGACTGACTGCAAGAATATGCCTCCGGCACCTGTGGAGCAGCCGCAGCCGCAACCAAGACCCGAGCCTCGCCCAAAAACCCACGGACGCGATCATTATAGTGAGGATGGCGATGTCCCGGCGCAAAGACCGGCACCCAGACCGCCGGAACGCCCGCCAGCTCAGTATCCGCCGGAGCAACCGGTGTACGCGCCGCCGCCTGAACAGGGTTACGGACCGCCGCCCGTGCGTCCGGGCTATGCGCCTCCCGCCTACTACAGACCGGCGCCGGTCAACACGCCACCGGAATACGTACAGCCCGGTTATGCACCACCGCCGGGATGGAGTCCCGGCTACCAATCAGGCGGCTACCAATCCGGCGGCTACCAATCCGGCGGCTACCAGTACGGCGGCTACCAGTACGGTCGTCCAAACATTGGCAGCACCATCGCCGAAATCGGCGGCGGTATAGCGCTTGGCGCGATTTTCGGCAGCCTGTTCAACCGCGGCGGCGGCTATTACAACGGTGGCGGCGGCTATTACCGTCCGTGGCATCAGCATCGCCACTGGCGCTAAACCTCTAACACTGCAGTCTACGTAGGATGCACGTGACGTCCCCCTCGGTCAGATGGGGGATACCGAATTTTTCACTTGCATGTCATGATGTTATTAGCGTCTTCGGAGGGGGAGGGTTAGTACTCCTATGGGGTCTGGCAACTTTTTTGATTCCGGCTTGCAGGCATACCGCACCGGCGACTATGGCAATGCAGTGATGATCTTTCTGAAAGGCCTCGAGCAAGAAAAGGATCATTGGGAGATGCGTCTGTATCTAGGCATGGCATATGCACGTGTGGGCAACGCGCTTGAGGCAAAAAAGGAATTCATGTCCGTGCGAGATTTCGCCCGCGACCCAGATCACAGGCGCAAAGCCAACGCGGCGTTGCAAGCGCTATCGCCAAACGCTTCCGGCACAAACATCAAAAAACTGTCCGAGCACGCCAAGTCGACGGACTAGCACTGCCCTCGTTCTGTCTGTACCGACGGGCGCAAGTCCGCTTTAGCCTTTCTTCAATTCCCAGAAATCAGCGCCGAGCGTATCCCACGGCAGCCGCTGCTCATCCGGTTCTTCAGGATTGAAGCACTGGTTTACAAAGTAAATCATGTTGGCGACTCTGTCGTACGGATTCGCCAATCCGTGTCCGACGCCGCGCGGTATATAAAGGATTTGCGCGCGTCCGGCACCGAGTACGAATCGCATTTGATGGCGATATGTCGGTGAATCCTTGCGCGCATCGAACAAACCGATCAGCAAACGATCACCCGGCAAGACAAACCAAACATCTTCCTGGTTGTAGTGCAGGTGGAACGCCTTAATTACCCCAGGCAGAACCTGGGAGAAGGTTGATTGCTTCACCTTGAACTCAGGAATGGCTTGCAGATTGCCCTGATCGTCAAAACGCACGATCTCAGCCAGTGCGCCGCCATCATCGACAAACATGTTCAGAGTGATCACCTGAACGCCTTGAATCGTCGGCTTCTTCGTGTAGTCCTGTACGGACAAATCGCTGTTGAACTCTTGTCCAATCGCATCTTTGGTAAGCGGCTTTAGCATGAGTGGCATTTTAATTTCTCGACGACATGGCTCAGGCAGACCCTGACGGTCCGCTAAGATACCAAGTTGACAGGCTTACAGTAAAGGGCCGCCGTCTCATGCAGGCTGCGTTTGCAAACGCAGGTTAAGGTAGTTATCGAGTGCTTCCTGCCAGGGCACCATTTCTCTGCCGATGGTGTGAATCAGCGTCGTCTTGTCGAGTCCTGAATACCTCGGTCTGGTGGCCGGGCGTGGAAACTCCGTGGTGTCGATCGGAACCACCTGTACTTTGTGATCCTTCACGATGGCCCGCGCGAATTCGTACCAGGTAGTGATACCACCATCAGTGGCGTGGTAAGTTCCCCAGCGCTGCGTCTCGATCAGGTCCGCGATAGTTTCCGACAAAGTTAGCGTGCAGGTCGGCGATCCAAACTGATCTGCCACCACGCGCAACACATCGCGCTCGGTCGCCATCTTCAAAATTGTTTCCACAAAGTTTTTGCCATGAGGACCATAAAGCCAGCTCGTGCGCACAATGTAGAACTTGCGGAGATGATTGCGTACCGCTTCTTCGCCGGATTTTTTACTTTTGCCGTAAATCGAAAGTGGACGCGTTTCATCCCAAGGCTGGTAGGGACGTGTCTGCTCCCCATCGAATACATAGTCCGTGCTCACGTAGAGCATCGGCACGTCGATGTGACCGCAGGCAACTGCCACATTCTCGGTTCCATATCCATTGATCAGATAGGCAAGTTCGGGCTCCGACTCGGCTTGATCAACCTTGGTGTAGGCTGCCGGGTGCAAGACGACATCCGGCTTAGCTCGTGCAATCGTGTTGGCGACTTGCGCGTAATCTGTTATGTCCAGCTCGTCGCGCGACAAGCCGCGCACTTTATGCCCGCGCGCTTCCAGGCAAGGCACGAGAGCCCTGCCCAGCATGCCCGATGCACCAGTGATCAGAACTTTCATAGCTATTACCTTGTAGCGGCGGGCGTGAGCCCGCTGACCGGCGGAGCGACGTTGATGGCGACGTACTCGTGGTGCGGCTTGGAGACAGCTGCCAGCCACGTCTGATTGCTCTTATACCATTCGATGGTTTCGTGTATGCCCACTTCGAAAGTGTATTTAGGATTCCATCCGAGTTCCCGGCGAATTTTGCTCGAGTCAATCGCGTAGCGCCGATCATGCCCAAGGCGATCTTCGACATAGTTGATCATCTCTTCGCCTTTGCCCAGCTCGCTGAGGATCAGCTTCGTGATGTACATGTTGGTGCGCTCGTTGTTGCCGCCGATGTTGTAGACCTCGCCCGGCAGTCCTTTGTAGAACGCAAGCGCGATGGCCTGGCAATGATCCTCAACGTGCAACCAATCGCGCACGTTCATGCCGTCGCCATAGACTGGAACTTTCTTGCCGGCCATGATGTTTTTGATAAACAGCGGAATCAGTTTTTCCGGATGCTGATAAGGACCATAGTTGTTGCTGCAGCGAGTGATTACTGCCGGTAAACCGTAGGTATGGAAGTAGGCGCGCACGAGCATGTCGGCGCCTGCTTTCGTGGAAGAATACGGGCTGCTCGGCGCCGGCGGCGTTTCTTCGGTGAAATAACCAGTCGGTCCAAGAGAGCCATAAACTTCATCGGTGGAAACTTGCACATAGCGGATGGACGAACTGGCGCTGGCTTTTCCGCCCATTCCATATTTGAACGCTGCTTCAAGCAGCGTCTGCGTGCCCAACACGTTCGTATGAGCGAATACTGCCGGATCGGTAATGGAACGGTCGACGTGCGTTTCAGCCGCGACGTTGATGATCCCGTGCACAGGGCCGAACTTGCGACCGGAAACGATCTCATCGATCAATTTCTCGTCTTCAATTCTTCCTTGAATGAATTGATAATGCTTGTCCCCTTCGATGTCGGCGAGATTTTCGAAGTGGCCGGCGTAAGTGACGGCATCTAAATTGATGATCTGGCAATCGGCATAATTCTTGAGGAAATATTTGACCAGGTTGCTGCCAATAAAGCCCAGACCGCCGGTGATTAGGATTTGCATTGGTTACCTCTTAGACTACTTCAACTTTGCTGTCGTCGCCCAACATGAAGCTATAGGCGCTCGGCTTGCGATTCGCGCGACTCAGCTCAACATTGACGCCGATCAAACTGGACTCGATGCGACCTTCGAAATCGACGATTTTGCAGTTCTCACGAACGATGCTGTATTCGATCTCCGTGTGCGTAATTTTGGCGTTGTCGCCAATGGATGTGAATGGACCGATATAGGTATCCTCGAGATGGCAGTTTTCACCGATTACTGCCGGACCGCGGACGTGGCAATCCTTGAGTATGCTGCCTTTGCCCACATGCACGCGTCCGGAAATAATTGTCTTGCCTTCGAAGACGCCGTCTTGTTCGTAGTCGGTCATCTCATCAAGTACGACCCGATTGGCTTCCAACATGTCGTCTTTCTTTCCGGTGTCAAGCCACCACGTGTTCAGAACGTGACTGTCGACGTGAAACTTGGTATCGACCAACCGCTGGATGGCGTCGGTGATTTCCAGTTCGCCGCGTTTGCTCGGGTTGATTTCATCGATTGCTTGATGAATATTCTTGTTGAACAGGTAAACGCCAACCAGAGCCAGATTCGATTTCGGTTGCTTAGGCTTTTCTTCCAGGCACAATATTCTGCCTGCATCGTTAAGCTGGGCAACGCCGAAAGAACTTGGATTTGGCACTTCCTTCAGCAGAATGGAGGCGTCGGCCGTCGATGCATTGAAGCGCTGAACAAGCGGCGCTACGCCATCTTTGATCAGGTTGTCGCCAAGGTACATGACGAATGGCGAATCGGCCAAAAAGTCGCGGGCTGTTTTTACCGCATGCGCCAGTCCTTTGGGCTCGTCTTGAACGATATACGTGATCTTGGTGCCCCAGCGCTTGCCGTCGCCGACCGTGTCGCGAACGTCATTGCCTGTTTCCGGGCTGATGATGATGCCGATTTCGTTGATGCCGGCTTCTTTAATCGCTTCGATGGCATAAAATAAAATCGGTTTATTCGCTACCGGCAGCAACTGTTTGGCGGCAGTGTGGGTAATTGGCCGCATGCGCGTGCCTTTACCGCCGCTGAGAATGAGTCCCTTCATTGTTTCTGCGTTCCTATGTGCTTTGCTTTGGTAGCGGCGGGCGAAAGCCCGCTTTTGCAGGCTGGCAGCCTGCGCTCCTCTGTACCGGCGGGCGGAAGCCCGCTTTCCACTCACATTATCGCCACTGTCGACACGACCTTCCTTACATCCGGTTCAGCAAAAAAGCGCGCGTTTCCGGGAAAATGTCGATGATCGTTCCACCGACCAGCCCGAGCAGTCACTGGGCAGCGATGTGCGGATACATCCAATAAATAAAAGGTGAAACATTAGGACTAATTTAGAGCAGGGGTCGTCAACAGGTGCGGCCGCAGTGAAAAAAAATCCTGCGGCTCTCGCGTGCAAACGCGCGACTGATTTTGCACTCGCTCTGTGTGCGACCATTTTTCTGGCACCATTGCTGGTGCTTACTTGCATCGCCATCTGTCTCGATTCGCCGGGATCGCCCATTTTTACCCAGAAGCGTGTCGGTAAGAACGGCGATTTATTCGATATCTACAAGTTTCGCACCATGTTTGTCGGGGCGCCAAATATTTCCACCGAGCTGATGGCGAAGATGGAGCGCTCGCCGATCACGCGGGTGGGTGCGTGGCTGCGGAAAACGAGTATCGACGAGCTGCCCCAACTGATTAACATTTTCCGCGGCGAGATGAGCCTTGTCGGTCCGCGGCCGGCCCTCTATAACCAGTACGAACTAACGGAAGAGCGCCAAAAGGTCGGTGCGCTTTCGATGCCTCCGGGAATTACCGGCTGGGCGCAAGTCAACGGCCGCGATGAGCTGTCGGATGAAATTAAAGTGCAGATGGATGCTTGGTACTGCGCTAATTGGAGCTATTGGCTCGATTGGCGTATCGTAGCCAGGACCGTCCTTGAGGTTGTTGCCGGACGAGGAGCGCGCTAGTATGGCGGAACGCAAGTATTTTCAAATTGACGCGTTGGACGGCTTGCGCGGTTTTGCGGCACTGATCGTTCTTCTCAGTCATACAAGCAACAACGGATCCCATTTGATACCGTGGCTCGATTGCGCGGGTACCGGCAAAAGCGGCGTCTATCTGTTCTTTATTCTGAGCTCCTTCCTGCTTACTTACCCGTTATTGGCGCCCAAGCAAGCGCAGTTTCGGTCAGACAATCTGATGCGCTATGCGGCACGCAGGTTCTTTAGAATCTATCCGCTGCTCTTCGTCTATTTGAGCGTTGCCCTTCTGACTAGTTTCATGGTTTTGCAACACTGGTGTCCGGTGGCGCTACCGTTCTCTTTAACGATCCCCGAGTTCGCCAAGTCGATTCTGATGCAAGAAGGCAAGTCGGTGACGTGGAGCATACCGGTCGAATTCACTTATTACTTTTTCTTGCCGCTGGTTGCCTACATATTCAGTCGTGTCTTAGGAAATCGTTTGATTCCCGGCTTGTTGTTTGTCACCGCGGCTGTGGCGGTCGACCTAATTTGGCGGAGCACCGTTGCTGTTTCGGGGAATTCGTGTTCGTTAGGTCCGTTCCTACCCGCATTCTTGATTGGTTCGTTTTTGGCTGTGTGCCAGACAAAATGGCATGAACAGTCTTCTAGTTGGCAGATGAAGTTCAAAGGGGTTGTTGAGGCAGTCGGGATTATTTGCTCCCTTACCGCTTTCTGTTTGATACCTTCGGTTGCATCTGCGCTTGTTGGACATATTGATCCATTGGAAGATGTGCGGCGACAACTGATTCCATTTTCTGTTCTATGGTGCGGTGTTTTGTTTGCAGCGGCCAATGGCACGGGGCTGATCAGATCGGCGTTTGAGCTACCGATGATGCGTTACTTGGGACGGATTAGTTACAGCTTTTATCTGATGCATCCGGTGTGCATCTACCTGGTGTCCGCGTATGCGCACGTCGGCAATGGGTGCATTTCCGCCTGGCTGATTTTGATTGCGACGGTCGCTGTTTCCAGCCTGACGTACGTGATGATTGAAAAACCGTTCTTGTCGCTACGATTCAAGGGGCCAGCCGTTAAGGCGACTATGCGGGACACAGTGCGGGACACGGACGATGAGGTTGTGGCTCTGGTACGCTAAGGCGCCAACTGGTCGCTGTTCCAGCCACTTAACATCTCGCTAACTCTCGCATCCTTGGATTTTGATAAACTTCGGAAGGTGATCGTGGTAAGCGGTAGTTTGAATGCAGCCAACTGATGTAACCGGTTCCGAGACTACGGTGGTGAGCCACGTAACGCAGCCTGTTTTCGGCGGCGCCAGACTGGCGCTCGGTAAGATTGCAGCCAGAGTGTCGCAGGGACTCAATCGCCGTCGCGATTTGCTGTTGCTGCTTTCATCCGGACTCTGGGACGAATCCTGGTACCTTGATCGCTACGATGACGTTCGCATTGCAGGCATCGATGCAGCCGGCCACTTCCTCGATATCGGCGGACTAGAAGGACGTAGCCCATGCGCCCTCTTTGATAGCACTTGGTACTTGAATGAATATCCGGACGTGAAAGCGCAGGGCGTCAACCCGCTCATTCACTACGTCCGCTTGGGAGCCAAAGAAGGCCGGCGTCCCAACATCATTTTTGATTCTGACTGGTATCTCGCCGCTAATCCAGACGTGCGTGATGCGGGAATCAATCCTCTCACGCACTACTTACAGTACGGAGCTAACGAAGGCAGAGAGCCCAGCTCTTCGTTCGATTCGAAGTGGTATGTATCACGCTATCCTGAAGCGCATGGAGAAAACCCGCTAGCTCACTACCTGGAAAGTGGTGCAAGCCCATGGATCGCCTTTGAATTCAATTACTTCGACTGGGTGGCAAAGTTCGACACTTTCAGCGATTCGGACCGCAATCATTTTCGGGCTGCCGTTGAGCAGCTCGCGTGCAAACCGTTGATCTCGGTCGTCATGCCGGTTTACAACACAGACCCGATTTGGCTCGAGCGTGCCATCGAATCAGTCAGACGCCAGCTCTATCCTCATTGGGAACTGTGCATCTCCGACGATGCATCCACGCGCCCGGAAATGCGAGAAATACTTTCGCGCTATGCGGAAAGCGATGCGCGAATAAAGGTGATTTACAGGGAAAAGAACGGACACATTTGCGCCAACACCAACTCAGCGCTGTCGCTGGCTTCGGGCGAATTTGTTGCATTGCTCGATTGCGATGATGAGCTGTCGGAACACGCTTTGTTCTGGATTGCCAAAGAGATAAATCAGCACGCCGATGTCGACTTGATCTACAGCGATGAAGACAAGCTGGATGAGCGTGGACGACGGTATCAACCTTATTTCAAGCCGGATTGGAACCCGGCGCTCATTCTCTCGCAAAACTGCTTCAGCCACGTGGGTGTGTTCAGGCGATCGCTAATCAATGAGGCGGGTGGATTCCGTCAGGGTTTCGAGGGCAGTCAGGATCACGACCTTGTGCTGCGCTGTGCCGAGCGTACCTCAGCCGATCGCATTCGGCACATCCCGCGTGTTCTCTATCACTGGCGAGCGATCAGCGGCTCGACCGCTTCGCGCGAAGGTGTGAAAGCGAAGCCCTACGCACGCGATGCCGGCAGAGAGGCTATCGAAGAACACCTCCATCGAATCGGTGTCGCAGCTAGTGTGGAACCGTCCAGCGAGCAGTTTTACCAGGTTCAGTATAAGCTGCCCCCGTCACCACCTTTGGTGAGCGTCATTTCTATATGCGCTGACTCGAATGATGACATGACACGTTCGATCGATCGTCTGCTTTCGATCGCAGGTTATGCGGACGTACAGGTTATTGTAGGAAGGCTGGACGAGCACACTTTGCGGCAGGCCCAGGGCTCATTGCTCTGTCTGCTTGATCCTCGCCTGGAGACCGATAGCGAGCGATGGCTTGAAAAACTGGTCACGAGAGCTTGCTTGCCTGGCATCGGCGTCGTTACTCCACGATTGGCTGACCACCAGGAGAAGATCGATCCGGCGGCGACCTTGCTGCCGTTTGCTGCTGAAGGTCGACACACTGTTAAGCTTTCCAAATCGGATGGCGGCTACATCGGATGTGCCGCTCTCGAGCAAGACGTATCTGTCGCTCCTTTGGGTTGTCTGGTTGTCGGCCGTGAAGCATTGGCGAGCATCGGCGGCGTCGACTCGCGTTTTGATTCTCAGATGAATATCGACCTATGCTTGCGCATGCGCGCTCGAGGCTGGCGCATTCTGATCACGCCTGAGGTGGACATGCGCGCGCCTGCGGCACAAGAACTCCCGGACATACAGCGAGTGCGCAGTGAACAGCAGTTGCTGCGCGCAGTTTGGGGCGATCAACTGGAAAACGATCCGTTCTACAATCCGAATCTTTCTCTAACCGCGCCATACGGCGGGCTGGCTTTGCCCTCGCGTATAAGCAAACTTCCGACGCTTGAATAACTGTCGCGCTACCGAGGCTTGACTGCGATTGCCAGCAACGATCCGCCTATCGACGGGCTCAATCCCTTACCGATGCAGCGCCGCTCTACATTCAAGATCGTTTCCAAAATACCGCCGACTACGCCTTGAACGCGAAGTTCGGATACGAGGTCGTACGGACGCGGGGAGATGTGCTGCCAAATTCTGGATGCCACCAGCAGAGGCAACAAGAACGACACGAAGCAAGTGCCGCGAACCATTTGAAATCCGCATCTAGTCAGTTTGATTTCGAGTTCGCCCGGTTCGTAACGGCGTACGTGCTTGACGAAATCATCACACCGGCTCCACAATCCCATGTATCGTGGAACCGTAATTAGAATGCCGCCGCCTGGTTTGAGCGTTTTGTACATGTCTTTGAGGACCAGTTCGTCCTCCTCGATGTGTTCGAGCACATCGAAGGCTCCGACTACATCGAATGATTCTTCGAACGGAGAATTGCGCGCGTCCATTTGATACAAGTGCGCATTGGGCACCCGTTTCTTCGCGTAGGCGAGCGGCTGTATCATGGCATCACAACCGAAGATTTGGACGTCGGGAAAAGCTTGTTGGATCCCGGTTAAAACGAAGCCGTTGCCGCAACCGACTTCAAAGAAGGAAGATAGTTGGGGGAAGTATTTTTGAATCGCCCACACGATCAGGTTGTTGCGTGAGCGGAACCAGAAATTTTGAGCTTCCAGGCGGGCCAACTCGTCGATAATTTCCATCGCATAGCAGTCGTCGGAATCTTTGAGTTCTGGGGCGAAACTGAGAAAACCGTCCAATTCCGATGGTTCGCTGCCGCAGGCATCACACCGCCACGTGGTCGCGCCTAACATGGTTCCACAACGCAGGCAGACGGCTCTAGTGTATGCCGCGTGTTGGCGATCGCCAATACGGGATGCTGTCATTGTGTGGTTCGTCATTTTGCCCGACCTTTTTCGCAGTCCGCCGCACGCGTACCGAAGCCCTCAAGCAGCGCAACCGCAATCGATTGTCATGGTAACATCGGTAAACTGAGGCAAGCATTAGCAGACTCTCAAAGACGCATAAATGCCATCTGCTGAATGTTTATTCAGCCAATATATCTTCGGCCTGTTACCTTGATAAGTGGTGCGCTGGACACGATCATTGCCGCGATGCCCAAAACGGCTGATACAAGGCACCACAGTAGGTACGGTGGTTCATAGGAGAACCGAACCTTACTGAGCCCTGCGGGAATGGTCACTGATTGAAACAAACCAGCGTATTTATCAATCGGCACAGCCGCACCGTTGATCGTCGCCGTCCAGCCGCGGAAATATAATTCACGGCGCACCAGAGCAGTCGTTTTCGCGGAGTTGATTGAAAGCTCGGTTCGCGAGCTTGCGTTTATCTGGCATTCCGGAGCCGTGAAATAATTCTGCGTGTTATCCAGCTCGTAAATGTCGGCCACCATATCGCTATAAACTAGCTTTGCACGTTTGGAATTGCTTAGAAATGAATGCAAGCCCGGATAGCTGACGATGTACTTTACGCCCACGCGTTCATAGTCATCCAAATGACGCTCGAGCTGATCCAGCACCTTTTCAGTGGTGGCACCCTGTCCAGGGCTGATTCCAACAAAGGCTTCTTTCTGTCTCTCAACCGGCAGAAGGTTATCTTGGACATAAGAAACCCAATCCTTCGGAATAGGCAAGTCGTCGGAATTGATCGAGGCAATGCCAAAGCAAGCTCCTAGATTCGGTCCGAGCGGACCCAGCGAATAGTACCGCTGAAACCCCAGATGCTGCTGCAGAAAATTCACCGCGCCCAACTGTAATTTCACGGCGCCCGGGCGGCAGAGGAGGGGAAGCGCGAAAAGGGCCGTCGCTTCAAGCACGACAATCGCAGTTATGGCCGCTACTTTTAATTGCGCATTGCTAACGGTGAGCATGAGAGCAGCAACCGTCGACGCCAGCAGTAACGCGGCTGAAATTGAGTAAATGGGCCAGGCGTGGAACTGCCCGTCGGCCAGCGTAGATTGCAATGAATCGGCGGACAAGAGTGGGCTAAGAGCCAAACCTCCCAGACCGAATATTGCGACCAGGGCCAGTGTACGAATGGTTGGTAGACGGCGAGCGAGATCATCGATGCCCATCGCGGCAAGTATACATATTGCCATCTGAATGGTCGGATAGTGGTATCTTGCGTAAGACGTGATTTTCATCAGCGGAAGTAAGTTTACGACGTTTGCCACCGGAGCAAATTCAAAGGCTTTCCCAAAGGAGATTGCGATCCACGCGCAGAGCATCAATCGCAAGGCGCGTTCGCGCTTTCCGAAGGCACCAACCAAGGCCAACAAACACGGCGTAGCTCCGAGGAAGCTGCCAACCCGATGCCAAACATCAGGCATGTTGGTGCTGCAAAGGTTGCTCCAAATCGGTCCGTGCATATACGGGAAGAACAATTGTGGAATTTTTTGTAGCCCGGCGCTGCCGTGGATAATTGCGGAATGTGCGCCCACGTACGCTGATCCGAGGTATAACAGGAAAGGCACCACTACTGGTGCGGAGACCAGAAGCGATACGGCGACTCCCAGGAATAGACATTTGCAAAATGCCAGCCTGTGCCGTGGCTCTAGTTGCGCTAAGCGGAGCAACGACCAGGCCGCGACGAATAATCCATCGATATACACTAACTCGGGAAAACCTGCATAGAGCGCAAAGGCGAGAGCCAGCGCAATCATCGGCCAATTCGAGCGCCTGCCCGCCATGATGCGCTGCCGGCTGTCCTCGACTGCCCAGACCAACATTGGAAAGAACGCCATCGTTGGTAGGATGCTCGTTCGCAGCATTACAAACACGCCATTCAGCTCAAACAATGCTCCGGCAGTGAAAGAAGCAAGTTTGGACAGCCCCAGCTTGCGGCATACGGCGTACGTGGCAACGCCCGAGAAAAACTGAAGTATCGCGAAGGAGACGGTTTGCCCCCAGAAAAATTTATAGAGCAACACAAAAGGCAAGAACAGCGCGCATGATTGCATGTCTGCTGCCAGAGGCATACCGATACCCTGATACGGATTCCACCACGGGACGCTTCCGCTCAACCAATCCAAGGCCGCGCGGTGTGCCAGGGGAAAATCCAGTAGTGCGCTACATGGCTCGAGAGTGGAAAAACCGGGCAGAATTTGAGGTTTTAGTATTCTTAGGATATTTGTAAATTGGATAAAAGGGCTGGCTGTAACCACTTTGAAGAGAAGTGGGGAGTACGCCAGCAAGAGCAGAGCGGCCAGCGCAACGTACGACATGAAATCGTCGCGCCAGTGGTTGGCGGACACCTCCGGCTGCGTACGATCGCTATTGGTAGTACCAGCTGTACCTATTTGCTGCTGCATACATTACCCTTGCTTGCTAGTCAATTGCCCGGCGCTGCGCTTGATCCAATAGGCGACGATGCGCGCAATTGCTAAGAGCATCAGCGCTGCATATGCCGGCGGCGCCAGGAGTTCTAGCCCGCGGCTCTGATGTTTTCGCCAGTATCGGTACATGCCGCGATGCGATGAGATGATCATTCGGGCCTTTACTTGTTTGATCGACTGGCCGTGGTGATGGATGACCTTTGCAGAGGGCGTAAACCAAATTTGCCATCCGGCTTGCTTGATGCGATAGCACCAATCAACTTCTTCGAAGAGCATGAAATAAGCTTCGTCAAGCATTCCTATTTGCTCGATAACTTCACGGCGAACCATCAGGCAGGCGCCTTCGGGCTGGTCGACCTCACACTCGCTGTTGTGATCGAAATCCAGCATTTTGTACTGCCGCAATGCTTGGTTGTTGGGAAACAGCCGGCTCAAGCCGACGAACTCGGAAAACATGCCGAACACCGAAGGAAATTGGCGGCATGAGCGCTGGATGGATCCATCGGTGTTAAATAGTTGCGGTGCCACTATGCCCGCCGACGGATGTGTGTCAAGGAATTCCATCAGTCGGGACACTGCTCCGGGATGCACTTGGGTATCCGGATTCAACAGCAAGACTTTCCGTCCTGAGCAAACTCGCATCGCCTGATTGTTTGCTCGGGCGAAGCCGCGGTTGTCCGCATTGCGAGTCAGCTTTACCCACGGAAACTCCTGCGCCACCATATCCGCTGATCCGTCGCCCGAATCATTGTCTATGACAAACACTTCGGCTGAGGCTGAGCCCAACTCAGCTTCCAGCGATTGCAGGCATTCGCGCAAAAGGGCGCCGGTATTCCAGCTGACGATGATTATCGACAGGTCCAGCAGGGGAGCTGCCAGCGTCGCTCGTTCCGCCAGTGAGGAAGCCGATGCCATCATTTCACCTTTCGCTCATGCGCCAGCGGCGCAAACATGCCGGCCAGCTGCCAGCGCTTGCTGGCGTGAATGGCATCGAGGCTTTGCTCGAGGCCGCGAATATGCGCGTCTTTTGCCTCAACTTGTGGTTGCCACTTTCGTTCCATCTGGGTCACTGCCAGCAATGCATAGAATGCCAATTTTTGAAACTGCTTTGACTGTCGACTGTCCGGGGAGTTGGCCGTTACATCGTCGACGGTTATTTCGCCGCTTTCGAAAAGCTGCGACACGAATCGCGCCACGTCGGTGGTCGTATTGATCTTTAATTCGTCGATGCCGGCCTCGTCATTGGCGATTAGCGTCGCATGCTGATCGGCGAGCTTCAACTGGTCGAGTGCGAACAGCAGCTGCTTTATGTTGCGAGTGGTGGCGCCCCCTTCATGTCTGCGGAAAAAACAAAGCGGATCATGCACATAGAAATAATCGCCGTACTGTAACAGGCGCAGCCAAAGATCGAGATCGCCGAGATGATAGTACATGGTGTCGAAGCCGCCGGCGGCCAATTGCCGAGGAAACATCACGGCGCTGGGTTCGCCCACCAAGTTGGCGCGCTTTAGCAGGCATGTTTTCGCACACAGGCTGCCGTTCATGACGCCGGTGTCGGATACCTCGAAATCGAGCGGCGTTTCTTCGCCCGAATCAGTGAGCCACAGGCGTTTAACTGCGGCAAGAGAAACCGACGGATGTTCGGTAAAAACAGCAGCCAAACGTTGGACAATTTCTTCATGCCAAACATCATCTTGCGCAAAAGGCTTTATAAGAGGGCCGCTCGCCCGCGCAAAACATTCGTTGTAATTAGCGAAAAGACCTTTGTTCGTCGGATTGCGCCAGAGCATGATCCGACTGTCTCGCTGCGCGTAACGCTGCGCGATCTGCACCGAATCATCGGTGGATGCGTCGTCCGCAATCAGTAACTCAAAATGCTGGTAAGTTTGTGCCAGGACGCTCTCGATCGCTTCCTCGAGAAACCGCTGTCCGTTATAGACAGGCATGCAAATTGAGACGAGCGGTGGCATTTGGAGCAGTTCCGAGAGCGCGTGAGTTTTGGCGAGATGTCAGCGTCCGCAGCGAATTCTACATTATACTTGGAATCCGCCCGAGCGCTGGCGCTAGATGTCGCGCAGTTAAGCATATGAGTGTTTTCTCTTCGCTTCAGAAGAACGATCACTTCAAATGAACAAATTGCAATCTTTTTTCCATCGAATGTGACTTTCGTCTAGGATGTTTATTACTTAGGAAGGAGCTCGCACATCATGACGACCAATTTTCAAACCGCGGCAATCGCTGTTGCAGCATTGGCCACAATCGCAGTAGCGCCCGCGTTCGCTCAAGCCGGACTGACACGGAAAGAAATGAAGCAGGAAATCAAAGCAGACAAGGCGAAATTGCAGGCTGATCAGACGGCGGCTACTGCTGCTGGTGTTGGCCATGGCAAAGGAGAGCCGGAAGGACGACGTGCCGAAGTTATGGCTGCAGCGAAAGAAATGAGTCGTCTGATGGCAGCTAAGCGTGATGAAATCAAAACGCTAGAAGCGCAAGCAGAGACGCAAAAAGATCCGGTCCAGCGCCGCGAAATCGAAAAGAGAATCGGCAGGCTGCACCACCAAATGGCGATCATGCAGACCGAGCAAGGCGACGCGATGTTGTACAACATCATGCCGCATCCGGAGCGCGTCAAAGCGGAATAAGAATGCTCGCTTGACGAACATTAGGTAGGGGTCACTCAGTGACCCCTACCGGCTTTTTGCCTAATACCCGAGCAACTCGATTTCGCCATTGCCACAGCCTGCTATTTCCCAAAAGCTGCAGCTTATTCTCCAGAGAATGCCCACGAGATCGCTCTTTGCTTAATTCGTCCCAGACTTCCAGTTTTTGCTGCTCCAGCGTTTCGCATATATGCTCGAGGTGCCTGACTTTCGCCTTCGCTGCGTACAAGTCGCGATGGACCTGCCGGCTGCTCAGCCACTCCGTGAAATGCCGCGCAATTGGATCGTCGCATTGATCAACCGTAGTTGGTACCTCGCATGACGTTGTCGGTTTCCATGCGAGTTGTTGCAGCTCTTGCCACATTGCGTACACATCCGGAAACTTTTGTTGAACAAAAATTTGGTGCTCGGCATTGTCCGTAAGCAGCATTGTTGGATCGAAAGGAGTTGACGGCGGTGCAACCAGCGTAAAACCAAATCGCCGGTTGATTTCCTCTATTAATTGGACCGGTGTTTTGGTGACGGTATCTATATCGATGAGCAGGCAGCGCGATGGCTGCGACCGGCAAACGGAAATGATCTGCTCGTTATAGTGCTGCCAGATTCGCAGAGCCAAATCCGGCTTTTCGAGAAATAATTGATCGCCGCGCCTGTACAGCGAATCAGCGACTTGCCAGGGCGGTCGAAAAATACATATCAATTTGGCTTCGGGCAGTTTCTTCAGCCAGTAGCCGAGAAACAGACAAGTTCTCGGGTCTTTCCATCCCCAATGCTGATTCTGTGAATTGCGGCGGACGATTCCGTCAACCTGGCTCTCGATTTCCGGTGGAAAATTTTCAAACGTCTTCAGTGTGAAACCGGCGGCGTCCTCGCCCAGTTTTATGAGTGCAGATTTATGAAGGCTGAAAAAATCGACGTTTTCAAAGTAGCCTTTTTCGTTGCCTTCGCCGCCAGCGAGTAGCTTCTTGCCGATGAACAGACCCGCATCGCTAAGAAAATTGGCGAGCATTGAGGTGCCGGACCGGTGCATTCCGGCAATAATCAGCGCACCGCGGCTTTCAGAAGATTGAGTCATCACGCACACCAGCTATATCAACAAAAGGGGCCGATGCTGAGCATTCAGGCTGTCGCGACATCCTAACATTTCAGGATCGCCTTGACGGCGACATTACCCACAGTTTAAGCGCTGTCAAGGTTGTGAGAGGCGAGTACACGACTACAATAGACGTGGTAATCAACAGCCTGTCGGCGATGTAACGTTGCGACGGCTCCATTTTTGCTGAAGATACAACAATGCCCGAAGTTTTACTGTCGAAACAGTTAGCTGCTAAACAAAACGCTGCCGGCGAGGACTCGTATATCGAGTTCCTCACCCACGTGCACCGCCGACTAAAACCACGCGCCTATTTACAGATTGGCGTCCGCGATAATGCGGCGCTGTCGTGCCTATCGCCAAGCACACGTTCGGTTCTCGTGCACTGCGAGCCGATAAACTCCGGCATGCTGCCGCCGAATTGTTCATTTGTGCGTGCAAGCGGCGACGGATTTTTCGCTAAACCGGAATTTGCCCAGAGCACCACGCTGCCGGCCTTTGATTTGGTTTTGCTGGATGGGGTTCGCCTATTTGAATTCGTCCTGCGCGATCTTGTCAATGCAGAACAGAAATGTTCGCAGTCCTCGGTAATTTTGATACCAGGTTGCATTCCGCCTGACGAGCACAGTGCATCGAGGCGAAATCAATCCGCTGAAAAATGCGGAGATGTATGGAAGATTATTCCGATCCTGCAAAAGTATCGTCCGGATCTTCAAATTCAATTGTTTGATGTTGGGCATGGCGGGCTGGCTGCGGTCAGTAATCTGGATCCCAATAACGCCGAGCTACGCAATAACATGTCCCAGGTATTGCGCGAATTCCTGCCACAGTCTTACGCCGATTTTTGCATGAATAAATCGCAGCAATTTGTGGCTGAAGCGGATTTCAAACTCGGTCTCGGCGAAACTGCCCGTCGCGTCTATTTCCATTGGGCGGGTGGGTTGCTTCCGCGCAATGTAGAGCAGAAGGCGCTAAGTCAGCAAAATCAAACGAATTCCAATTGCACGTTCGAACCTTGTTCTACAAGAGCCGGCGAAAGCAAACCGATGCGGCTGAATCCGGTGCCAACCAAGCTATCGCCCGGCAACGGCTCCCCAAAGATGCTCGGTGTGTTGCTCTGCTACAACGATGCAGACGTTCTATCCGATTCGATCGAATCGCTTCTGGAAAATAATCATGATTTGATTGTATGGGATCACGGTTCTACCGATGAAACTCCAGCGGTGCTGGATCGGTATGCGGATTCTTTCGTCGAGCGTATTTTTGTTCCGCGTGATTTCGATTTCTATAAGCTCTATCCAACAGTTTCACGGTATTTGATAGACAATTACATCAACAAATACGACTGGATATCATGGCCGGATCAAGACGAGCTGCTCGAAGGACCGGATCGGTCGATGGGCTATCCCGAGTACGTTCGAAAGATCCTCGCAGAAGGCTATTCTCACGTTCAGTTCGACAACTACAACTACTGGTTCACAAATAAAGATGACGCGAGCATTTCGTCGCCGGTAAAACGGATACGGCACTATTCGCTATTCGCCAATTGCTCGCCACGCATAAGGGCTTGGCGAGCGGATGTTACCAACGAGCGTCTTTTCAATCACAATCCGCTCGAGGGAAAACTTTACCCGCAAAACTTCAGATTGCGACATTATCCGGCGCGCGATTACGAGCGTGCGCTAAAGAGAATCGTCCTCGACCGTGGCGACATCGAAAGAAGCGGACAAAACTTTCACTACAATATAATGCAACAGCGGCTGGCCGAAATCGTCATTGACCCTGCTCGTCTGCACGTCGACGATGGCATCACCGACCTGCACCCCGAGGTAACCTTCTATTGGCCGGACATCTACTTCCCCAAGCCGCCGGCGAAGTAATCAGCGACCCGCGATTTATCAGGTGAAAAGGAATGAGTATGGACGAATGGACCCAGCGTCGGCGGCAAAAACTTCTGACCGGACTGTCTGTCTCTGAAAAATTGGGTTTGGAAATAGGCGCCCTCGATAAGCCGATAATCAAGCGCACGGATGGCGATGTAATCTACGTCGACCACGCCGACACGCCGGCCCTTCGTGCCAAATATGGGCATGACTCGAACGTTGCTAGCGAATCCATTGTAGATGTCGATGCAGTCTGGGGAAAAAACACCCTATATGAAGCCGTGCAGCGCAAAGTCGACTACATAATCGCTTCGCACGTGATTGAGCATGTTCCTGATCTGATTACCTGGCTAACCGAACTCAATCAAATACTCAATGATAACGGCACGGTGCGTCTGGCCGTTCCGGACCGCCGGTTCACTTTTGATGTGCTTCGACATGAAACGGTGCTGTCGGAGATATTGCATGCGCACCTCCTCAAGCCGAGGGCGCCTATGCCGGTGGCAATTTTCGACTATATTTTGAACACCAGAAAAGTAAATAGCGCGGAAGCCTGGGATGGGAAAATTGATCTGGCATCTCTCAAGGGTCCGCGCACCGTCAATGAATCGATTTCGCTCGCGGAATCAATTCTGAAATCTGGGGAGTACCACGACGTCCATTGTTGGGTGTTCACCCCCAGATCCTTTGCCACACTGTTCGAACAAATGGCCACGGCCGGCTTGATCAACTTTGCTTGCGAGCATTTCTTTGACACTATTGAGCACGAGCTCGAGTTCTTTGTCATCATGCGCAAGTGCGACGACCGCCAAGAGCTGATTGAATCATGGAAGCGCATGGCAAACGCGGCGGCAGACCATATAACTGGAACACCCCTGGATAAAGCATTGCGCGAACTCGAACATACTAAGCTGGAATTGGACTCAGCAAAGCAACGTTTGCACAATCTAGAAACTTCCACTTCCTGGAAGGTCACTCAACCACTGCGTTCCGTAATGGGTGCGCTGCGTAGCTGAAAATGAAACTCCTTCGCTCAATGGCTAGAACGCTGTTTCGGAAGTCGAATGCCGACTCTACGGACGAATTGAGACAGCTAATTCTTGCATCGGGTATGTTTGACGAACGCTGGTATGTTGCAACGTACCAGGACGTGAAGCTTTCTGAAATTGATCCTGCGACGCACTACCTGTTGTTTGGCGCCGCGGAAGGTCGGGATCCCAGCCCTGCCTTCAATACTCGATGGTATCAGTCACAGTACCGCGACGTCGGCGCATCCCCCATTAATCCACTTGTCCATTATTTGAAGTTCGGGCGAGCCGAAGGCAGAGACGTGTCGCCGCGCGAGCGCACGACAGATCGATACCGAGAGTGGCTAAAGCAGTTTGACCAACTGGACGAAGCGGAGCGCAACGTGTTTCGGTGTGTTATCGATCAGTTAAGTTATCGTCCGCGAATTAGTTTATTATGGCAGGCATCTGGATGCGCTCCGGCAACCGAGCGCACCGCCGGTTCGCTAAAGGCGCAGCTATATACCGAATGGGAATTGCTGACCGTAGATCAAATTCAGCAGTCCACCGGTGAATTTATCGCTTTCATTGTGCCGGGAGATCAACTGCCTGAAACGGCGCTGTTTTGGATTGCGTACGAACTCAATTCCGATCCGTCGCTGGACATGTTGTTTAGCGACGAAGACGAGATCGATGAGAAAGGAGAGCGTTGTAATCCGAGATTTAAACCCGATTGGAATCCGGCTCTTATGCTCTCGACCAATGCATTTGGCGGACTGGGCGTATTCAGAAAGTCGCTCATAGATAAGGCCGGTGGTATGAGCAGGGAATTTTCGGAGTGTCGCAGCTATGAGCTGGCACTGCGTTGTTCGGAGCATACTACTGTGGATCGAATAAAACACATACCGCGCGTGCTGTATCACTCGGCTACCGTCAATAAAGAGATGCCTTCCGGCGCGGGGGTGTCCGCCATTGAGGAGCATTTGCGGCGCACGGGTATCGACGCTACGGTTGGCTGGGCACTCGATTCTGGCTATCAAGTCGAGTATGGCGAGCCCACCGCCCTACCTTTAGTCAGCATCATTGTTCCTACCGCCTTTTCTGGCGGACTGGTGCACGACTGTGTCGATAGCGTTTTGTCGAAAACAGATTATCCATTCGAACTTTTGCTTCTAATCAATGAACGCCATCGCGATCTTCCTGAACAAAAGGATTTCCTTCATCGCATCCAGGCTGATCCCCGAGTGCAAGTAGTGTCGTACGCTGATCAACCGTTCAACTACTCGAGGGTTAATAACATTGGAGTCGAACATGCCAAAGGAAAGCTGTTCTGCTTTCTGAACGATGATACCAGGGTTACTAGCGATGATTGGCTGCGCAGGTTGGTCTGTCGTGTCGCATTGCGCGGTATCGGCGCGGTGGGTCCAATGCTTCTTTATCCGGATGATCGGATTCAACATGCCGGCGTAATATTGGGCATGACCGGCATGGCCGGCCACATTTTCTCCGGGCTTTCGAAGGGAAGTCGAGGATATATGGGACGTGCCGTGCTCGAGCAAGACTTCTCCTGCATCACGGCTGCGTGCATGTTGGTGCGCAGAGAAGCTTTCGAGCAGGTTGGCGGTTTCGATCAGCAGTTCGCCGTCGCTTTTAACGACGTAGACTTGTGTTTACGCCTGAAAAAAGGCGGCTGGCGATTGTTGTGGGCACCCGCAGTTTCTCTCTACCATTGCGAGTCTGTATCAGTCGGCGGCGCTCGTTCTGATGAAAGAGCGCGGCAGTTCGAAGACGAAGTGCAAAAGTTCAGCCACCTTTACCGCACTATCATTCACTGCGACCCCAACTATAATCCCAATCTGTCCCTGGAGTCGGGTAATTGCGAGCTCGCCTTTCCACCGCGGATATCGAAGCTGCCGACGGAGCCACCTTCGGCTTCAGGTCCATTAGATCCGCATAAGCAGATGCGTCGTGATATCATCTTGTAATCCTCTGAAGTTGGCGGCACTATGATTTTTTCGTCTCTCAATCTAAAATCGAAACCGCGCGACGAACAACCGATCGTCGTGTTCATTTTGAGTTTCAACCGGCCCTTATATCTTTGGGTTTGTCTCGACAGCCTTTTCCGACACACCGGTTACCCCGCGAAATTTGTCATTGCGGATAATCACTCGTCGGATCCCCTGGTGGCTGAGGTCATTCGCGGATTCGAGCGGCGCCGGATGTTCCACCAAGTTTACATGTGCGATGAAAACCGCCCAGATAGGCTCGATTGGATGATGCGGCAACACCGGCACGAAGTCGGGGATATGTTCGCCTTTATCGAATCCGACGTTGAGGTTTTACCGAGTCCCAACGGCTGGCTGAGAACCATGCGCGATCTTATGTATAAGCATCCGAAAATGTGGCTGCTTGGATCGCGATGCGAGCGCAACGATTTTATTGAACCCGAACTGGCAAAGCGGGTTGATCCAACCCTGTCAGATGAGCAGCTAACATTCCTGATCAAGAAGAACAGCCCGGAGCGCATGGAGGTGGACTGCCGACCGCCTCTGATTGAACCGCACAATCCTCCGGGACGCTTGCTACTGATGCGCACAGCGCTTTTGGATGCAATCCGTATCACAACGGACTTGGCTCTGTACAACGACGTGAAGCGATTAGGGTATGAAGCGAAAATTTCAACCGAAGTGCGGCACAGACACCTGAGCTTGCTCAACTTTTTTGACTATGCCGATTATGACCACGATCTGCGCAATCGATTCATGACTGCGATACGTACTGGATCTTCCGAAGCAATTATGTAGAGCCAACCAGTTGTTTAACCGTCAAATTCGGCGATCAGATCGCAAATGTAGGAGACTGTGTCCTCATTGATGTCTTGTCCGGTCGGAAGGCAGATAACTGATTCAGATAACTCTTCAGTCACAGGCAAATGGTGATGGTCGTCAGAATATGGCGCCATCCGATGCACGCCTGGATAAAAGTATCGCCTTACAAGCACGCGATGTCCGTGAAGGTATTTAACGAGCGGGTCACGCTTCAACCCTGAGCAACGAGCGACAACGTACTGGAAATTTGACTCCGTGTGGACAGGAAAGCCTATCAATTGCATCCATGATGGCAGGCGGCGCTTATAAGCATCATGTATCCGCTTGTTGTGCCGGATGATCTCTTCAAAATGCTCGAAATTAGTCAATGCCATGGCTGCGTGTATTTCCGACAACTTAGCATTCGTGCCTATTGAATTCACCTGGTCATAGCCCACAAAGCCGAAATTTCGTGCTCGTCGTAAAGCAGCAGCCAGATCTTCGTCCGTGGTGGCGATCAAACCGCCCTCAAAACCGTTGATAAATTTAGTCGCATGCAATGAGAACACCTCTGCCTGGCCGAATGTGCCCGCATAGATTCCCTTGTGTCTAACCCCTAAAACGTGCGCTGAGTCAAATATCAACTTCAGTGAATGCTCGCAAGAAATGCGTGTGAGAGCGTCAATGTCGCAGATGTTGCCATAAACGTTTACCGGCAGGAGAGCAACAGTCTTCGGTGTTATCAACCGTTTTACTTGTTCGGGATCGAGCAGCCCGAAGTCAGAGGTGACATCGCTAAACACCGGTGTGAAGCCCATACGCTTCACCGCGTGTGCGGTTGCAACAAAAGTGAAGGAAGGCAGAATAATTTCTCCCTTCTTAGGAAAAGTCTCTAAGACAAGCTCCAATCCAATTGTGGCGTTAGATACGGCAATTACATGTGGGATGTCCAAGCGTTCTGCCACGCTAGTCTCGAGCTCTCTGACGAGCGGACCATCATTAGAAAACATTTTCTGGTCAAGGATTCGCTCGACGCGCTTGAGGAAAATCGAGCGGTCGAGAATATTGGGACTTCCAACGTGCAGCGGCCGGCTGATGGCGCCGGGAACGGTTTTGTCGGACACGCGACGGCTCCCATCTATTACTACCGCGCCAATTTAGCACACTGTGACAATCTCCGCCGTTTCCAGCCGCTAAGCTTGCCCGGCAGGGGTAGCTTCTCTTGCGTTAATGTTACGGCAGACTCGTCATTGCCATAATACTGAAGTCTTCCGGAAACGCCAGTTGGTAGGACAAACATGAGCCAGCAATTTGCATTTAAATCAATCGGAAAAAATGTCCGAATAGATCCGACCGCTTTGTTCTTCAATCCCGAGAATATTTCGATCGGGGACAACGTGCGTATTGACGCTCACGTTGTAATTAGCGCTGGCACCGAGCAAGGAGTGACTATCGGCGATCACGTGCACATCGCTTGTGGATGTTATCTGTTCGGCGCCGGTGGCATTATTCTCGAAGATTTCTCAGGACTTTCCGGAAGAGTAATGATCTATTCGGCCACCGACGATTATAGTGGTGAATCGCTCACCAACCCCACAGTGCCCGATGAATACACCAATGTGCACAAGGCATTGGTTACGCTTAAGAAACACGTTATTATCGGCGCGGGCACGGTTATATTGCCGGGTGTTACATTCGGCACCGGCTCTGCCTGTGCCGCTATGTCTCTGGTCAAAAAACCGGTCGCCGACTTCACAATTGTGGCTGGCTACCCGGCAAAGCCGATCGGTACGCGCTCCAACAAGTTGCTTGATCTTGAGCAACAATTTCTCGGTTCGGCAAAAGCGCAGGCCGTTTGCTAGGCGTCAAACCTGATATCGCTTGCATTAGACTCTTCCAATAATCGTCGGGTAAGCGACAACCAGGCTTACGGCACGAACACACAATTGCATTGCGCCCTTCTCATGAGGCTGCAAGCAACCGCGTGATATTATCTTGTAATCCTCAGAATGCCAGTACTGGTGCCGATAAACTAGATGACCGTTCAAGCTCCAACTAGACCGCCAGGTCCAAAGCCGCCGCCGCCGCTGTCACCCCCGCGTCCAGCACGCAAGGGCATGGTCGGACTTTTGGATATGAACGATCTAATCGTTCTTATGGTCAAGCGCGATCTGTTGGGACAGTATCGCGGCTCGATCATGGGATTCTTCTGGACGATTATCAACCCACTCGGGCACTTGCTGCTCTATACATTCGTTTTCTCCATCATCCTCAAGGTGCGGCTGGGGACGAATGCCAGCGTCAGCAACTTTGCTCTCTACCTGATGGCAGGATTGCTCCCTTGGGGCGCAGTGTCTGAGACGCTGAACCGGGCGAGCGGGCTTTTGCTGGAGCAACCAAACTTGGTCAAGCGGGTGGTTTTTCCGCTCGAAATTTTACCGCTCTCCGTTACCATATCCGCTGCTATAAGTCAGTTGATCGGCAGCGTTATTCTCATCATCATTGCCGCAATCATGGGCTATCCGCCGAAGGCAGTGATAGTTGCGCTGCCCTTGATACTAGCGGCGCAGTTTCTCTTCGTTGGCGGACTTAGTTGGCTGCTTGGAAGTTTGGGTGTGTATGTGCAAGATCTTCGGCACATGATCTCATTGGTCCTTTCGGCATGGATGTATGCGACGCCGATCGTGTATCCGGCCACCTCGTTGCCTAACAAATTGCACTTTCTGCTCTGGATCAATCCAATAGCCGGCATGGTGTCTGATTACCGACGGGTGCTTCTCGAAGGCAAGCTGCCGGATTGGCCGATGTTTTGTGCGTACACAGCTTTCGCACTGTTGTTCTGGTTTGGCGGATACTATTTCTTCAACAAAACGAAACGTTCGTTTGCGGATGTGATGTGATGGCCCTTGTTGAACTAAAAAACATCTCCAAGTGCTACAACATTTACCAGCGTCCTGTCGATCGCTTGAAAGAGATCGCTTGGCGAAATCGCCGGTGCTACCACCGCGAATTTTGGGCACTACGAGACGTCAATCTCTCCATTGACAGAGGAGAGGCCACCGCTATCCTCGGACCAAATGGCTCCGGAAAATCCACGCTGCTGCAGGCTATGGCAGGTGTGATTCAGCCTACAACAGGCAGCGTCGAAGTCAACGGTAGACTGACGGCAATTCTCGAACTCGGTGCGGGCTTTCAGCAGGAATACACCGGTCGGGAGAACGTCATGCTCGGCGGCATGATTCTCGGCATGCAGAAAGAAGAAATGCTGAAGAAAATGGATGAGATTGCTGAGTTCGCCGAGATTGGTGAATTCTTCGATCAGCCTGTCAAAACTTATTCGAGTGGTATGGTGGTCAGGCTTGCTTTCGCCGCCTGCATCAACGTCGACCCGGATGTATTGCTCATTGATGAGGCCCTGGCGGTAGGTGATGTGCGTTTCCAACACAAGTGCCTGAATAAGATTCATGTGCTGCAGCGCAAGCAGAAGACGATCATCTTCGTTTCGCACCATGATGACCTCGTCAGGCAGTTCTGCAAAAAGGCCGTGCTCCTTGATGGCGGCCGAATCCTGGCGCAGGGTCCGGTAGACGAAATTCTCCCTGTGTACAAAGAACTGATGGAAAACGGCACGCTGGCAACAAAACAATTCAGCGCCCCCGTAGCAGTCACGTAGTGAGGTCGTATGCCGAAAATTTCGGTATGCTTACCGGTCTATAACGGAGAACGATTTCTTGCACAGGCAATCGAAAGCGTGCTTGGCCAGACATTTCGTGATTTCGAAGTACTGATCGCTGACGACCGCAGCACTGACGGCTCCTATGCGATTGCGCAGCGTTTCGCCCAAAGAGATCCGCGCGTGCATGCCTGGAGCAATCGCACCAACCTGGGATTGTTTGCCAACTACAATAGCTGCATTCAACGCGCGCAGGGTGAATACATCAAATTGTTCGCTCAGGACGATCTACTCGAGCCGGATGCGTTGCAGTGGCTTGTGAAAGCGTTGGAATCTAACCCGCAGGTAAAATTAGTTTCCTGCGGACGACGATGGATCGGACCGGACAACCAGCAGCTCCAAGTCGTCTGCCCCTTTCCGGAGACTAGAGTTATCGCCGGCACCGACGTCATTCGTTATAACCTTATGCAGCTCGGCAATTGGGTTGGCGAACCGAGCACGACGATGTTTCGTCGGGCTGATGCGGGCGACGGATTCGATACTCGGTTTCACCACTACGGCGATATTGAATATTGGTTTCGCATTGTCGAGAGCGGTGATTACCTCTATCTCGACGATGTCCTCTGCAGCTTCCGTCGCCACTCGGGCAGCAGTACTACCGGCAACCTGGCCGGCTTGTATTTCGTCTTGGACATGCTTTTGCTCGGCAAGATATATCGCCGCTACTCCGCAGAGCTCGGCGAAAGCGAAGAGCATTTCCTCCGCCGCGCGCTGGAGGTGGCGGCGCGTCATGTCGATCATCTTCGTACAGACGACGGGCTCACAGCAGCGGACGTGTTGGCAATCGAAAAAGGAAAAGTTGAGGAGCAAAAAGAACAACTGCGGCAGTTCAAGGAGCTCAGCTTCCATGCGCTCTCTTACCTGAGCGAGCTGCTTGTCGAACGTCATTCGCTCTTGTGCACGATTCAGGATTTGGACGAAATGGTGCACGACGTAAAGGCCAACCCGTGGTGGCGCGCTACCAAGCCCTTGCGTCAACTGAGCAAAAAGCAGGTATCAGGCGTCGATCCCGACTCCCCGAAGATCTCCTCAGGCAAGCCGGCGCAAGGCGTGGTCGTCGGTTCGTAACGATCACGAATCTAAATGATGCCTGGTAGTCATCGAATCGGCAAGTGATGACTGACGGTCTTGCGATATTCGTGTTCTCGACGCTGCGGGATTATGCCGAGCGATTAGAACTGGAAATAAATAAACGGCTCCTGGCTGTCCGGCATCAGAATCACCATTGCCACCACGAGCGCGGCAGGATAGAGCATGCGAACCGGCAGCGGAACTGCGCGGGCAAGCTTCTCTTTCCATGGCAAGTTCAAGATGATCGTAGCAAGCAGCATGGCCGTCGTGATGCCCAAGGCGATTGGCACAATAATCGGCAAATCCGGACGCAGTATCAAAAGCTTATGACCTTCCTCATGCGTCAGCAGCGGATTCAGCAAAACCATTCGTCGCGCCACCATGGCGGCGCTTCCAATATCGTGGATGCGGAAGAAGACCCAGCCGATGCAGACCGCATGGAAGGTAAGCACCATCGACAGAAAATTACCGACGCCGGAATCCACGAATGATTTGAGTGGTGCGATGCGTTCTTTCACCACCGCGAACTCACGGTGAACGATCAATGCCAATCCATGATAAACGCCCCAAACGATAAAACTCCACGATGCGCCGTGCCACAGTCCGCCAAGCGACATTGTGATTAGCAAATTGCGGTTGGTCGACCACTTGCCGCCACGAGATCCGCCAAGCGGTATGAACAAATAATCGCGCAACCATGTCGACAAAGAAATGTGCCAGCGATGCCAGAAGTCGGACATGTTTTTGGCGATATACGGCAAATTGAAGTTGATCGGAATATGGTAGCCAAACAGCATTGCTGAGCCGCGAGCGACATCGGTGTAGCCGGAAAAATCGAAGTAGATTTGAAACGCGAACGCGTACGCGAACATCCACAGCTCAAGAGCTCCATACTCGCGCGGCATTGTATAGCCCATCTGAACCAGCGTGGCAAGATTGTTGGCGATCAATAGCTTCTTAGCCATGCCCTGGATGATCAGCGGCAGTCCTTCGTCGAAATACTGAAGGCGCAAGATCTTCGTTTCCGCCATTTGTGCAGCGAAGTCACGATACCGCTTGATTGGTCCGGCTATCTGGGTGGGGAAAAATGCGGCGAACAGCGCAAATAGTACAAACGACTTGATCGGCTCATTGCCTCGATAAATCTCGAAGAGGTAATGAATAAACTCGAAGACAAAAAACGAAATACCCAGAGGCAGAATGATGTTTGCTTGCCAATCCGGGCTGTGATGCGTTGTCAGTTTCAGTACTGAATTGACGGTGTCAAGGAAAAAATTGCTGTATTTGAAGAAGCCCAGACAGAGCAGGTTTGCTGAGATGCCTGCTATAAAAATCTGTTTGCGTCCCTTGTCTGCCTTGTGCAAAACATTGCCCAGCACATAGTTGAACAGCGTCAGTCCAACGATCAGCAGAAGAAATGCCGGAATCCACGTCGCGTAAAAATAGTAGCTGGCGACGAGCAGCATCGGCAGCCGCCAGGATTTAGGCATCACCCAGTAGAGCAGCACGACCACCGGCAGGAATAGGATGTATTGCAGGCTGGTGAACAGCATGTGCCGAAACTCCCTTAAGTCACCGACGGTCGAGCGCTGTGTGTAACTGCTTGTCGAAGCCTTTGTCCTCGGCAAGTTGGCTGGTGAGCAAGTCTAGAAACTTGGCGCCGCCCGTTGGACTCAGGTGCACGCCGTCGCTGAAGTCGGTGGCGTCAAACGCTTGGCTGCCTTCGAAATTGACGTATTTGACTTGGTCGTTTGCACAGGTTCTAGCCAAGTCTGCCATGTACTGGCTGCGGAATTCCTCGGGCAACATGCTCTCGTTGGCTAGACCTCTCGGCATATTCACCACGAGCGGCAGGATATGGTTTTGTTTAGCGAGCTCGAGCAATTGCGCAAGCGCCGTCATTTCTTCTTGGTACCGCTTATGGTTGATCGGCCAGTATGCCACTTCGTAATACTTGCTCATCTTCTTGGCGGCATCTTCGCGAGGCAAAACTTTTGGACGATTGTGTTTGAACACCGACAGCGGTGCAATGATTTGCGGCGGGGAAAACTCTCGCCAGTACTTCTCGCCTTGTTGGGCATAGAAAAGGTTTGGTGCGCGATGCATGGCATTGCACGCCGCAAGTTCAATTACTTTCATATAGTGTCCACGCGACCGGTACAAACTGGATAAACCGGTGATTACGCGATCAAAATTTTCCTGGGTGGAAGCCCGCCATGACAGCTTCGTCCAAAATGGCTGTCGTTGTGCAAAGTATTTAACAACGTGCGCGTCTGCTTTGTGGGAGTTGTCGATGAAATCGCGGGGCGCGAGAAACAGCATGAGCACTGCAGGCTGGTGCCCAGATTCGAGCGCTTTCTGCAGAATGAGCTTGTCTTCCTGAATCATGCACGCGGCGATGCCCATGTTGAAGGACTCACTGTTGACGTGCAGGTTGCTGGACAGGCGATGATCGAGCGCATGCGCCTTGGTATAGAAATTCCATTCGGTAGAGGTTTTCACCTGCTTCTCTTCCGTGAAATCGACACCGGCGGTGGCTGCAAGCAGAGAGGACCCGATGAGCAGCACGTTGTAGTGGCTGAACGGCGACAAAAGCTCGCGCGCTTTGTCGTCCATCGGATCCTGATCTTCAAAAATGTAATTTTGAACGTCAACGTGGCGAAGGGGTTTCATTAAACCGAGCGATACGTCAAACAAAGCCAACCAGAAAACGAGCCATATGGCACCGCTGGCAAAAATTCGCCGAGTAATTCCACGGCGTCCTTGCGGTGCCTTCGGGGCGGTTTTCTGAAGAGTCTTCTGTGTTGCGATCACGCGAATAACGAGCCGCCTTGCAAGCGGTTGAGAATGATAAATAGGGTATCTTGCGTTACCGGCGATGTCATTAGCCATGAATAACCCGCCATCGTCATCTTCTTGGTAGCGGCGGGCGAAAGCCCGCTTTTTGAGTGCGTGAACCGGTTTTAATCGTCCCTATCGTTAACTCTGTTTCTTAAATGACAAGAGGGCTGGTAGTATCATCGGCATATGAATCGGGTTTTTCGCTTGCGAATTTGTCTTATATCGAGAGAGTATCCGCCCGAAACTGGTTGGGGCGGCATTGGCGCCTACACGTATCAACACGCTCGTGCATTGAAGAAGCTCGGTCATGATGTCGAAGTAATCGCGCTCACGCCGAAGGATTCAACATGTGACACGCAACCGCTCGTGAATTCGAGCGACCCGTTGTATGTCCCAGTACACCGCGCTTGCTGGGGCTTTCTTCTGCAAGAGCTTGCCACACTTTGGATATCGCTGCCTTATACTCACTTTGCCATGAAGTCGGCGATGGCATTGTGGCGCAAGTTTTTGGAAGTGCACAACCGCCTTCCGTTCGATGTAGTCGAAGCACCCGAGCACCTGGCTGAAGGACTGTTTTTCACTCTCACCGGAATCTGCCCGCTTGTTGTTCGGTTGCACACGCCGCATTCAAAATTCGTCCGCGATCGATATCACAATTTGACCCCCTCGTTCGATCACAAGTTGCTCTCCATGCTCGAGCGGCTCGCGATTCTGGAAGCGAACGTTCTATCCTCTCCCAGCCGCGATCTGGCGCAATTCATTTCAGAAGATTGCGGTATTCAGCCGGCGAATATTCTCCATGTACCGAATCCGGTGGACGTGCAGAAATTCACGCCTGACGGCGAAACGGCGCTGCACTCGCGCAACGGTGCCACCGTACTGTTCGCCGGTAGGCTCGAAGAACGAAAAGGTATTCAATATCTAATTGATGCCGTTCCGCTCGTCTTGAAAGAATATTCTGATGTACGGTTCATCATTGTCGGCTCTGACACGGAAACAGCTGCCGGAAAGACCTCGGTTCTCAGACAACTCAAACAGAAGTTAGCTCGCGATGGCTGCGCACAGGCGGTGCAATTCGTCGGGCAAATCGCCCATGAGCAAATGCCCGCGTATTATCGCTCTGCTGACATTTGCGTTGTGCCGTCATTGTATGAAAACGCACCATATACGGTGCTGGAGGCGCAGTCCAGCGGCAAACCGGTGGTCACTACTTCCGCCGGCGGATCGAAAGAGTATGTGATCGATGGGGAAACGGGCGTCGTCGTGGCGGCACGCGATTCCGAGGCACTAGCCGGAGCACTTATCACTCTCTTGCGTGACAAGTCGGCGCGCGCTTCCATGGGATGGCGTGCTCGCGAAACCGCGGTGGCTCGCTTCTCCAACGAGGTCATAGCTGAGCAGGCTATTGCTACTTACCAGGTGGCCATCGACCGGCATCACCTTTATGCTGACGCTTCGCTCTATCGCCTTGGCACCGAGAAGACCTTGACTGATTTCGTGTCCCTGTTGCATTCCTATCATAAGAATCTGTGCGATTTGATTGCCCGACATTCGTTGATGTTCAGAATGAAACGGGACGTCCTTTTGTTATATAACCGACCACGGCTGTTTGCCGCGAAGTTAGCTTTAGCGCTTTTTCTCAAGCCCGCCAGTCTGGGCGGAGCCAGAGTTGTCGAATTCTTCAATCGATTAGACCGACAGGTTCAGGCGCAGGAAGAGCAGCGGGAGCAAGCGGAACTTCAGGCTTTGCTGCGGTCATGTCGTGCCGGCTTGAACTTGCCCATCAATTCGGCGCAGGACGTTCGCAATGATGATCGGGCGAACTGCGCTGATGTCATTAGCTCGCGCTAAGTCCATTTAACCTTAACTGTGTTTCTCAAATGACAAGAGGGCGGATGCTATCATCACCCTATGATTTTCAGCAGTCTGCAGTATCTGCTTTTTCTGCCGATCGTCGTGGTCCTTTTTTGGAACACGCGGGGCGCCGCACGCCTGTGGCTCGTAGTCTTGGCCAGCTATTTCTTCTATATGAGCTGGCTGCCTGTGTACGGCATTCTCTTGCTGGTGATGACCACCGCTAACTGGCTGATCGCATTGGCGATGGACCGCAGTCGGCAGAAAAATCCGTCGTTGCTCAAGCCACTGCTGACGCTGGGGCTAATCGGCAACCTTGGCTGTCTTTGCTATTACAAATATACAAATTTCTTTCTGTCGAATTTCTGCAGTGCAATCAATTGGTTCGGTGCTCAGCTGCACGGTGGCAGTGGGGACATCGTTAGCTGGACGACGATGAACGTGATGTTACCGCTGGGCATTTCGTTCTTCGTGTTTGAATTCGTGCACTATCTCGTCGATATTTATCGCGGTGACAAGCCTATCTCGTCGTGGATGGAATTTGCCGCCTTCTCCGCTTTCTTCCCATCGCAGATCGCCGGACCGATTAAGCGCTTTCAGGATTTTATGCCATTCTTGCGCGGTCCGCTGCCCTGGTCGTCGGCCTTGTTTGCGGAAGGCGGAGCGCTAATAATGCAGGGAATGTTTAAGAAGGTGGCAATCGCCGATCCGATCGGTTCGATCGTCAATGGATGCTTTGCACCGCATGTGGTGTTGAGTTCCCCTGATGCGATGGTGGCATCTCTCGGATTTTTCATTCAAGTTTATTGCGATTTTTCAGGATATACCGACATCGGGCGAGGCTCCGCCTTGCTGCTCGGCATTCGACTGCCGGAAAACTTCCAGCTGCCCTATCTGTCAGTGGACCTCGCCGACTTCTGGCGTCGATGGCACATGTCGCTCGGCTTATGGCTGCGGGACTATGTTTACATTCCACTGGGCGGATCGCGGTGCGGTCAAATCGCTAACAGCCGCAACTTGTTTCTGACTATGGTGGCATGCGGCCTGTGGCACGGCGCGGCCTGGCATTACGTTATCTTCGGATGCTTGCAAGGCATTGGTCTGATTGTCCAACGGCAATGGCGCGACTTTCTGCGCTCGAGTGCTTCGCTGCAATCGGCAGCGAAATCCGCGCTGGGACAATGGGCAGGTATTGCAGGAACTGCATTGTTCATCATCGTCACTTTCACAATTTTCCGTGCGCCGGATATGCCGACTGGATTGAACGTCCTTGCCTCGTGGTTCGTCGGCAGCAGCGGGTTCAGCTTGTGGTCGCCCATAGCGAAATCCGGCGTCCTCTGGTTCTGCGGCATATACATGCTCTTCTGGCTACTCAGCGAAGCGCTCAAGAAGCACCGGCAAATCCGCTTATTCGATTCGGTTCCCCTTTATCCGGCAGCGATTCGTTTTGCATCGTGGACGGCCGCGACATTCTTGATGATTGCGGCACGTCCAACAATTGCTACGCCGTTTGTGTACTTCCAGTTTTAGGTGCTGAATGGTTACTTCCACTAGAGAAAGAATCAAACCAGCACCCCCGTCGCCGACGCGTGTACCGGCGGGCGGAAGCCCGCTTAGCCCGCTTCGCAAAATCGCGATTTTTCTTTTCTGGCAACTGATTGCGATTCTATTCGTCGAAGCAATCTTATTTTGTGCTGGGCTTGGCGAGGAAGAAATATTCTCGTTCGACCAGGCAATCGGATTCACGCACATGCACAACAAGCGTGTGACTTGGAGGAGCGAAGGCTTCGCGCAGTCGTACTTGGACAATGATGGTATGCGTGAACCGGGACTGACCATTGCCAAACCAGCCAATACCTATCGAGTCGCTGTCCTCGGTGATTCGATGGTCGAGTCATTCCATGTTCCTATCGACCAGACTTTCGGTGAAATCATCGCGCGACGTTTGAGCCCATTGGATGGCAAACGCGTCCAATGGCTAAACTTCGGAACTTCCGGATATTCCACCGTGCAGGAATATCTGCAGTTGAAACGGCAAGTGATGAAGTACAAGCCTGACCTGGTGCTCGTTTGCTACAACAGTCGAGATATGTTCGAGAATTGGACTGCGCCGGATGAAGTGATCACGAACGTCCGGCCCTACGCCGTGCATTTCCCTGGTCATCCATTGGTCATCGTTGATCAGCCGGTGCGCCGTTGGTTGCGCTCGCCACGCGGGCAGTTCATGCGTGCCACCAGTTGGTTCCGCCACCACAGCCGAATTGCCGGCTTGCTGGCGGCGCTCGATCTGGAAATGAGCCAGCACGATCCCTGGTACCGGACATTTGTTGACGTCTTCTCGAGCCCGAAAAAGGTCGTCGAGGATTTAAAGGTTGCGATTGCCGGTGCGCAAAAGGGCGGGCCGTCATTCAAGATCAATTTCTTCGAGGACGGACCAAAGCCCTTTCAACCCGCTTCGCCGGGAGCGAATCCGGCTTCGGCCGGTGCCGCGGCGGATAAGTCGGCAATGAAGCAAGCATTCGTCAGTGCCAGCAACAATTCGGCGCTTAGCAAAACGATCATTGGGTCCGTAACCAACCCGCAGGGTGCCGGTGCCGGACAAAACGGTGTAGGGATGACGCCGCACGTCGTGCGCGGACCATCTCTCGATAAGACTGTTTACCGTCAGCTCGTCACGCGCATGTTGACCTCGCTGTTTACCGGCATGCGGCAAACATGCACCGAGAATGGTGCCGACTTCGCAATCATGAACGTTCCTGTGCGCTCGCAACTGTGTCCGATACTGGGTTGCGAAACGTCATTCGCCGGGATGGATTACGATGACGAGTTGCAAGTCGTCCGCTCCGTTTGCGAGACGAACAAAATCCCGTATTGCGATGTCGAGCAGTCTGCGGAAATGCTTTCGGCGCGGAAGCGCCCCGAGCTGTTTTATGCCGTGCATATGACTCCAAAAGGACAGGAATTCGTCGCGGACTGCGCGCAACCCTTCGTTCGCGATTTACTCGCGAATAGGAAGTCGGCGCTGCAATAAGCGGGCTTCCGCCCGCCGCTACCAGGCAACAATCATGTACCGGCGGGCGGAAGCCCGCTAGGACCGGAGACTACCGAACTGCGGTTTCCCGCTCTTGTATTTGCCGCTCCAGCCAGCGGACGAATGCGGGCTGGGAGACACGGTTGCGAGTGACGACAGCGGTGCCTGCTTTGGCAAGCCGCAGAACGACGCGTGCTGCAAACATCCGCGGACGTGCCTTCGCCATGCGCATCCAATGTCCGATTCTAAAGCGGTAAGAATGCTGATATAGCATGTCATAGATCATCTTGTCGAAGGAGTAGAGAAATACCGCAGCATCCGGCAAGGCATGGTCAGTGGGTTTGAGATACAACCTGGTCGTGCGCTTGGCGAACTTCTGCTGGGCGTTTTCGTATAGCTCCAGGGTTTGTCTGGCGATCTCGCGCCGTTGAAACTTGTCGAGCACATCTTGTCGAGCTTGGCGTGCCATGCGCAAGCGAAGCTCGTCGTTTTTCAGAAGTGTCACGACGGCCGACTGCAGCGCTTCACTATCGCCGGGCCCAACGATGAGTCCGCTTTCGCAGTGAGTCACGTACTCCTTCGTGCCACCGCCCGAGGTGCCGACCACAGGTCGTCCGCACGCCATGGCTTCCAGACAAGTGTAGGGAGAGTTGTCGTACAACGAGGGAACGATGCACAGATCGCAAGAGCGGTAATACGCAGGCAAATCCGCCAGCGGAACCCGATCTATAAACGTGACTGCCGCGAGCGCTTTCTCGTGTTTGAGAAACGCTTGTAGTTCAGCTGATGTAGATTGCTTTCCGCCAGCTTCGTTTATCGTATCATCGCCGATGATGATGAATTCCACGTCGGGACACTGCTCAAGAATGCCGGGTATGGCTTGGACCAGATATTTGACGCCCTTACGCTCCTCGAGCCTGCCTACGAACAGCACTCGCTTCTTCGTCGTCATGGGCAACGCGGTGGTGCCTTCAGGACTGAAGACTTGTGGGTCAATCGGATTTCGGATGATCGCGATGCGATTTAGTGAGCAGCCGAGATCTTGAGCGACGAAAGCGGCGAGGTCGTCGCTGGGCGATGTAATGGCATCGGCTTGCGACAGAGCGAGACGTTCCAGCATTGCTACGAACTGATGGTCAAAATTGTTGCTCGTGCCATGCAGTTTTTCGGCGAGGAATTTGAAATGCGGCGTGTACAGCCGAATCACGAGTGGCGCCGCCGATGTGATGGCGGTGTAGAGTCCATCGGACAACAACTCCGGTGTGTCGACTACATCAAAAGGCTTTTGCTCATGCAGGTCGAGAAATTTTTGCCACAGCGCGGTGCACGCTTCCAAAACGGTTCGGCTGTAGGGCATCGACGAGAATATCGCACCAAATTCGCCCGGGACTTTGTAGCCGCAGACGCGATGCACTGTAATGCCATCATCGATCTGCATGCTGGCTGCACGCTGTGCAAGCGAAACAACGACGACTTCATGCCCTAGCTCTTTCAGTCCATGCGCCAGATGATAGCTGAAGGTGGCAATGCCACCCCAACCCGTTTCTGGAGGATATTCGCGCGTAAGTAGACAAACTCTCATTGAATCTGCCGGTAGTCTGAGTTGGCACGATTGTACGCGCAACCGCTTGTAATCCGTCTGAGACCGGCATAATGAAGCGGTTCGCCGCCGGCCAAACTTAATCTTAGATCAGCAATTAGGGGCTCACCCCTTCGGGTAATGTATGGAAACCATCGGATCGCTTGAGGGTAACGGCTGAATGAGAATTGTCAGGTTGACCAGAAGCCTGTCTATTTAGGAAAATTGGCGTGTTGTCGAGGGATGTCCGACATGCGCTCCGAGACGCTTCAAGCTAGTCCGACTCTGCAGTCGACATTGCTTGAGCGAAAACCACAACTTTCCGAGAGTCGACGAACCGCTTTAGCGGCTTGCGCAGTTGTCGCTGTTGTGGTGGCAGTGTTTTGGAAAACGATATTTCGTGGTGCTCCAATCTCGAGATTGTATCTAATCGCGCACTGGGATAGCTTGTTCGCTGCTTTTCGCCAGGGGGTTCCAGCGCTGCCCATCGATCCTACGGGATTGCTTCAGTCAATTCCGTTTTACACAATGTGCGCGCGGCAGTTTCATGCCGGCGCATTTCCGCTATGGAACCACCTTAATGCCTTCGGTTCGCCGTTTTGCGGTGACTTGAACGCGACCGTGCTTTCGCCTTTGCGATGGCTATTCGACTTGGTTCCCAATGCGTACACATATAATTTGCAGCTCGTTCTGCAAGTGATCATTTGTGCACTGGGCACGTTCGCGCTTACGCGCACCTTAGGCTCAAGCCGTCTTGCATCAGTATTCGCCGCGATTACTTTTGCCCTCTGTCCGTTCATGCTTTGGTATCTGGAGCTGCAGTCTGGGGTCGCTTTTGTTCTTTACCCGGGCGTGTTGTGGCTGTTTGCCAGAGCCGCCAAGACTGCGAGAAGCGGCGATGCTATTTTTGCTGGAGTTGCGTCCGGCGTTTCGCTGCTGATTGGCCATCCGGAACCGGCGTTCTTTGGAACCGCTATTGCCGCCAGTTTAATGGCATTAATCGCGGTGCGCGCACACGGATGGCTCCGTTTCGTTCGCCTCCTTGCAGTCGCCGCTGTCTCCGCTGTTTGCATTGCCGCGCCGGTCTTGTTTCCATTTCTCGAGTTCATGAGAAACGCCGATTGCTACAAGTTCGGTGTCGGCAAATCTGTATCGCTGCCATGGCAAGCATTGGCTTACAACTTGCTCTCGCCTGCCGCCGGCGGTGCCAGCCCGTTTCTAGGCGTTCTCACGCTGCCGCTAGTCCCGCTCTCCCTCCTTGGTAGCGACGGGCGAAAGCCCGTTACTGCAGGCTGGCAGCCTGCGCTCCTCTGTAACGGCGCGCGGCAGCCCGCTTTATGCGTGGCCGTGATCGGCTTGCTGGCATTGATCCCCGCCGCCAACCTCTGGCCGTTCTCCTTGCTTTCACAAATTCCACCGTTTAGCTATTTGGTGACCGTTTATTTTGTGCCGATCGTTCTGCTGGCAATTGCGGTGCTCGCCGCGATCGGATTGACGAACTTGACCGACGTTTTTGATAGGAATGACGCCGAGACACCGCCGCTCCAACGCCGCGCGGTGCCCGTGCTCCCAGTTATGGCGATTGGTCTTCTGCTGGCGGTCGCGGTGCCGTGGACGCTGCACGCGCGGCATTTCAATCTGGCAATAACGAATTTCGATTTGCAATTGCCCGATGCTGCGTTTAACGTTAAGGGGTGGCAGCGGGACGCCGTGATTGGCGGAATATTTGTTGTTGTCGTTTTTGCTTTGTTCTGGTGGGCTCGACGAACGAAAGGCGGGCTAAAGCCCGCCGGTACCATCGCAGCAGCACTAATAATTCTCATGCTTAACTTCGTGAGCGTTGCATCGGTGGCGAAATCGAGCCTGCCGATATGCCCATCATTTACGTTTCCCGAGTTGCCTGTCACGACTTTCTTGAAGCAATCGCGTGAGCGGTGCTTGGCGACGACCGCGCATATTCTCAAGCCCAACGTAAACATTATGTATGGCATCGAGGACGCTCGCTCGATGAACGTCATGTGGCCGAAGCGGTACTTGAAGTTTGTCACCGCATGCGGTGCAACTGTTGATCAGTACAGCCAGGTGTATAGTGGTGCTTTGTCTTCGTTGCTTGACTTGGGCAGCGTCAAGTATGTGCTGAGCCAAAGTCCTGTGCTATGCAAGGAAGATCCCAGTCCACCGAACAACCCGTTGGACCTTGTTTCTTACCCTTTGCTGCTGGACGATAATTTGAGTCTGTCTGACGGCGAGTTTTGGACCGACGAGGCGAATGCCGCCGCCGGCGGCTATCTGAAATTCGTTCAATCCGCCGATGCTCTCCGTGCCTCGAAGATGCGTCTGATCTTCGTGCTGAAAAATGCCGGCGGTGATGTCGTCTGGTTCAGCGACAGACTGACTCCGTTGGAGGCGCAAACCTTCACACTTCCACTTCCCGTCCGCGCCCAACAGATTTGCAAGCTGTACTTGCGCCTGTTTGATTCAAGCAGTGGTCGGTTTTGTTCTATTGCGGGGGAAGAAGAGCTCCCGCTCACAAGTGTGGGCACGGCGCCGCGCGTCGCCCACGTTAGCAATCCTCATTTCGTGCTGGACCGCTCGTTTGCTGATACCCAAGTTCGGCTCTACAGAAATACGGGCAGCCTGCCGCACGCTTATGTTTGTTTCAATCCGATAATGGTCTCCGATGAGAAGCAAGCATTCCAACTGATCACTTCGCCATCTTTCGATGCGCACACACAAGTTGCACTGGAACCAGGGACGGAGCCCATGACTCTACCGTCGCCGACCCAACAAACGAACGTCGGAATTGTCAGGGCGAACATCGTGCAGAGGCGATCAGCGCAAACAATGATCGAGTATTTCTCGCGTGATGTAGGATGGCTTGTTCTCACAGACACCTATTACCCGGGCTGGAACGCCTACCTTGACGGTAAGCGGGTTCCCCTTGTGCGAGCCAACTATCTCTTTCGTGCGATTTCGGCGCCTGCCGGTGCTCATCGCGTACTGTTCCGTTATGAGCCAGTTTCCTTCTACGCCGGCTTACTGACGGCGGTTAGTTTTATTATCGTGCTGCTCTCGCGCGCGTTGCTCCGGATGCGAAAGCGCGACCGCTCGACAGCAAGTTAGCGCTGCGCGAGTACACCGATGCGCAGCGGAGGCAAATTAGCACCGAGTGCATTGAGCGTCTGGTACATCAGCGCCGCCACATCGCCGCGCGTCGCATTGTCGTTTGGACGTATTTGCGCGGGATCGGGGAAGCTCACGATGATCCCTGAGCTCGCCGCCATCGCTAAATTCTTCTGCGCCCATCTGGGGATAGAATTGGCATCGCTATAAGAGTTCAGAGCGGCTGGATTTAGCCGACCTCCTCTCAGCGCTTTTGAGAGAATGACCAGAGCTTGCGCTCGTGTAATCTTGTCCGCAGGCTTGTAGGTGCCATCAGGATAGCCGGTAATCAATCCGGCATTGACAGAAGATCCGATCACCCCTGCTGCCCAGTACTTCGGTGAAACATCGGAGAAGTTCGCCGCTTGCGGCATCGGCGAAAGATTGAGGGCATGAGCCACTATCGCAGCGAATTGTGCTCTTGTGATTTCATCGTTTGGCTTGAAACTTCCGTCTGGAAAACCACCGATTACACCGCGCGCGGAAAGTTCTGAGATGTACTGCTCACCCCAAAATCCACGGATATCGGTAAGCGGCTTCGTATTCACGATCGGCAGGTTGCCGACG
>Ga0134128_10000804_pt1 | contig 42588 bp, 38 predicted proteins | sample KB31754_FD_96462 | JGI IMG/M metagenome (GOLD analysis project Ga0134128, IMG submission 96462) | Terrestrial soil microbial communities with excess Nitrogen fertilizer from Kellogg Biological Station, Michigan, USA - KB3-175-4 | ecosystem: Environmental > Terrestrial > Soil > Unclassified ...
GTCCCAATGTAAATGTTACGCTGGTCCGAGCAAAAATTCGCAATTGTACAGGGACGAAAAAACCTGACTAGAGAATTTTGGCCTTAGCCCGTACTTTCGAGTGGCACCACTTTGCGACCCGGAGAGGGGTACCCCCAGACTTGTGCATTTCAAACTGACTCCGCTACCCGACAGATCCCTATCGACATGGGGGTAGGTCCCCGAGGTCACGGGGTACCACCCCATGAGGTCGACCTCCCCCCGGCGGGTCCGGAGCCGGAAAGTTTTCCCCCTCTGTTAAGTGGTCGGAAAGCTTAACTGAGTGTTCCCACGGTGCATTGGGATATGTAGGATGATAGGGGACGTGTTTCCGGGACATTCCGACCAAGTTTTTTTTTCTCGGGTCCGGCACGGGGTCGACGACAAAGTCTGTCCCGGGGTGGGACACGGAGGTTTTTCCATCTTTTGCTCAGAGGAGTGCATGGAACATGGCTGCGGGCTCAGATTTAATGCGGACAAAACTGTCCATGGGTACCCCTCCCCATGGTGCTTTTTTAAGATGAAATTTTTCGCTTGGGCCAATGAATTTTCATTGGTGATCCGAATGGTCACTTACGGCTCACGACCTGGCACTTCCACTCACAGCGTACACAAGCATCGGCTGCCTCCCTACTGGCCGCTCCAGGGACAATTAGAATGGCATCGTCTGTGTCCCGCACGTCGATGCGTGGGCTAGTGTAGTCGACGCGCCAATGACCAATGAGGGTGGCCGATCGTCTGGTCACAGTGCCGCTCTGTGCAGAACACGCATAAATATGAATGGGGACAGAGGCCTTCTGGCAGCCCTCGATGAGGAAGCGGTAGTTGCTCTTCTTGGAGACCACGCTCATGTCAAGGCGGATGTAATGCAAGGTGTTCATGTCCGTGTCCTGGATGAGGGACCCCGGGGCGATGAAAGGACCTACTGGCAGGTGAACCCGCTTTGTCTCGTCAAACACGGCCAAGGTGTAGATGGCCCGCTTCACGATTTCATCCGATGAGGCGGCCTCGAAGAGAGGATGCGTCTTCAGGTCGCTAGACAGGGTGGCGACGACCCGCGTCGGGACAAGAAGCCGTATGTTCTCCGCACCCGTCGTCTTTCTGTCCACGAGCATTTGCAGTGTATCGCGTCTCTGGAGCAGGTGGACATAGCGAACTGGTTTGAACGTGTCGTCTGGCGGGTCCCAGGTCCGGGTTGGATGCCATTCCTCATTGGGGCGGCTAGCATCGGTCCGTGCATCGTAGAGAACCATGCCTAGACGATAGGTGCGCGATACGAGGGGACACACGACGTAGAGCGGAGCGGAGAGTGGCTGTGTGGTTTGGAGTATGACGTGGTCTCGAATCCGCTCCGACACTGCTGCATAATCAAGGGCTGCAAGGCGTGCCAATCCCAGATGGGCAATGGATGCATCCAGACAAGCCCGGGCCTCTGTGTCCTCGAGATTCAGGGGCGGGGTTCGGAACTTTGCAGATGCGATGCCATCTAGCGGCATCTTCCAGACCAGGCGACAGAACATGTCCCAGAGTCGATAACGGACATCTTGGTACTGGTCGTGGACCCCAAACACGGCAATGCTGATGTAGACATAGAACTCGTGACCGTCCTGCACTACGCTACGAGGCACGAGCTCCTGTTGCGGAGGGGAAGGGGGAGGGGGAGCAGTGGCGTCCATCCCCTTGGCGACGGACACACTGGACAAGAAGCAGACGAGGAACAAACAGGCGGTGCACTCTAACGACGTATTTACTCTTTCTTGGGATGGTCGCCTACCTCTGGCACCGCGGGGACAGCAGATGGGGTGGCGTAGAGATGGGCGTGTTGGTCTGCCCCAATGAGGATGGCTTCGGGCTGCTGCTGTTCTTCCTCAAGGTTGAGCACCACGTCATTGACATCTTTCAACCCTGCGTCCGTGGTGGTGGCATTGGGTGGAACCGAGGTCAGTTTGGTCCCGTCCTCGTCGTACACGGGGAAACGCTGGGTATCCGCCAGGAACTGTGACCATATCATATCCGCGACCTGGCTGACTAGCTCCGAGTCGACACCGCGCATGGGAATTGATTCGGCCAGTTCACTGCGATGGATGACGAACCATGGACGGTGCTGGCCCGTGTTCCGGCAGTGTTCGGCGAGACGCTGAATGACTGGGAAAAAAGGGTGGCTCGTTGTCATCCACAGGACACGTCGCACGACTTGCATGCCGGTGCGTTCATCCATGTCCGTGTAGTCGCTGGACACGCAATTGTACACGAGCATCGATCGCCGCACGTACGCGGACACAGCCACGAGCTCTCGATAGACGTACTCGACGCGCTCCTCCACCGTCATGGCCTGGCCCACCTCTGCATCTGCCATCTCAGCTAAGCGGGCCGCGTCCCCCTCGAGCGGATCGGGCGTCGCCGCGGCAAGGGTGGAAAATATGTTCCCCGTGGCGGCAGATTAGCTCTCCTTCATGAGGGCGTCAGGGGGGAAGCCATTTTATTCCCTCTTCACAAATGACTGTGGAGCCAGCAGAAAGCGTAGCCCCCACTGAAACTGCACGCCGATGTCCCACTGACAACGAGAAAGATGACGACCTTGGCGCGACCCCGGGCCAGTTCCAGGGCCAGAATGTAGGCCAGGCATATGACAAACAGGGCCCCGAGCAGGGGTGTCTTGGTGCTTGGCGCCAGGGCCGGATGGTCTATGAACCATGACATGAAGAGCAAGGCAATGACCACGGCAGTCGCGACCTGAACTAGCCGTCGAACTACGTCTAAGGTCCGGCTTGTGCTCTTCTGGTCCGCAGCCTGGGTCTTGTTCGCCATTTCCAGTTTGTTGATGGTGGCGGTGGCCTCCTTGGCTGCGGAAGCGTCCATTGCGGTCTGGTGAGGGGTTTTGACCCTTGGGAACACGAGGCTTTCATTGTGTTTTCTTTGCTGGGACCGTCTGTGCATCGCCTCCACTTCCCATGCGCTTTGCAATGGCACGGCCGCACCGCGTTATGTAGACTCGCACCAAGTTGAGCACGAGGAAGGCGATGATGAGCACGTAGATGGCCATGATGCCTCCCTCATACCGGACCCAGAACGAGTCCCCGGATGATGGAGGGGTAGGTGCATCTCCGCTTCGGTGGACGTTCTGGGCATTGCTCCCCTCGACTGTCCCTCGGGGTTCGGGAGGAGGAGGCGGTCGTGGTCTACGTTCCATGGAGACCACTTTTACTCTGCCGAGTCTTCAAGTCTCTGGGCCGAGTCTTCTGGTCGATGTGGACGCGAGGCCGGGGCCCGACGAGCACGACTGTCCTGAGGAGCAGAATAAATAGGTAGCATGGGAATGTCCATGGCATCGCCCCTCGGCATGACTTCTGGAGCACGAGGGGGTGCAAAGTCGTGGCTCGGCACAGGAGAGGGAGCCTCATCTGCATCCAAATTGAAAAACCCACTGGCCAGCACAGCTGCACTCGTGTGGGTCTGAGAGAAGGGTCTCGGCGTGGGTAGCTCCGAGATGACAACGTTGATGGACGAGTAATCCTCTGAACGTGTGTTGTCATCGTCAGTGGCACGATCCTGATCATCTTCCGTGGTCGTCGTCGCCGTGGAGTCATGCTTCCTTGCGGTGGTGGTGGCCACCACTGGACGTCTCTGGTACTGGTCCATTTCATGGTCGGGGATCATGTCCCGTTGCGCCCGATCCTGGACCGTGGCCTTGCTCAGTGCTTCACGCCTCACTGCAGGGACTGGGGCTGCAGTGTCCAGGGACCAGACAACGTAGCCGTTGGGGGTGTAGACCTTGCTGCAGCCTCTGGGAACGAAACTCTCTCGCTTATGCTGGCCAAACACCGGGCACAGACCAGTCGACGCAAAATGACCATTGGTGCTGGCCAGGATGGGGGTCTGCTGCCATCGACTTGGATTGCGGCTCGTCGTGTATTCGAGTGTGGCTGCCCAGTGCATGTAGAGCCGGCCCGTGACCCCTGACACTTTGTACAATGTGTCGCCGACACACAACACGGCCTGTACATGCTTGGGGTTCTTGCCCAGGTTGGCATCGATGATCCGATTGATAGTGGCCACATCGCGCACTTTGCCCGTGTTCACTTGCTCGAGGGTCTCCGGGAACAGGATCAGCACATGGATCCCACGTGGCACCGTCTCGGCGAACGTAATGGTGAAAAAGCACTCGGGATCGTAGAGATACTTGTCGGCCTTATCGAACCGGATGTTGCAGGAGTCAGCGTCGTCCCAGGCCAGACGCTTCCATATCTCCCCCGATTTGGCCGCATCCACAATCTGTTTGCTGACGCTGGGCGTGACCTCGACTGGGTACAGGTCGTGGTTCATCCCCCTCTTCTTCGATGACTGGTGAAATCGGAGCCAGACAATGATAGACAAGTTTGGCTCCTGGACGGATTAAGCTCGATTATTCCACTCTTGTCTATGATCTTCCCCGCATCCATGATCCTGTAAGCCCTGTGCGATGGGGATGGATGCCGAGGAGTTCATCATCCGCTTGCTGCCGGTGCTATCGAACCTGGTCTTCCTCTGGCCAGCCGAGCGGGCCCTGAAACGGAAGTTCCCTATAGACACCTTGTTATGGTCGTTCATCGCGCTCTTTTCGTCACCGGCCTATCACTTGTGCATGGGGTTCTATGCCTGCCTGTGGGCTGTGGACAAGCACCGCGTGGTTGATTTCTGGTCAGCCGAGATGGCCATGCCCATTGTTGCACTGTGTTTCATCGCATTCCGCGCCCCCTTCATCCGAACATGGATCATCTTCATTTGCATCCTGGCCATTGGACTGTTGGTCACCGGGACCAATTCATCCTTCATGAGCCAGGCCGTGATTGCGGGGGTCAGCGGTCTCGCGGTGATCTTCTACCTGCTGTGGCATCGGTATGCACATGAATACTGGCCCGACTACGATATGAAGCGACTCGTACTGGGCATTGGCTTCCTCGCGTTGGGAGTATGTTTCTTTGTGGTCCAGGAATGGTGGCCCCCGTTCTACAACTACGTCCATTCATACTGGCACGTGTTCACTGCCCTGGGCATTGGTTTTATGTACGACATTCAGCCTGAAGAATCGGCAACGACCCGGACTCCCCTCGAGAGTCAGGTCATTGGATCCAGCATCTTGAAGCCGATCCCTAGGTCCCTGGCACGATTTACGCCCCGGGGACAGCTTGCTCAGAGAGTCTAACATGCACGCAAATGAACCAGTCCGTATGAGCATCTTTGATGTGAGAGACAGACCCGCTCGGTGCTCCAGAAAACATTCCCATGTCGTGGCTGGACTGGCTGCTGGGCCGATCGCGGTTTCACACGGAATTGTATGGAATCGACGTGGAGAACACCGCCATTGCCGACAGGGAGACCATTGTCACCATCTGTCTGCAGGCCCAGATTGAAGAGGGACGCCGTCTGGGATTCCGTGTGTCGCCTCATCCCGAGCACAAGAAAAGCGTCAAGAGTGGCAAGAGTCTGAACAATCGACCCCTGTCGGCCATCGCGGCGCGCATCACAGATCAAGAACGTCTTGTCATCCGTTCAGTGGTCCGACTGCACACACACAGTGATCTGAGTCTGGACCTGTCCTTTGAGCTGCAGCACCCCTTTGAACATGATGCCGCCACACAAGTGATCCGGGAACGTCGCGATGCGGCCTTGAAGACGCGTGCAACAGGCGGGGCTGTCACCATTGCCACGAAGAAGAAGGCGGACAGTCCCCTCCGCAACAACAACAACAATCGGATGTCGGCCGTGCGATTGGAACAACCAACCGACAGCGAGGAGTACTCGGCACTGGTCGACGATGCCACGGATGGAGAGTCCGTCGAAGATCCCTTCAAGGGCAAGTCGGCTCGCCAGATATTGGGTGAAATGGATCGAATCTCACTGCGGGGCGGCCTGCCACAATCCAACGAGGCCGAGCGCGAGAACGTGATCAACCTGGGGACAGTGCGCGGTCTCTCAACGTCGCACAAGGAGGAACAGGTTTACCGGGCCAGCCTCTCCGACGAGAGCATCACATGGTTCGCCGGCCAGGACCACGTGGTGGCGGACAAGTCGGGGACCTATCATGTGGCCCCCAAGGTCGCGCCACCTCCTGCACGGCCCGTCGTCGAAGGGGGCGTTGCAGAGCGGGCTGCTATGCCGACTGTGCCCTTTGTGATCATGGACGGTGACTGCGCCCTGATCAGTTTCATCCTCCGTTACTGCGGAGACATCCCCGACCTCCAAAAGCGGATGCGACTCCTACACACGGACCGCTCGGGCCAGGGCACCCGTCTCTACGAGGTGGACACACCCCTGATCGAAGAGGCCAAGGAGAAGATCCTCTACACCGTGTATGCCCAGATGTACTACACGCGCCTGGAGGACTGCATCATTGCACGCCGTCGATCTGTCACCGAGACGTGTGAAGAAGGGATCGCTCTGAAGCTGGCCTCAGAGTGGGGCCTTCCCATCGACCAGAGAACCAAACGCATCTCGGACTGGAGTGCGGACGCCTACCGACCCGTAGTCATCATCACGCTGCGTGTCACATACGCTGTGGTCAGTGGAGTCTACGCCACAGCAGCCAGTCTGCACAAAACCAAGACCCGCCTTGTCCCTGCAAACGAGTGAGGCAGTAGGAAATTAAAGCAAACGTTACATGTACCAAGGGGTGGCGCACTCAAATCAAGAAGGGGCCCCCATCTGCCATGAGCAACGGGTCATGGACCTGTTCCGTTGACAAGAACGGGCTGGCGACTGTCCGCAGGGCGGGGTGGACCCTCGTCTTCAAGCAGACTGGTGGTCTCCAGGCGGTGAAACGCACCACGACTGTGCACGAGGATGGACTGATGGAACATTGGGACGGGTCCCGATCCCGAGCCTCCAAGGGACGGATCACAGAACTGTACAACTGGGCGCTGACCACTCCAGAGGTCGGCCCCACGGAGTGCTGTGATCACTTCAGCTACCATGTGAGCTTGTGGGATGCCCAAGGAGCGCTCCTCGTCGACAACAAAAAGGTGGGCTACATACCGAGGGACGATGAAACCCCCGAGCACTTGAGGGCGGGACCCCGTGTGGCCTCCTTGGGCTATGGAATCTTCGATGCTGTGCGAGGTCCTCCGCACAATCCGGATGATGAACCACTCAAGACGAGGGATCTGTTCTTCGTCTACGTGAAGGAGGCCATGAGTGCGATCCGTGTGGCAGGCGGGGCTCCCCTTCTGGCGGCCGTGTTGGCAGAACATCTGGAGATGATGTTCCTTCCTCCGGACGGCCATGACCAGGGCTTCACGGAGACTCAACGACGTCGTGTATTCAGCCGCCTCTTCGATCCCAAGTCCGCAAAAGGGATGCGAACGGAGCTGGGGGTCCACAACATGCGCGATTTGAAGCAACACGTCCTGGCCATTGCCATTCGCCGAGGTTACCTCAACACGGCCCGGTATCTGGTCGAGCACAAGAGGGGCAAGGTGTGGGAGATCTTTGACGAAGAGGAGGCAGGCACGCGGCAATTCTTCAACATGCTGGGCAGTGTGCCCCTCAACCGACGCATCCCGACTCTGAGCTGGCTCCTGGACGTCTTGGGTACATCGACCCTGCAGACCTTCGCTGCGCGATACGTTCAGGAGTACCTCCTATCCGCGGCGGTGGCGACTGACGACATCATGTTGTACAAGAAGGCGTTTCCGCATGTGGGCTACGGGAACAAGTCGTGCGAGTTATTGACTGCAGCAGCACGCTCAACCGCCCTACACACGGCGCGGCACATCCTCGACAGCACGAAGCGCGAGGCCTTCATTGGATGTGATGCACTTCTTCGATCTCTCTTTGTGCATCCGTACACCGAAGCTGCACGTAACATGACCACACTCTTGGTCACCAGGCTCGATATTGGCATGCTCGATGAGCTCCAGGCCACGCTCAATGCTGCCATGTACCGGAACCGAGTGGATGTGTTCGAGGCCGTCGTCGCTCATGTCCCCAATCTACACGCAGACATCCGCACCTTTATGGTCAATGCTGCGGTGAGTGGGGACCACCAGTATGTGCGTGCCTATGCTCGACATGCACAGCTCCCCAGCCAGGCCGCGGCGGTCCTCTTCAGCATTGCGAGTCTGCGACATGCCAACATGACCGTCGAGCTGTGGCAGGATATCGATGCCCTGCTGCTCAGGTGTCCCCGGCTACCCTCTGCAGACGCGCTGGTTCTGGAGCGGGCCCGGGCAGATGGATCAGCCCTCGTGGTCGCTGGTCTTGCCGCTGAGATGCCTCGGATGTGGATGGCCACTCGTTCGGTGGAACATAACGATCAACACACGCTCCGCGGACTGCTTCATCGCATGCCCGGCATCGGGAGTCCAATCTTTGAATCGGTGCACTTGAGTCTGCTGGATACAGCCTCGACCAGTGGATCGGGGAACAGTTTGCTGGTCCTGCAACAGGAGCTACACCTCACGACCGCACAAATCTGCACATCAATCGCAAGGCTGGCCACAACCGACTTTATCGTCGAGACGGCTGTGAATCATCGTTTCGGTGCCGCCGATCTCAAATTACTGATCAACGTCATGGCCGGGATATCTCGAGGGCAGCCTGCGGACCACTCCCTTCAGGCGAGGGTCGCGCTTGTACTCGTGGATCTTCTCCTTAACTTTCCAGACGCGATGTGGGAAGAATGGGCCTATTGGAAGCCACTCACGCAAGAGTTTCATATCGACTACAGAGCCGAACAATTCGAGGAGCGCCAGAGCCGCCGGGACACTGGCAAGGCTCCTCGCAAAGTGGAACAGCGTGTGGTCGTGTGATAAAAGAAACGGCCGCCTTTATTATCTCGGTGACCGTTGCTTTGTCTGTGAACATTTCTGAACCTCACATCGATGACCGAAGTCGAGGACGCCGTGGACCTCTACGATCTGCATCACTATGCCGAGTCCGTGAAGGAATACCCCTCCGTCGGCGACGCGATTCGTCAGTTCCATGCAACGTGCGGTGGGGACTACTGCGAGGGATGCGGCACGGCAGGAGATGGAAGCTTCTGGCAATGCAAGGGCTGCCACTTGGCCAGGTACTGCACGACCGAATGCCAGCTGCGAGACTGGGAACATGGGGGCCATGCTCAGGAATGTAAGGCTATTGCCAACGGGGACATGATGAGTGCCCATCGAGTGGACTCTGGCTCACTGGTGGCCCTGCGTCATTTGGCCCGATGCTCTGCCATGGCCCTAGCCAAGATGGCCACGGAGCCAGACGTGCATCGGCCAGAACCAGATGCCTTCAACTTGGCCCAGCTTCAGCTTCACATTGGCTCCTTCGTCGATGGAACCGATCTGGAACCTGTGGGCAAGAACTGGATGGCCGGGGCTGTGAAACATCCTGGTGCACTTCGGCGAGCGGCCGCCCACGCTGATCATGGACGTTTCAAGGGGAGAGCTACTGCCTTTGCCCATCACGTCTTGCGCAACTCGGATCACAAGCACAATTCCGGCCTGCTGCGCCAACGAGCCCGACTGGCCCTGACCTTTGCCCGCTTTCGGGGTCATCATCACAGAGGCAGGAAATAAACACTCGTGTATTCATCATCACTTCAGGGCGTACTTGACCGTCTGGTTGGTCTGGTGCTGAGGCAGGAGAAGCAACGTGGGTCTGTCCACCAGCTTAGGGGTAGTGTCGACCCGGGGTGCAACCATCTGATGAACCGGGGCGGTGGGCTGTGCCATGACATCGGGAGGCAGCTTGGAACCCCACGAGTAGTTGGCGACCCTGGCAGATGAGGGAAGAGAGGATGCGACCACTGGCACGGCAATCCCCGGCGGTGGCCACTGTTTGGGAATGATGGGGCCGTAGATCGGGGCATTGGAAGGACTCATGCCAGTCGAGGGTGTCGGGGGAGGGGTCGCAGTCGGCTCATGGGCCATGGGATGAACAAGCTGGGACTCGAGCAAAGGAGTGAAGCCAAACTGAAGCAGGTCCGAGGTGTTCCTTGCAGTGGCCTTTAGCTCGGCCCATTCATCCGTAGTCTGCATCCCATGCTGCATGACCACGGGCATGGTGAGCCCAACCTCGATCATCTGAGGGATGGTCCACCGGCCCGGAACAAACTTGTACTCCAGTCGACTGATGAGCGTGTCCACCGTCAGCCCAAGCTTGGCCTTCATAATGGGGATCTAATGGTTGGGCGTGTGAGTGTACCAAAGTGGGAGAGAAGGGAGGGGGGACCTGCGAGAACTGGGGCATGTCCGAGAGGAACTGATCCGTCATCCCCAGGTAGTAGAGCACGTCCATGCCCTCTGTGGGGTTCATGCGGGAGTGAAAGGCCTCGCACATCTCGCCAATGGTGTAGCCATTCTTGAAGAAGTCGGAGATGGTAATCTCGTGATCGTTGATGAGCTCGGTAATGTCGAATCCGTGTTTCTGGACCAGCGTCGTGAGCGGCAGCTTGGGTTTGAGCGCGAGAAGGACTTCGGGGTCGCTGGATTCGTCGTCCGGGATCGATGCTTCTGCCATACGCCCCGCAATCTTCAGCACACCCCCGAAGAACCCCGTCACCGCGGAGGGTTGATAGGGCCTGAGCGGTTCCGTCCGGCGTGCCGCATTGTTGGCCAGACGCCGGGCCCGTGCATCGCGTTCGGGGATGGAAACCACCTTCTGGGGCGCAGCAGGGGCGGGGGTGGCTGTCGGCACATATGAACCAATCGCAGCAGCCTCTACCCGGGTGCAGATGTGGCATCGCGTTGTCCCATGGGTGCTGTGGCTGAGGTGTTTCTTGCATTGGAGCTCCCAGTAGACATCCGTGTCTTTGATGGGCAACGCACAATAAGCGCAACTCATTGCATGTCCCACTAAACCCCACTACTACAGGGCAAAGAGTCACTTTCTCACACAGGCGATCAGTGCGGTCCCCATACATATGTGTGTCCTCTGTTTTCAAGCAGGGTCCCACACCTTTGAACTCGCTGTGGCGGAAGTATGGGAGGCTGACCTTGGAGCATGCGGGAACTGATTGTGTTACTTCTGGTCTGCGCCTGCGTGGGCCAGATCCGAACGGGATGGGACATCACGCCTCCCTGCAAAGTGGTCAAGGACGGCGTCTCGGACCTCACGAAGATCAATTTCCTGGACAATTGTGACATGTGGCATGCTCCCCACATCGCGAATCCATTCATCCTGACGGTCTTCACGAACCGACCCTTCCTGGCCTTCTTCGTGTCGTGTCTCTTTGAGATCTTCGAGGGCCTGATGGTGGTGGTGTTCAAGAACTTTGCCCTCTTCGCCGGGGCCGCCAACTCGCTGGAGAACATCCCCGACATTATCTTGGACGACGAGCTGATCCAGGCCGGCCTGGGATGCCTGCTGGGGGCCTTCTTTATTTGGTTCACCAGCGGCCCGTCCCTGTGGCAGAACTTCTACACACATCGGAGAAATTGGTTGTGGTGGCTTCTTTGGTACGCGCTGCTCATGGGCACGCAGGTCACGTACGGGATCAATCTCAATGACGACGACCCCACGGGCTTCCCGCTCGGAGGAGTCATCTGCTGCGCCATGATGGCCATTATCTTTGCGTTCCTGGTGCAGAACGAGCCCGACTGGAAGGAGGTCTGGAGGAAGTACACGCATCGTGCACGGATGGAGTTCTGGGCCCTGGCCATTACCATTTACTTCTCCTTCTACTTCATCGTCATGTTCGATTTCTTCTTCTCCAGTGCGGCCCAGACCTGGCTCCTGTGGCTCCTGTGGGTGGTAGGGTTCTTGATTGTCATCTACGCCCAGGGAAGGTGGTCCGAGTTCTTCGGCCTGCTCAACTGGCAAGTGAATTACGTGCGGACCTACGCCAAGGAGAAGGCAGACACCATTGGCGCCCTGTTCTCATCGCGGATGGAGCCGCGTAGTGAGACATCAAAATGAAGAGTGACCCATCCATATGTCGCAGGCGGGGGTAACTCTTCGTCGAGGGAATAGGCTGCCATATTCCGATTCCCTCTAATCTATGTGAATGTCCGCTCCGACCCAGCCGCAAACGCGTCCTCGGACTCGCAACACGCTGGTGCGGGTGGCCCTGGTCATCCCCCTGATCATCGTGCTGGGATGCATCCTGGGCCCCGTCATCTACAGCGTCTCGCTCACGGCCAAGAGGGCCCATCAGACGAACCCTCCGTCTTCTACCAGCCCGCCTCCCACGTTCACCTTCCCCACCGTGCCGGCTACGACGACGGAGCCAGGTTCGTGCCATAACGATGGGGACTGCCCGTCCTGGCAAACATGTGTTTCTGGTCTATGCACCAACCGCACAACCACTAGCACTACGACGAGCACTAGCACAACTCATACAACTGCGGGAACAACGACGGTTACGACTAGCACAACCACATCCACACAGCCAACCACGACCACCAGCACGACGACTCATTTGACCACAACGTCGGGTCCCTTTGCCACGTGCCAGGCCTGCAGTCTCAATGCCCAGCTGGGATCGTGTGCCTCTGAGTATGCAGCCTGCAGTGCCAACACGTACAATTGTCCGGTCCTGTGCTACGGGACGTTCCAACTGAACGGGAACCCTCCCGCCACGTGCACCAATGGTTTCATCCCCCAGTGGCCTCCCCTCAGGTGAACGACAGCTTTTATCCTGTGCCCTCTTGTTCCCGTGGCGGATCTGCTGCTGCAGCTGCTTCTTCCAATTGTTGTTGCTGTTCGCGGAGAGCTTTCTTTAGGCCTTCTTCGTAGAGGGCTTTGATAGCCTTTTGTCTCGCGATCCATGCTTGTACTTGTTCGGACCATGACCGTGTGTCGTGCGGGTTCCATGTGAAACCCCCGGTTGTGTTGTTTGCACCCAAGTACACATTCCGTTCTTCACGGTCAATGTAGCTTGACGCGCTTGTCATGTCTTCCTTGTGATTGACCCCTGACGGTGTCCTTATCTAAGGGACTGCATCTGCCGCACCGCCAACATTACGTGTGAAGGCGTGTGCCGGGGCTGTATCTTCACCACGGCTACCAGTACCCCTGAGACAACGGCCCCGCCTCCCGTTTGTCAAGCATGCTTTGACACAGCCGTCCAGGGGCCCTGCTCGACCCAGGCGGCGGCATGCTACGCCAACCCCATCGGGAGCTGTGCCCTGGTCTGTGCACCCTACTACCGGGCCAATCTGTTCGTTTTTCCAGGCTGCACCAGTGTCCCTGAGTGGACGGCCCTGGCTTCGTGCCTCTGCCCCTACTGCGGGAACAATGTGACGTGCACTGAGAATACATGCTAGAGAGATGTGTATTCCGTCCCTCTCTCAGTGAAGATTCATGAGGTTTCGTGCCGTCATGCCCCCGACCGCGATCTTGTCTGTGACCTTGTACTTCTGAACCACATGACCATCAACACGGATGCAGCTGTCACCCAGAGAGAAGCTGTCCTGAAACACCACCTCGGCGAGCAATTCCTTGCCATTGCAGGAGATGCCCACGGCCTTCCCCGGTCCCATGGCTGTGAAGGTCAGCTCGTGCTTGGGCTTCTTGACCTTGGGGGCGGCAGGGGGAGGCACTGCGGCGACTGGCTTCTTCTTGGTCGTAGCCGTGGTCAATGCCTTGGAGGGGGTCGTCTTCTTGCCCGTCCCCTTGGCACCCTTGGGCTTGGTCGCCTCCACGACACGGATCACCGATGAGGATGACACGGACGAGGACGAGGGCCCCGTGCCGTAGTGGTAATCCATGGGTACTATCGACATTGTTTGTCCTCTGCGAGTGTCTGGGCTGAACGGAGCACTGTGTATTTACATGGTCGCCCAAATTAGGAACGCGACAAAGAGTAGCGAGCCAGCCTGGTTTGCAGCAGAGGTGGGTGTGTTGTTCTGGCCCGGGCCGCCGCCCCCGAAGAGACCCGAGTACGAACAGATGTCCTCAATGGTCGATGTCGGAGGTGTGCATCCGAGAAGCGAGGGACAGGTGCATTGTGGTTGTAGTGCCACACAAGCAGGGATTCCAGAGGGTGTAGCTGGGGTTACCACTTGGGTGCATGCAGCGTCGCTGTACACAGTGAAATTTGACACCTGGCCGTTGTTTGTACATCCGTAGCCAATCGTCCAGCGGTTCACTCCGTTTGGAGCACACCGTCCAAGCACACTCAGACTGAGCCCAGCCCAGTTATTGATATTGCAATTGACTCCGGGCGCGGAACTTGAGAATCCACAGTAAGCACATGTCGGGCATGCCAGCGGATCGGCGAACGATGAAAAAGGTCCCGCAAAACACGACGTCTTCTGGCTGGAGGCACCTCCTCCTGAAGCCGCACAAGCCACTGGAATGCATGAACTGGCATTGAATGCACTGAGGGCGTATGGCGGACCAGTGCAGTCGGTCGTTGCGTAACTCAGTGTATAGCTGATTGACGACCCGCTGCTGGAAGCCACCCCAAACACCAAGAAGAGGAATAGGGTCACCATGTCCCCGCTCAGATGAGAATTTGTCCTCAAGGACGTCCTTTTGCTTTCCCTGGCTATTTCAGTAAGTTGAGTCCTAAGACTTTGGATGTACTTTTATTTGAACAGAAACGGAATGTTAGCTAAACCTCGGCCTGCCTAGCCATGTGGCCCTTTGCAAGCCAGTGTCTGCGAATGGGATGCCAACGTGGAACCTTGATTCTTCTCGCTTTGACCATACTGAGCTGTGCAGTGGGACTGCAGACTCCAGGGTGCGACGGCACACGGGAAACGGTCCTTGCGTGCATCAGGCAGCTCTTTGACTTGGACCACGATGGGGTCATCACACCGGTTGAGGCCGCCGTCGCCCTGGGAGGACAGACCTTCTCCGACGTGCCCCCTGGTCTGACATGGCAGTTTGTAATGCGCTGCGACCTGGATGAAGATGATGTGCTAACCATGGACGATTGGATGCAAGCCCCTCCCAATGCCACTTGCCTGCCAACGCAGAACTGTCTTGATATTGCTTGTGACATTTGCGCAAGGAACGGCTTTGTCCAACCGACACGACAGGCACCGCAGCAGCAGCCGTTACAGAACGGTGCCGTGTCTCCCGACAATTCAGAGGCCACTCGCGCACTTATCAAGAAACTCGTGGAGGAACAGGCAGCAACGAGGGCCGCCTTCAAAAAAGCTCGAGCTGAAACCCTGGCGAAGAAGACTCCCGCCTGATGCACCGTTTACTATTTGGTACACACCTCTCCGACCCATCAGAGCACCTTGGTGACATGATAGGTTGCCGTGATGGCCATGACAGTCCCGCCTTGGAGATAGCCATTAAAGAAAATCCACACACCGTAGCCTCCAGCAGGGAAGGAACCAGGGAAGCCCGGTCCTTGCACGACCTTGGTGCAGCTCAAGCCCATGTCCAGAAAGTAGTTGCCGATGAGCAAGGCATTCCCAGCGTTGGCGCCGTCCACAATGTCTAGGGCACCGCCTGATCCTTCCGTTGTTGCCCACGGTGCCGCGAGTGCACTGTTGTAGGGCCCCCGCGCAAGTCCCATATTCATATGGACCGCGGCAGGATTGATCCCGGCTGGAGCTGACTGTGTTTGAATCGTCAGCGTGGCCGACACTTGGACAAGGTAGGTGTCCGTATCCAGGGGTGACCAGCCACATGTGTTGCCGTTGTAGGTGGGGAAGTTACAAGGCATGGCCATGTACGCTCCCCCAGGTGGATCGATCAGTCCTGGGTAGGAGAAGGGCCCAATGGCCGTGGCCGTTAGAACAAGGGTGTTGGGCCCGATGAAGGAAGTCGTTGAAGCCACGTGGAGACCGTGCGGTCCAAAGGGAGCAATGGTGAGCCCGGACCCCACACTCAGAACAATGTTCCCGCCGGCTGCAGGACTGATACCCTCGAGGGTACGGACAGCGTTGTTCGTGAAGATGAGTTGTCCTGGACTGGGCGCCGTAATTGTGGTCAGGATGTTGGTGGACACAATGTCCACGTTGTTGTTGATGGATCCATTGTGGTTGTTGATGGATTCAATGCCCAGGCCCAATGCTTGGAGAGCCGCAATCCACTCGTCGATGAGCACATCCTGTACAATGCGATCATGAGTCTCGTGTTCCAGCGTGGTCGTCAAGTATGCAATGGTGGCATCTGCCAGGGCCCCTTGTTCAATCAGCAATGTGTCAGCGGCGATTCTCTGTTCCGTCTCGGTTGTCAGCGAGGTGTTGAGGTCGCTAATGTTCTGCATGATAATCATGAACTTGGCCGTCGAAAACAGGGCGTAGGCCTCGGCCGTCTCCACCATGGTCGTGAGGTTGGCAATCTCCCCAGCCAGGTACGTGTCAGCGGCAATGCGGTCAGCTGTCTCATTGGCTAGCTGGATAAAGAGGGGGGCTTCTTCTGCAATGCGCGCGGCCGTCTCGTTCAGAATGGCCCAGTACAACTCGATGAACCCGGCCAATCTCACGGGGGTCTCGGCAGCCAGCTCGGCGTTTGTCGCGTCGTTCTGTTGCTGCAACAGTGCGTCCTTGAGCTGACGGGCCACAGTGTCGTTGTACAGCAATTGGCCAAGCACTGTATCTCTCGTCATCAAACGATCAAATGCATGTCTGTACGTGCGAACGAGGACGATGCTGCCAAAGACGGCCCCGACCACCATGAAGATGACAGTCGCCACGGCGATGAGGGCCCATATGACGCGGGCACAGGCAACGCCGCGTGTCCCATCTTCGTCACCGGCCATACCGGGACATGTGACGGCTACTTGTGTGTGTCCTTTCTCACAGAGACAATGTCCTAACGCTTGATTCCAGTAATGCTGGGACATACAAAGGGTCGACAGTTTTTAATCCGCACACTAGGCCACCTGCGTAATGTCGTATGTGATGCTGTACCACGAGACGAATTCCGACGATCCCGGATCAGCCGAGTGCGGCCAATACGCTGACCAGCCCGCATACACAAAGGTTCCGGGGAGCATGGTCGGAGTCATGGAACTTGAAGGGGTGGCCGTGCTGGCAATGACGGTGGTGCTCATGGAAATGTAGCTCTCACCAAGCGGGCCCAGGCCAAGGTTGTTGATACCTACAAAATCGCTGTCGACCATCTCCCACTGGGGCGTGGGCGCTCCAGACCGATCAATGTGCATGTAGAACCACATGACGGGGTAGTACCCGAGGTTGGGCTGGTTGAGTCCGACCCGGATGTTGATGGTGATTTGCACGATAAAGGTCCCTCCCGAAACGGGCATGTAGAAGCCACAGTTCAAGCCTCCCCATTGCGGCTGGAAGATGCACTCCTGGGCATTGTTGGCCCCTCCAGCATAGAACGCGATGGGATCGTAGGGTCGACGGTTCCCATACACATGAGGGTAGGCCCCAAGCTGGCCATTGATCGCTCCTTCCTCGGGCCAAACACAGCCACTCCCGCAGAAAGGAGACGTGTTGGGCTGCGAGACACCCTGGTAGGTTCCTCCTCCCGGGTAAGCATCGGTGAAGATGGGCAGGTTCGGCGAGTTCTCCTGGGCCCGGACGCAGGCGTAATTGACGCAGAACCACGCCCCCACTGGCAGGCCATAGACGTCGGTGCAGTCACTGTCGAAAACGCAATAGTCCATAACACACCAGCCATTCCGGCAGTGCCAGGGATTGCCGAGCAGGTTGTTGCATTGTGCCTCGCTGGTGCCGCATGCATGGTTCACACATCGATTCGTTGTTCCAGATGTAGGAAAGCCCCCCGAGCATGACCACTGACTGCCGAGGGGACCTGTGCAATCGGTGGCCACGAGGCACGAACTCAGGTAGCCATTCTTGTAGCCACCATTGTCGTTCAGGCAGTCGTGCGACTGTACCCAACACGCCATCAGGCCATGCGGATACACGGCAATGAGACGAGCAACGTTCATGGCGGGTGGAGGCGCTGGTCCAGTGTAGATGATTTCCACAGTGTTAGCCCCGGGGAAGGCAATTGAAAGTCCATTGTTGGCCGTGATGCTAATATCTCCCATGGCATCCGCCGTCACCCCGGCCAGCGTCAGTAGGGCACTCTGGGTCACGGTAATCTGGTTGGGAGGGATGCCACTGCCAATGACAAGGCTGCCGCTGAGGGATTGAAACACCATGTTTTGCGCAATGGGCGACTGGCCGTCAATGGTGCGCAGGAGGCTCGTGGTGATGAGATGGAGCTGCTCATTGATAATGTCGTCCTTGGCGATGCGGGCAGCCACTTCGGCGGTCATCTCGGTCACCAACAGGACCAGATCTTCTTCAATGATGACATCTGCTGCAAAGAGGGCATCATCCGCGGCGATGCGTGCAATGGTCTCGGCAGCGATCCCGTCGCTAATGTCGGTGATGTTGCCCATCAGGATCATGAACTTCTGCATGGAATACACGTCGAATGCGTTGATGGCCTCCATGACCGTGGTGGCGTTGTCGATTTCGATTTGGATCAGGGTGTCGTTTCCGATACGGGCTGCAGTTTCCGCAAGGAGACGGGCCTCAATGTCAGCGTCGCCCGTTATGCGAGCCTCGATGTCCGCGATAAGCGTGTTGTTCACAAAAGTTTGCTCAGCAACGCGAGCTGCAATATCAGCGTCCAGGGCATTCTGTTGGTCGGCCTGCGTCTGCATGAGGAGCATGTCGGCAAGCACCCTTGCTGTCGTTTCGTTGTGGATGCCCTGGGCCAGGCTGAGTTCCTCGGCCCGTAGCTCGGCAAAGGTCGAGTCATACGAACGAAAAAAGAGAGCCCATGACATGACCAGCCCAATGAACACGGCCAAGAAGAAGACCACGACGAGGGCCCGCAGCACAAACTTGGCCTGCAATGATGAAATGTCCGGGGTCTGCATGATGCATTCCCCGCTCGTTTGTCTCTCGATGACCACAAGAAACGCAGGGGGAAATGACTGTGCTTCATTGATTTCTCCACTGTGATCCCGATCGACGGCGAGCACGACAACGCACAGAAGACACCCCCATTAGGCCAGCTGGGTCACGTCAAATTCGATGGCAATGGCCACAAGGAACGCGTTTTGTATCGACGGACTGTACAGTGAATTGCTCTGTGCATTGTACCACACGGGGTACACGCCGGTTGTCGCTGGTGCACCCCGACCGTCAAAGATGTAAGTGGTCTTTAGCCCGTGGTCCTGGTAATTCATGCCCCACGACGCGAAATCCAGGGTGGGGTAGATTGCCGCCTCCTGCCAATTCAGGGTTGCCTGTGGCTCATTGTTGCTTGGATTGAAAACACAATTCGTGTAGGTATCCACGCACACCCCCATGGTGAAGGACTTGCCATAGGGCGTTCCAAGATAATTGATGGTGAGCACCATGCGGATGCGCACAAGCCAGACCCCGTAACCAACGCCACCCGAGAGTGGGACTTCCCAGGGCAAGTTGTTGAACGTGTTGTAGTTCAGGATCAGGGGCGATGTAGAACAGGGGTTGATGGCGAGAATGTCGAAAGCGTCAAAGACCCAGACGTTTTCAGGCACACGACAGTCCCCGGATAGCCCTGTCCACGAACCCCGATACGAGGCATAGTTAGGGGCCATGGGGACAACTCCAAGCGCAAAGTTGAGGTTATGCGTCTCTGTGTTCGTCGTGAGCACCACATTGGTGTCGGCCAGGATGGAGATGTCAAATGTGCTTGGGTCGGGTGTCACACTGCTCACGGTGGCAATGGCATGGTTGGTAATGGTGATAATGTTGGTCCCGCCCGACCCAATCGTGAAGCCAGGGTTGGAGGAAATGAAATCAAAGTTGTGGTCCAGCGAGCTCTGATTGTTAATGGTGAGGATTCCGTCCCCGAGAATCGAGGCAATGGCAGCCATTTGGGCCATTTCCTCTGCGATGCGGGCGGCAGTTTCCGCGGCCAGTTCCGTCGAGAACAGAGCGATAAAGGCCTGCTGGGATAGGTCCTGAGCATTCAGAATGGCATCCTCGGCGATGCGAGCGGCAATCTCGGCAGCCAGCCGGTTTGCCAGGTCGGTCAGGTTGGTCATCTTGATCATGAACTGTTGCTGTGCGTAGATGTTGTAGGCCGTGAGGATGTCCAGCCGGTTCGTCAGATTGGTCATCTGGGCAAAGGCCAAGTTGTCAAAGGCTTCCCGGGCCGCGATCTCTGCGTCGATTCCATTGTTCAGAGTCAACTGAGCAGCGGTACGAGTGTCGTTTTCCGTGGTGACCAGGAGCAGAAGCAGGGCGTCTTCCTCTGTCCGCGTGGAGATCTCAAGGTCAAGGGCGACCTGTGTGGCTTCCTGTTCCGTTGTCAACACTATGTCCTCCAGGATGCGAGCCGCTCTCTCCGCATTGAGCGCCGCCAGGAGGGCCGCGTCCTTCCTGCGGATCATGTCGAACTGCGGACCAAAGTCGTCGTCGTCAAAGTACTTGATCCATCCAAACACGGCCCCCGCCGAGCAGATGAGGACCACGGCAAGGCCAAGAAGGGTCAATATGTAGCCAGCCTCTCGAGAAGCTGCCATGCGGGCCCTCTCAAACGAGTTAGGCGGCAACATTCGCACACGGATAGTCAACCGGATTCTGGGCCTGCCATGTATTCCGCCGCCCGTCAGTGTGTTCTGTTAACGATTGAAGGAAGTAGCTTGGCGATCATATGGAATTTGGGCCCAGAAGCTAGTCCTCCAGCTTCCCATGGACATCTATCGAGGCGACAGCGATGACGACGGCGATGAGCGTGGCAGTCCCATGGACATTTCACGGGGCACCGCGACACCGCAGTCTGGCCCTGCCCCTTGGATCACAGACGAGCAAGTGATCGTTCCAGAGGGCGGCGAGGGAGGCAAGCGGGTTAAGCCAGAATGGATGACTGGCAGTCAAGAGTTCAGCCCTCCTCCACGCGAGGCGAAGAGGGCTCTCTTCCAGGAGGAAGAAACGCAGCAGGCCCCCACCACGCCCCTTCTGTCTCCGCCGTCGAATGTCGTCGTTGTGGAACAGGGCAGATATGCATCGGGAGCCAAGAAGAAACTATTCGAAGAAAAAGACTTCAACCTGCACACGGCACCATGGGGCGCGGTGGCACCTCGTGACGTGGATTTCGTGTGCCTTGCCCGTGAACAGGCAGAAGCGGCTGTTCGTCAGGGTATGCCCGGGCCAAGCGACAAGTTCATCGCAGTGACGGAGGAACACCCGGTTCCAAGTGGGCGACTGGAGCGCGTGCTGCACAACATGTTGTCCAGGAACCCCACGGCCCCGGTAGTGGTACTGTACGCTGCTGAGCCAGAGTCTGATCCAAGCAAGCGGCCCGTGATCCTGTGGCGCTCTTCGCCGGGACGAAGCAAGTCTGTGCTTCATCTCTTGGTCGGCAACCAGGAAACGAGAAAGCAACTGAACGGTCGCCTGGTCATCAGCGGTCCAGCTTCAATCGGGACGGCTCGAGTGGATCTGTTCGACGACGAGAAGGGCCACGAGGAAGAAGTGGTCCATGTTCGCCTGCGGTACACAGATGAGCTCCTGTGGCAGTTGGAACCTGGGTGGTCCCTGCCATCAGAAGCCGTTGTCGTGATCCTGATCCAAGAGGACACGTACAGCCAGCCTCAGGCACTCGAACTGCAGCCCCTCCGCTTCGACCAGGCGAGGATTGAGGGAACAGAGCAGGGATAAACATTCATTCATTCAGACTCGACCCCGTCTTCCAGATCCTGGGCCTCTTTCCTGAGAGCATCTGCCACTTCTTTGCGGTTGGCTCTGGCGTTCTTGTCTCGGTCCTTGTCCTCGGGATCCAACTTGCGTCGCTTGTGTTCTTCAGGGGCATCGAACAGGGTGCGCGGCTGGATAGTCGCCTCCACACCTGTCTTGCAAGCGGGGCAGTTGTGATGAACCTCCACCCACTTACTAATGCACGCGTAGCAGAAGAGCATGTGCATGCAAGGAAGCACGGCAGTGGTGATGTGACCGTCCAGGCAGATGGTACATCTGTTGTACTTGGCCGGGACGCACATGGCGGTGATGTTGGGGGCCTCCTCTCGGGGTGCCATGGCAGGGTTCTTCTTGGTCTTCTTGACCACTCGAACCACTGCGCTCTGCTGGCCCTGTTCCTCGACCCTGCGTCTGGACACGCGCCGACGTTCCTGTGCAGTCATCGGTCGGCCAGCCCGGACATCCGCGACTGGTTCCGCGGCCCGTTCCAAGGCCTCCATGTCAGTCGCTTGGGCATCGAGCTGTCGCGCAAGACGGATGGCCGACTCAAAGTCGCGGGCTGACATGGAGGGCGGAACTGCGCCTGTGTAGCCATCTTGAGCACGCATTATACGGTCGTATTCGTCGGGTCCATCAATGTCGTTGATCACGGGCACAGTCGGCGGATTCCTGGGGAATGGTACCAGAGGCTGGTAGCCATGTTCCTCGTCATCCTCGACTCCGTAGTCTGGGGGCGGGGACAGACGCACTGTGGCAGCCGACGGAACAGCACGACGGAATGGTCCGGGAGGCACCAGATCATTGGTCATGATGGATCCTCCCGAACCAAGTCTACGTCGAGATGGGGGCTGGGATCGGGGCCTGTTCAGGATCTCCTCCTCTTCTCTGGTGGCCGGCATGTCGATCACCGCAGAAACATTCCCTCGGTACCTGGGTGCCGCGTCCATGATGGATCGGAAGGTCGCAGCGTCCATGGACACATTGGAAAAGACCGTCGAGCCCGGGCCGACCCGGATGGTAGATGGTCCTCCTCCTCTATTGGGCGTGACACGTGGGGGCATCGAACCAGGCTCTGGGATCAGAAGCGACTGTAGCATGCCCTCGAGATCATCGTCCGACTCGGCTTCGACTCGAATTGGAGACAGAGGTGGGACAGGACGAGCTGACGGGACCTCGCGTGGAAAGAGCGGATTGAGGATCTCCCGGCCAAGGGGGTTGATGTTCTGTGTGTAGCCCAGGATCTCCAGGAGCATGTTCGTGTCCTCGACGAACATGGGGACACAGCCATCGGGTATCTGGCGACGCATCTGAAGGTCCTGGGCCGTGTACCCGGGTTGTATGAGAGCCACGCATGAACACCTGGTTCGTGTCGCCACGTCGCGCATTCGATCCATACGAGCACGTGGATCTTTGGATGCAGCCACGGTGACCGCTATCCTGCGTCCGTCGTGGTTGCGGAAGAAGGCGAGCTTTGCATCCTTGATCTTAATCTCGCTCTCCACCGAGCGCTCCCCGTGCTCAGTCAAGGCGTTGAGCACCGCGACCCGATCACTGACGGCGCGTACGATGATGACAACGTCGCAGTCGGGCGAAGGTAGCGCCATGTGCGGAGGGCCGACCCTTTTCGCCACGCTCGGCCGCAGACGTCGAGAGAGGGAAAAATTTTTTCCTCGGCCTGACTGTGTTTGGTTTTCGACTGTGGAGAGGGTTTTCGCACTCGGCAACACTCTTTCGTCAGAGCCACGCTAGGGAGGGGGGACCGTCTCTGTACAGTCCACACGGAGAGAAACCTCGAGGTCTACAGGTAGGCGCACACGAGCATGCAAATAGTGAGAGAGGGAGGATTCATGTGTGTGTTCTGAGTGCGTGTGAGAGACAAACCAGCCCTCTAAAGAGGAAAAAAATTTTTTTGTTTCCATGTGGGCGGGAAAGAGGGGGTGAACACAGACAACAACAAAAAGCACGAGAGGGTCAGAGAGAAAAAACTTTGTTGTATGGAGAGGGAACGCGGAAGGAGCATGGCCCACAAACGAGAGTGTCACGCACGTCCCCATACTGTGTACCATTACGAGCGACTGAAAGCTGGTGTTAAACGGTTGAAGACTGCACGCAAGACCACAACATTGAAGCGGGCTCGGATGGATTATCCGCAAGACGAAGAGTACGTTGTCTGTCACGACGAACAGCGTGCCCCCGAGGCCGAAGATGATTCACTCTTTGGTATGATCCCGTCGGACTTGCTCTACTGGATGTTCCATCGTTGGGATCCTGCGATGCGTGCCTCTGTCGTCATGGTCTGTCACCGCTGGCATCGGGTGGGCTCTGCGGCGTTCAACGTGTTTCGCACGAACAAGGCCTTCCTTCACGGCCTGTTCCTGGACAGTAAGCATCTGCGCAGTCTGCTTTCGGATCCTCGCCTGCCACGGCAGTACCTGGAAGACCCGAGCATTCTGTCCGTCATGTTTGGCCGCGTCAGCGAGTATGCAGTGTTGGTGGACCTGGCCGCACGAGCTGTGCTCACGGACGATATGTGGCTGACATGCTTCGAGGAGGCGGTGCGAACCAGCAATACGGCTGCAGTCGAATGCCTCTTGCTTCATCCGATGAGCGAAGCCGGCTCTCGTTCCATCAACACCGTGGCCAAGATTGCCATGAACAAGCAGGACGCCATTACGCTCCATGCAGTCTGCAAGCGGTATGCGAACCAGCTTTACCCCATGTTCGGGGCAGTGGTCGTGACACGCTGGTGCTGCGAACATGGCAAGGCGGTGACCCTGGCTGAACTCTTGCGAGTGCCGGCCTACTGCAACGTACAGAACGTGGTCACAGTGCTTCGCTATGCACTGATCAACCATGTGGAGCCTCTGGTTTTTGCAGTGTGGGACAAGGAGATTCTCTCTGCCCGTCAAAGTGGACGCAGCACGCTCCTCAAGGCCTGTGCACACAACTGGGTCCGCGTGGCGTGTCTCTTGATGCGCCAAGGAATGCAACCCGAGGACAGGGGCTGGAATAATGCCCTGACAACGGCCGCGACCTATGGACACGTGGATATCCTCAAACTCCTCTGTTCCGATGCACGGTGCAATCCTGGGACTTCCCACAACAGAGTCGTACGCCAAGCTCTGATGCACCAGCAAGTGGAGGCAGCGGCCTTCTTGTTGGCTCATCCTCGAGTGAACCCGGATGACGATGGTGGCGACGTGAATCGCAATCTCTTGTGCGACATTATCGCGGCTGATCATCCCGTGACCCATGAGGACAAAGCACGACTTGTGCAGATTCTCCTCGATCGCAAGGCCGACCCCAACTGTCATGAGCATGGGGCCGTTCGTCTGGCACTGGCCCACAAGTGCTTTCCCGTCCTCGCAGCCCTGGTCAAGTGTCCTCGAACTCTCGTGACACGCAAGGAGTTCTACGCTGTACTCGATGCCATACCGCGGTCGGAGACTCATCGATGTGTCATTCAGGAACTGCTCCAGTCGCCGCGCTTTCAAGAACACTTTGTCTGAATGTAGATATCCCATTTTGTACAATAGCCATCTGCGTGTCAGAGGAGGAACATATCATGGACGCGCCGCCACCGATGGATACCATCGCTGCTCATCTGGCATGGGCTCGTTCGGAGAGAGACCAGGCGATTCGCTTTTGGACCTTCCCAGTGTCGGGGTTCGTCAGCGAGGGATATCCCGAGGAGGCCTTTATTCTAAAGTGGGACCACATCATTCGGACTCTTGAGGCCTTGAACTCTGCAGCGAATGTCTCTCGGATCCTGTACGGTGACTGCGTGGAAGTGCCTTCCCGGGATCCGCGCCACCTGTCAGATCCCGCGGTTCTCCATTCACTCCTCATGCAGCAACTTGACAGTCTGACGACACGGCTGGGGCCTCGGCATAACACAGCGGGGACGGTTCCTCTTGCGGTCCGGGCCCCTGTGGAACTACAGGTCTATCCTCCCAGAGAGCAATCTTTGGAGGACCGTGATGAAGTCCAAGAGGAAGAACAGGGCAGCACGTGTACAATCACATAAAGAGGAGACTTGACAGCGTCCCCCTCTCCTCCATGACAAGCCCACTCGACAAGGGAATCACCTACGCCAAACAGGCCGCAGCCGCCGATGATGCCGGGGAACTTGAACAGGCCCTGGAACTGTATGTGCTGTCCCTTGAGTATCTGGACCTGGCCCGCAAACAAACCCATCCCATTGCCGCCAAGCACATTGGAGCGGCCATGTTACCACGAATGCAACGAGCAGAGGAGCTCAAGGCACAACTCCGTGGCCGCAATGAGAACACTCCGAACCTGGTCAACATGGTCAAAGGAGACGGAGACGATCTGAGGTCATCCCTGGCCAGTTCAATCCTGAGCGAGAGGCCAACAACCCGCCTCGACGACGTGGCCGGCCTGGATGACGTCAAACGGGCACTGCGAGAAGCCGTGCTGGTTCCCATGGAGGCACCCCAACTTTTGGAGGGACGTGTCACCCCATGGTCAGGAATCTTGCTCTACGGCCCACCTGGGACAGGCAAAACCTTCATCGCTCGGGCCATTGCAGGGGAAGCGGGCTGCACTTTCTTCAGCGTGTCGGCATCGGATCTGATGAACAAGTACGTGGGCCAGAGCGAACGACTCGTGCGCACACTCTTTGAAATGGCCCGATCAGCCAAGCCCTCCATCATTTTCATCGACGAGATCGAGTCCATTGTCCCTTCGAGGGGCGGAGGCGGCGATAGTTCCAGCAACCACATGGACAGGGTCGTGACTGAGTTCCTCAAACAATTGGACGGCCTAGGTGTAGACAATTCCAAGATCCTGACCCTGGCCGCTACGAACTTGCCATGGCAAATCGACAAGGCTGGGTTGCGGCGCTTCGATCGCAGGATCTACGTTCCCTTGCCAGATGCAGAGGCCCGGTCCCAGATGGTGTCGGTTGATATGCTCAAGGCCAAAGCCACCCCGCAGCAGATTATCGACCTAGTCGCCGCCACGGATGGGTACAGCGGATCAGACATTAAGAATGTGCTCAAAGACGGGAGCATGCGGTGTCTGAGACGTGTCCTGGAGGCAACGCACTTCTGTCCTTCACCAAGCGAGCAAGGAACATTCGTGCCCTGCCCCGGGGACGCCCCAGGTGCCATCCCCTCGTCGTACGCAGGGTGGAAGGACAAGCGCATCCTACGCCTTCCAGAGTCGACGGCCGAAGACTATCTTGAGGCTCTCGGGACAGTGCAACCCTCGGTGAAGCGTGAGGGAATCGACAAGTTCATTGAATGGGCATCAGTCAAATGAAGGGTCAAGGTCCCGGGTTGATCCTCTTGTAAGGTGGCCAGATCATCTTCTTCGCCATGTTTCGGAAGTGGTTCCGCATGGGTCCCAGCATTGGGAAGCGCAAGATTAACATCATAAATGCAGTGCACCAGGTTCGCTCCTCGCGAAACCTCTCAGTGGCATTCCACCAATCCACCCGTGATGTACAGACCACAACGGAACGTACTTGTGTCCAAGGCGCATATTCAACCTTCACCCCTACGTGGTCGAGGTCGCCTTGGAAACAAGATAAGCACGCGTTGTTCCCGTCATTGTTTTTCGCGTCGCAGCAGGGAACATACACGGCCGTGACGCTAGGAGGGGTCACTCGATCCAGATTGGGAAACCGGGCGCCTATCGAACATGCAGCTGGTAGAACAGTCTTGCGAGACCATTGTTTCTGTAATTCCGCGTGGGATGCACGTTCGATAAACTCCTCCCAGTGACTGTCGTCGAAATACGTCAATTCCTTGACAACAAGCTCGTGTTCCCTCCGTCTGGCCTGAAAAGTGTAATGGAACTTCTCTCGCTCATGCTGTACACGCGGTGATTCCGTCCGATCACGTTTGTACATTACGTGCAACCCCTCAATACAATTCAAGCGCAAGGCCAAACTTTTTATTACGCAGTGGGGAACCTCAGAAAAATTTCATGCGACCTGGCCACGGAAAAACTCGGCCACCAAAGATGGGGGAGCACAGGGTCGAGCTCAAGTGGGATATCACCGCGTCCTGCGAGCTCCCCGACGACGGGGGTTCATGGAGACTTGAGAACGTGTCGGGCAAGCTCATCGCGAATGGAGACGACATCCTCACCTATCGGCTCGTCTACTCGTTCCCCCAGGGCAAGCGTCTCGGGAATGCCACTCTGATCATCAAAGTGTGGCCCGAGCTACCCGAACATGGACGTCGCCAGGGACGCCCCGAGGCTGGGTTCATGATGGCACCCCCGTCCAGGAGCCACGTCCAGAAGCCGGGCAACTACTACGTCGAGCCCACGCACGTTGTGACTGTTGCAACCAGCAGCGAGGATGCAGAGGACTGTGTGACAGGCATCTACTTCTCGCTGGAGGACTGCAACTACGAGCCAGGCGGACCTCCCCTGTGGAGACTGTCCGTGAATGAGAGCACCCTACTGAGTCGGCTGCCTGTGCTCAAGGGACGCTGGATCCCACTGCCCGCCATTCACCCCGATCCCGCCGTGGACCCTGGAGTCCCCATTCACATGCGCCCACAACATTCTCCCCGCTGGTACTGGTACCGCAATGAGTGCGCACACTACGCGATTTTCAAGGGCAAGATCTCGGCCAGTCGTATGTTCGATTTCATTGCGGGGCGTTTCTTCAACGACCGCAACATGAAGGGCAGCAATAACCTGACGCGATTCGGACGTGGGACCGAAGCAAAAGTGATCCTGACGCATCTCCTCTCCTGCACCTACGTGGCCAGTGAATGTGGAACCTATCCCCATCCCACCATTGAGGACAGCTGCGGCACAGCTGATGCATTCCTTGAGGACACGAACCGCACATTCACCACGGTCCCAGGGTGGGTGCAGAAGAAGTGGCTTGCCGAACCAGCCCACATTCGGGATGCCATCAAATGGGTGCTGGGCCTGCTCGAGGTCAAGACCATGTTGAAGCAGGATTTCAAGCGACTTGGTCCCGTGATGAAGCCCGAGCATCTCTGTCAGATGTACTGGGCCATGCTGTGCACGGGTCGTGTGTGGGGCGAGTACATTCGCTCGTGCCATGAGACCAAGGAGAGCCGGGTCTTTCACGTCTACATGATCCCCGCCCTGGCCCGTCGGCTGGAACATTGCGTGGCGCGCATGCAACGGGAGATGATCGCGGGCACCCCCTACGAAACTGCGTGCGAGTCAGAGGAGAACCACGAGCTGGTCGACGCATTCCGACGTCAGGTCTGAGTTTCTGAGAGAAGCGGAATACGGTAGGTTCACTGACGTTCTCCGGTCCCAGGCATACTGGTTCAACAAGATCGAAGTCGATGAACATGGGGAGAAGGCCCGCTTCATGTCCCTGCCATGGCCCACGGAACAGGTGGCCCTGCTTGAGAAAATGGCGGCCGACTACGACATGTGCTACGTGGACAGGCCTCTGTTGAATCATTGCGTCGAGCCCGTGAAGAAGAAGGCACGAAGAAAGACGGCAACAGCGGGAACCGTGAAACCAAAGCCATCTGTGAAAGTCGAGCCACACCCGGTTCCGTCCCTGGCGGTTGCACCCGTGTCTGTTCCAATGGCCAGCGGTCCCGTTCGTCTGGCACCTGATACCATTATCCCCATGGTGGAAGCCCAGCAACGGCAGACCATCTCCGCACTAGTCAACGACTTGGACACGACGCACCGAGCCCTGGTCGAGTGTCTGAAACAGCAAGAGTACGATCAGGCACTGGGGCAGCGGGTCTTCCACATGCAGATATGCCGGCTCATGGAAATACACGGACTCTGCAAGGCGGTAGAGGCGGTCAAACAGCACCAGGCCGAGGAATTGGATGAGTGAATCTGAATAAAAGGGGGCCGGGCGGAGAGTGAATGTGTTAACGCACCAAGCAAAAGTGATGGATCCCGTTGGTCTACCAGAGGTCCGTGCCATTGCTACTGGAGCATTTGGCAGGGTCTACGCTGTCCGTCTTGCGTCTGGGAACACAGTGGCCATCAAGTGTACCAGGGCAAGGGGAGCATCCGAGTATCGCACCCTCTGTTTATTGGGACACACACGGATCCCTCACACCATCTCTGCCATTGCCGCCCTTCGCAATGCGGGACCGCCTCTTCTTCCCGAGCCATGTGAACTGGCCATTGCCATGACCCACATTCGCGGCACCACGTTGAGGGAGCACCTCATTGCACGAGCTATCTTGGGGCAGCCCATGGACATGGCCCTGGTTCGTCAGTGGACAGCACAGTTGGTGGACTTTCTGCTCCATATTCAGGTGAAACTGGGGCTGTCCCATGATGACCTGAAGCTGGGCAACATTATGGTGGAGAACCAGCGTGAGCTCAAGATTGTGGACTTCACCTTTGCCGGCCCCAAGCCTGTTGATGAATGGCACTGCGGGACACTCTGTTATATGCCCCCCGAGCGACTGTTCTACACCAACCGTCCCCCTTATGCAACGCTGGCTGGTCCAGATATCTGGGCTGTCGGCGTGCTCATGTCGACCTTGACGCTCACGGCTCAGCCCCTGGGGAACATGCTCACGGCTCGGGAGGCCTTCCTCGTCACGGATGAACAGGGACGTTTCGACCCATCCCGCACCAACACGGTCTACGATCTGGTGTCAGATCGAGAGGCCTGGTTCGCCAGTGCTGCCCAGGGACTAGCCGAGTCGTCGGGCCTTGACATTGATCTGGTCAAGCAAGGGATCCGCCTTGTCCTTTGGTGCAGGGCTCGTGTGGCAGAGGGACAGCGATTCCAGTTCCGCCTGCCTCCAGTCGACGATGCATCCATGCTTGGGTTCACATCGACCCCACTGTGTCGCCTCTTGTCCGACAACATGGGCGCCATCTTTAGGGCCTACGATGAGACAGGTTCCAAGATCTACGAACGTGTGTGGGAACACATGCGACAGCGTATGGGCGAGGAACTCTACTCTGTATGGCGTGGCACACAGAACTGGAGTCCACGCACACGGGGCACCCTAGACGGGTTGCAGCACGGACTCGGAATGTACCCTTCAGTCGTGCCCTTACCCCAAGACGAAGCATCGCGCTTCCCTCCACCCATGCTTCATGATAGACTCGACCTGTTCATCGATGCGTTGGAGTGACCCGGCGTCCCGCAATATTAAAATCTACACAAAAAACTTTACTTTTTGACATTTGAGGGCCCAGTGTCCTTACGCGGCAGCCACTGGTCCGAGAGAGGCCCACGCCGTGATGCCTGACCCCGTGGTCGAGAGGCAGACAAAGGTCCAGGACGAATTCTTGAGCACGGTCTTGGACCCTCCACCGCTGCTGGGTTGTACTGTCACGCTGGCACTGTTGGACAGATTGATGACGCGGAACTCTGTTCCTGGCTGCACCGTGGATGGGGCGGGAAGGACCACAGTGCGGCTGCTGGTGAACACCTGGGTGGGGGAGCTCGACGCTGTCAGGGTCGTGGTGCCCGAGCCCGTGGTGCTGACGAGGAGAGGGGACGCGTACGCTTGGACAAGGTAGGCCCCGCCGTTGATGGTCACACCGAGGGTCTGAGAGTTGAGCGACGCAGGGTTGATTGCCAGGGCAAAGGCATGGGCCACATCGAGAGGCGACGCACTAGGGCCAATGGCCACCGATCCGGCGATGCCATTGGTGGTGGCATTCACGCCGTGGGCGATTCCCGAGAGGACGTCAGCGAGGGAGTTCGGACCCCACGCAAGTGCAAAGGAGGCGGTTGCCCTGGCCTGAACGCCAAACGCACCCGAACTGACACCAGTGGCCACGGAATACGCTCCATGGGCAATGGAGAACTGTCCTGTAGTGCCAGTGTCTGCAGAAACGCCCATGGCCATGGCACCTTCTGCTCCGGCCCGAGCACTCTGGCCATGTGCAATGGAACGCACCCCGGAAGCATTGGCGCCCTGACCCGTAGCAACGGCCTCCGTGGCACTCGAAGCGATAGGACCAATGGAGACGCTGCGATCTCCGTAGGCATTGGCGATAAAGCCAAGTGCCGTGGACTCATATCCCATGGCCGAAGCACTGGTACCTCCCGCAAAGGCTTCTGTCCCAGACGTACAGCCAGAGCCCACTGAGGTACCCCAGTTGAGATTGGCGGACGTGCCTGGGCCAACGGCCGTCGAGTAGTTTCCCGTGGCACTGGCACCTGCGCCGCTGGCCACTCCTTGCGTGCTGCCCAGCGTGGTGGCATTGGTTCCGTAGGTGATGGTGTCGGTACCGCTGTTGGTCTGGGTGCCTGCTCCCCAGCGTGGGGTCAGCACCGTCTGCAGCGTTCCTGACACGGTGTCATAGGCCGAGACTGCCCCATCTTGTGCAGCAACGCACGCCCCAAGGAGCAAGAGTGTGGCCAGAAACAGGAAAAAGCGCGTCATTCCTCTGTCGAGTGGCGTGCTCAATCTACGGATTGACGAGTCAGCATCTTTATTGTGGCTCTGAACGTCAATATCGCATTCTCCGCTCCGCCTTGTCAAGTGCTGCCTCGATTTCTGCACTCGCCTTGGGCCAAATCTCGCGATCCCGAGGCGACAGATGGCAAACTCCGCCACACGTCAGCACCAGCTCCACGTTGGGCGGCCCCTCGTAGTAACGACGCAAACACTCTCCCACACGAGCGCGCGACGTCTGATCTAGTTTCAGGTATCGATCGAGCAGTGCCAGGCCCCCGTGACTATAGTGGGCTGACATTTGTCCGTGACCCTCTCTTATGCGCTCGTGTGTGTGTGTGTGTCAGGATATTGTTCGGATCACAAAAAAATTGGGGTCTTTCATACACGATTAAAACTTATGTTACATGGCGGTTTTCCGGATTTCGCGGGTGGGCTTGGCGATTACATCGACAGACGGCCATCACGTCGACGTACTTGGGACCAGAGGTCGCCGCGTGTTTGCACGTACACGGTCGCGTTTTGCGCATCGTTCGGCGTCGTGAAGTAGACCGCAAAGTCCATGAAAATGCTGTCTTGCCAGTCGATGACATTGCCATAGCTGTCCGTGGATCCCGTGACGTACAATCGGTGGCTAGTGGAGGCATTGCCCGACATGCGCACAGGATCACTTGCGCCAATGACGCCAACAGTCACTGCAGCCAGGGTCGTGCCGTTGAGATAGGCTCCGTGCAGATCACCCAGAGTCGCAGTGGGCATCTTGGTCGCGTCGCGGATGGCCATGGCATAGATCAAAGTTGTGTCCACGGTCTGGTCGATCATGTCGTAGGCCAGAAAAAGCGTGAGCCCCTCGCCGGTCGTGATCATATGGAAGATAGTGCCTTGGTCCCACTGTTGCAGGTAGCCACTCGTGTTGGACGCGACATCGTCCACGAACACAGTGAACGTGTCAATAGGATTGCCGATGCTATCCCCAATCTGGGCGTGACTGTCCGGCACACAGCTCAGGAGCACAAGCAGGAGCAACATCGACAGAGACGCTGAACTGTGCATTCGTGAATGTTCTTCTTCTGACACTCGAGCCAGGGGAGGGGATCATAAAAGGACCGGAGATGGTGCCTTTATGTTGCATAGTTGCACATGTTACGGGGTTCTTTGGCCAAGTCCATTTTTTGCCTCCGAGCGACTGCCGGTTAAAAGGACGCTGTATGCTCATGTCCATGCAAAGGCCGCGGAACTTGCCCATGATGCGGCCGTCGTACCGCTCGTCGAAATGCACATGAAGAATCCATAGTTGTGATTGGGGATCTGGAGCATGAGGTTCCCGCCGCTGCTGTTAACGGTCGCATTCCCCGTGCTTCCCTTGTTGTTGTAGATCCAGAAACGAAATCCCACCTGGAGCGTGCTGACAACCGGCATGGTCACAGTCGTGGTTGCGGTGGTTATAATGTACTTGCCGCTGGAAGCCGTCAAGGTAATGGCCGTGGCACTCGATGAGAGAGACAGGGCCCCAGCCGTAAGGAACACGTACGATGCCGCATTGATCGTCGTTCCAAGGGCCTGAGGGGCCACCGAAGCAGTGTTGATGCCAAATGCTAGGGCATGGGACGTGTCAGCCGGGGAGGCGCTTAGACCAAACGACAGCGACGTGGCAATACTGTTGCATGTAGAACTGTGACCCATGGCCACACAGTCCTGAGCATTGGCAGTGGTGCCGACGCCCGAGCTGACTCCATTAGCTGCGCTGCATGTTGCTGAAGAACCATATGCAATACAATTGGCAGCGGACGCAGACGAAAACATGCCGACAGCCATTGCAGCTGACCCAGTTGCGGTCGTGGCGTATCCTACCGCAATGTTGAACTGTTGGGTTGCTTGAGTGTTCGCCCCGAGTGAAATGGTTTCGGCGGCTGACGAGATGCAGATGGCCCCGATGCATATCCCCTCGGTGGCCGTTGAGCTGCAATTAGATCCACGTCCAATGGCGATACAATTGTTTCCGGTTGCAAGGGCCTGGGCACCATACGCCATCGCGTTGTATCCAGTGCATGATGTCCCTGTTCCCACGGCCGTGCATTCGGTTCCAGTGCTAACGGCATTGTAGCCAAACGCACTGGTCCTGATGCCCGTCCCTGCCTGGGCAAAAGCACCAAACGCCGCCGAGGTAGCTGTTGTGGCCGATGCTTTGTACCCGACGGCTGTTGCCTCGCCTCCCGAGGTAGTGGTGGCATTGAACCCAAAGGTCACCGTGCCATTGCCGCCGCTATTCGCCTGTGTGTTGGAACCGTAATACTGGAACGTTGTGCGTGCGACCCACGCTGACGTGCCCGTGTCCCATGCAAGAACGGCTCCGTCACTTCCCGCTGGTAAGGATCCACCTCCTGGCCCTGTGCCTCCTGTGCCGCCAGTGCCACCCGCTGGCCCTGTGCCTCCAGTTGCACCAGTCGGCCCATTCAGGTTCGCGAGCAACGAGAACTGGTAGGTGCCGCTCAGAATACAAAGATAGACTTTGCCAAAGTTGCTCGCGTCGGACCCGACACCGCAGAAGACCATGTTGCCCACGAACGCAGCATTGCAAGTTTCGCTAGGGCCAGTGACCGAGGTCGGAGGGGGTCCACCTGTGCACGTTGCTCCGATAACACTGAGACCAGTAGCTCCTGTCCCCCCAGTCGCACCCGTCCCCCCAGTCGCGCCAGTGCCTCCAACCGCTCCAGTTCCTCCAGTTGCGCCAGTTCCGCCGGTCCCTCCCGTAGCCCCTGTCCCTCCTGTGGCACCAGTCCCACCTGTCCCCCCGGTGGCCCCTGTCCCTCCGGTAGCACCGGTACCGCCTGTCCCTCCAGTGGCTCCGGTTCCTCCAGTAGCACCAGTCCCTCCGGTTCCTCCAGTGGCCCCTGTCCCTCCTGTAGCACCGGTACCACCAGTTCCGCCAGTTGCACCTGTTCCTCCAGTGGCTCCAGTTCCTCCAGTGGCACCAGTCCCCCCTGTCCCTCCTGTCCCTCCCGTGGCTCCGGTTCCTCCTGTGGCTCCGGTGCCTCCAGTTCCGCCAGTCGCGCCGGTTCCTCCAGTAGCACCAGTCCCCCCTGTCCCTCCCGTAGCTCCGGTCCCTCCTGTGGCACCAGTTCCACCGGTTCCTCCAGTGGCTCCGGTACCTCCAGTTCCTCCAGTAGCACCTGTCCCTCCAGTTGCACCAGTACCACCAGTCCCTCCCGTGGCCCCTGTACCTCCAGTGGCGCCAGTTCCTCCGGTCCCGCCAGTTGCCCCGGTCCCGCCAGTGGCACCAGTTCCGCCAGTTCCTCCGGTTGCCCCAGTTCCCCCGGTCGCACCAGTTCCTCCAGTCCCGCCAGTTGCCCCTGTTCCCCCAGTAGCTCCTGTCCCACCGGTTCCTCCTGTTGCCCCGGTTCCGCCAGTGGCTCCGGTACCGCCTGTCCCACCAGTTGCTCCGGTTCCTCCAGTCGCACCCGTACCGCCTGTCCCTCCGGTCGCACCCGTACCCCCGGTCGCACCAGTTCCGCCTGTTCCTCCAGTCGCCCCCGTGCCTCCTGTGGCTCCAGTGCCACCGGTCCCTCCCGTAGCCCCGGTGCCTCCAGTCGCACCAGTTCCTCCGGTTCCTCCAGTTGCTCCTGTACCCCCAGTGGCTCCGGTACCTCCAGTCCCGCCAGTTGCCCCAGTCCCTCCAGTAGCACCGGTCCCGCCAGTTCCTCCGGTAGCCCCGGTACCCCCTGTGGCTCCTGTACCTCCGGTTCCTCCAGTTGCTCCTGTACCCCCTGTGGCACCGGTACCGCCAGTTCCTCCGGTTGCACCCGTTCCTCCCGTGGCTCCAGTTCCGCCAATTCCTCCAGTAGCCCCAGTTCCTCCCGTGGCTCCAGTTCCACCAGTTCCTCCAGTAGCTCCAGTTCCTCCCGTTGCACCTGTTCCGCCTGTCCCTCCGGTAGCCCCAGTTCCTCCCGTGGCTCCTGTTCCGCCTGTCCCTCCGGTTGCACCAGTTCCTCCCGTAGCTCCTGTTCCGCCTGTCCCTCCGGTTGCACCAGTTCCTCCTGTGGCACCGGTTCCGCCAGTCCCTCCGGTTGCACCAGTTCCTCCTGTGGCACCGGTTCCGCCAGTCCCTCCGGTTGCACCAGTTCCCCCAGTTGCACCGGTACCGCCTGTTCCTCCGGTCTCACCAGTTCCTCCGGTAGCACCCGTCCCACCAGTGCCCCCAGTAGTACCAGTTCCTCCTGTGGCTCCGGTTCCGCCTGTCCCACCTGTGGCACCTGTCCCGCCTGTGGCTCCGGTTCCACCTGTTCCTCCCGTTGCTCCCGTTCCTCCAGTAGCACCCGTCCCGCCTGTTCCTCCCGTTGCTCCCGTTCCTCCAGTAGCACCCGTACCACCAGTTCCTCCCGTTGCTCCCGTTCCTCCAGTAGCACCCGTACCACCAGTTCCTCCAGTGGCACCTGTTCCTCCTGTGGCTCCAGTCCCGCCTGTTCCTCCGGTCGCGCCAGTTCCCCCAGTCGCACCTGTCCCTCCAGTGCCTCCTGTTTCACCCGTGCCTCCCGTGGCACCAGTCCCACCGGTTCCCCCAGTCGCCCCTGTTCCCCCAGTAGCACCACTCCCGCCAGTTCCTCCCGTGGCTCCCGTTCCACCTGTGGCTCCGGTACCACCTGTCCCTCCTGTGGCTCCTGTTCCGCCTGTTGCACCAGTCCCTCCGGTTCCCCCAGTTGCTCCAGTTCCGCCGGTTGCCCCGGTCCCGCCTGTTCCTCCGGTTTCCCCAGTTCCTCCTGTAGCTCCGGTACCACCAGTTCCCCCAGTTGCTCCTGTTCCCCCCGTAGCACCGGTCCCGCCTGTTCCTCCGGTTGCTCCCGTTCCTCCAGTCGCACCAGTTCCACCAGTTCCCCCGGTCGCCCCGGTTCCGCCTGTGGCTCCAGTTCCTCCAGTTCCCCCGGTCTCACCGGTTCCACCTGTGGCTCCAGTTCCACCAGTCCCCCCGGTTGCTCCAGTTCCGCCTGTGGCTCCAGTTCCACCTGTTCCTCCCGTGGCCCCGGTCCCTCCTGTTCCTCCCGTGGCTCCGGTCCCTCCTGTTCCTCCCGTGGCTCCCGTCCCACCGGTCCCTCCTGTGTTTCCCGTAATGCCGGTGCCTCCAGTAGCCCCAGTGGCTCCCGTGGCTCCCGTGCCCCCGGTGGCTCCTGTCCCTCCGCTGGTCCCTGTCCCACCGGTTCCTCCGCTTGTCCCTGTCCCGCCTGTGAGCCCAGTCCCGCCTGTTGCGCCTGTCCCACCCGTGACCCCGGTTCCACCCGTGGCACCAGTGGCCCCAGTGGTTCCTGACCCACCTCCCCCAGTGTCCGAGAGGTTTTTGAACAAGATCCAATTCGAACCCATGCACAGGTAGACGACGGTCTGCTGGTCGGGGTCCGAGTTGAAGTCGCAGAAGAAGAGCTGAAGGTTGTTGTCTGAATCGCAGACTACGGGAACAATGGGAGGAGCATCCGTGCACGCTCCTGCCGTACTGCCTGGTGCTCCAGTTGCACCTGTTGCTCCGGTGCCACCCGTTTGGCCCGTGCCTCCTGTGGCCCCCGTGGCTCCCGTTGTGCCCATTGCACCGGTGCCTCCAGTCGCACCCTGGACGCTCACTTGTGGGATGGTGAGCTGCCCCAGATCGAGGTCAGAGCTCTGCCGGACCATGATAACCATTGACCGCACGTGATGGGCTGTCGACGAGGCTGCACCAAGAGAAGGGATCCTGGATTCGACATCGCGACGACGGTTCTGATTGAACCCCGTGGCCACGCTGGTTGCCGTCAGGGTTTCCTTGCCCGCCACGTCGTCTGCGGTCAGCGTGTACGTGGCACGGCAAGTCTTGGAGTCCCCCGCGTCTAGGAGCATAATCACATTGTCCGTGAAGAAGGGGGGACATAGCGTGACCAGCGTGACGACAGTGGAGGGATCCGCGGACGATATGATGGATGTGGTGACTGTGATGTTCACAATCGGCTGATCGTTATCGTCCCGGCGGTTGGTGATCACAATGGTCACAATGTCTTCGTCCCCAGCGTCGGGAATAAGATCAGGACCAATGATCAGGTGCTGCGACACACTGATTACAAAGGGGCCACTCTGTGACGCTGAGTGGGCCAGGAAGTAGGTCCCCAGGGCGATGCCCGCGGCCAGCACAAAGCAGGCAAGAATGAACAGGTTCCGGTTCCGTGGCGTTGTTCCGCCGAGAAGTTTGGAGTACGATGACGCAGAGGACCTGGCTTTGGTCGGTGCCGCATCCACGCTGCCATCTTTCGAAGGAAGTGGTTCCCTCCGGACTGCCGGAACGGGCCATCTGAGCATCACAACCCGCAAAGCAATCTCTCACATGGAGCGAGCGCCCAAAACGTACACAGAAGAACGCGTTGTATTGCATGTACGTGCAGTGAATTGAATCACACTCCCCAGACACGCATCTCATTTCTTGACGGCCACCGGAAGCGAAAGCCTGGCAATGGCAGGGGCAGAGGCGGCGGCGACAGGTTGTTGTGCAAGGAGTGCAGCAGCAGCATCGAGAGGGCGTGTGAATCGCTCGATGACTTCAGTCGCTCCTCTGACCAGATTTCCCGTGACTGAAACAATGTGTTCTGATTCCACGGCGCCCAAGATGTCCGAGACACTCTCCACGATGCGGTTCACGCGTTCCTGACTAATGTTCTGCGACAGCTTGGCCATGCTTTGGATCGCTTCGTGTGTGGCCTTGAAGGTCGAGTGAAACTCATCCGGGGACACGGTGCCCAAGAGCTCTGCTCCCTTGGCGAAGAACAGAGCTGCGTTGCTGACCATGGCCCTGTGACGCTCGTTGTTGCTGTCCCCACTCAGACTGTCGAAGAGTCCCTTCACAGTCCCCACCACAGACGTCACGTTCCCCACCAACTTGTCGGCGTTCTTGACCAGCTGTTGAATGGTCTCTGGGGGGATCCCGGCCTTCAAATCCGACGCCCAGAGCATCATGGCGTGCACCTTGTCAATGGTGTCCACAATCTGTTCGACGCTCACAGTGTCTTGATTGGCAGGGAAGTGACTGGTGACTCTCTTCAGGTAGGCCTCCACGTTCTGACGCATGGCCACAGTCTCGTTGCGCATGGCCACAGTGGAACGGCTCGTCTGATCCAAGTCATCGCTCTTGGCCACAATGGCGATTTCCAGGGCCACAAACGCCGAGACGCCAATGAGCACAACCCAGAAGATGGCCGTCAATTGCCATCCTTCTCCGCACCATTTCTTGCCCGAAGTCGATGGTGTGCCTCTTCCCTTGGCGAGCGGAGGCGTCTCGTACTCAGTGTCGAATCGATTCATGCCCGTCGCATCAGATGAAGAAGGGATGCAAGATCTTGGTCACTCAGGAACGCGTGTCTGACTTTCAAATGGAACCCACGTCCCAAACCACTAAGCCCTCACGTTCGTTCATTCACTTGCACCAACCAGACATGGGCGTGTTCTTGGCGACGGCTCCCTTGTTCTTCAGTCCAAAGTTCCATGGCTCGGCCGGGTTGCTGTCCCAATAGCCAGGCTGGAGCATCTCGGCCTCACTGCGACGGCGCCCGGCCTTCTTCTTGCGGACCACAGTGGGTGACGCCTCTTCCTCCTCGACCACGACCTGGGGCTCGACCTCCTGGCGCTTCTTGGTCTTGGGCACGGGCGACGTGAAGGATGACACGTCTTCCGCCTCCTCCACCACCTCGTCGACCACGTCCTTGGTAAAGGCCGCGACAAAGGCTGGCGTCTTGGCAGCCACAGTCACCTTCTGTACCAGGGCCTTGCGACGCATTGATGGACTCTCGTCGCTGGCCACAACGCGCGGGGGCACGGGCTTGGTACTGCTGTTCACCACCTTGATCAGCAACGCCTTCTGCTTCTTGTTGTCGGACACGGGTTTCGCCTTTTGCTTCCGCTTGTCCGAAACCGGGAGCAAGTCGTCCAGGTCGTCGCAGTCGCCCAAGTCCACGACCTCGAGAGGTCTGCGTCGCTGGGGTCCGAGCGTGACCGTTCCGTCCGTGCGACGGGGCAGACCAGTCTCCGGGACGGGGGTTGGAACGTGCGGCAGCTTGTCCGCCAGAGAGGCCAGCTCCACGAGCGCCGACTCGACCTCCTTCTCGACAGCAACAGTGGCGACCTCAATCGCCGGTTCCGCTGCCACAGAAATGGCCGCGTGTTGCTCTGTCTGGGGCACCTCAGGCAAAGGCGCGGCGACAGTGACCGTCTCCACCGTCTCAATCTCCATCACCGCAATCTGGACGACCTTGGCCGCATTCTCCTTGGACATGGCTGTGAGCATGCTCTGAAAGTCCTCGTCCATCATCTTGTCGAGATCGGCGTCGCCAGGCTCGTCGTCGCTGCCCACCTCAAAGTCGAGGTGAATCTGATCCATCTGCGCCGTGGTCAGCGGGGGCGGAGGGGCAGGCGCGCCGAGAGAGATGCCGTGCTTGACCATGGCCTCGCCCATGAGCTTGTCAAAGGCTGCGCTGAAGAAGGGCTCCTTGAGGCCCTTGAGCTGTTCGTAAATGGCCTGCACCTCATCCGGGGGTATGCCACCAAGCACGGGAGCGGCAGCTACAATGGGTCGCGGGGGAGGCGCACCAGGTTCGGGAGCCACGTCAGAGGCCTCGCCCTTCCTGGCCTTCTTCGACTTGCCTTGGTTGCCCTCCGCTCGCTTGTTCGCGACCAGTTGCTGGTACTCGCGCACGACGTCTGCCCAGTGCTCAGCGGGCGTCTTGGAGGGATCGGCCTTGGCACGCTCCAACACCAGGTAGGGGAACACACGACGAGCACCATGCGTTCCGACGGACTCCATCGACAGTGCGGGCAGACGAGCCACCACGTTGGGAAAGCCAATGTCCACAAAGGCCTGGGTCAGCATCTGAAGCTGGCGCACGACGAGTGCATAGGGCACGAAGTGATCCATGGGGTCGTTGTCCGCAGAGATGGGGCGCATGGCGACCATGACTGAGCCGTCGGCATTGGCGAGCTCGGCCTCGATCTCGGCGAGAGACGCACCGCTTTCGAACAAACGCTGGAGCTTCTGCGTCTGGTGCCTCTTCTCCGTGCTGACCGCGCGGCCAATGCCATGAAGGGGCTGCACCACGTCCAGGATCGACGATCCAAGATGGTTGCGACGGATCTCCACGCCCTGGGCTCCGTTGGCTCCCTTGCCGTAGCTGGCGAAGAGACCAAGTTGTTCCTGAAGCAGACGCGTCGTGTTCTGGACCTGATGTTGAAGGGTCGTGCACTTCCTCTTGAGTTCCTTGATCTCGTCCTGCATGGTCACCGGGGAACCGTGAGTCCCGGGAAAAAAGTCCCGGAGCCGGGAAAAAGTTGGTGTCGGTCACACACGGGAAAGGCCGAATCCAGCGGTTCTGGTCCGCTCGCTACGCTTATCACACCAGGGCAACCATGTTGTGTGGTCGGCCGGCCCACGGGACCACGCCGGACCGAGAAAAACGCAAAACACAAAAAAGAGCGCGTCCGGAAAAGGAAAAACACGCGCGCGAGGGGTGGTACACATGCGGGCATGCATATGGAGACACTACGACACCTCGCGCGGCCTTCACAAGCCTTCCGGAGGGCACAAAACCCGTGACAACCGGAGCCGACGCCGAGCGAACATGAGCCAACATGGTGTTTTTGCGAGCGGGAATGGTCGAGAAGGGTACCTCTGCACGTTTCCCACCGTTGGACGTTGGCGGAAACGTTTCCGCTTCGTCGAACTCGGGAAGGTCGCGCTCGTCGTCGCTCATGTCACGAGAAGAATGGCGTAGAACACGCGCGAGAGTAATTGAAGACGCAAATGAGTCACCGGACGGACCCTCTGACGATTTTTCAAAGTTAAAATTTTCCCGGGCCGCCGAGTCGACCTCCGGTGAATCCCCCCTCCCCGGCACCGGGCCCGGCGCCACTCCCGGAAATGGTCCGCTAGGTCTGGATTTGTCTTTCTCCACCTCAGGACATCAGTTTGGCACGACGCGAGCTGTCTCCGGGCACCGCCGGACTTTTTCCGGGACGGCAAAAAAATATATTTCGAAGCCATTGACTCGTCCCAAGGCTTGGGAAATGAACGCAGCATACTTTGGTCACGCACAGGGGCCTCCCCAGTCATTCCCACGGGGTGGACACATGTGGGACTTTCGGACGACCTGCGAAATTTCATCTTTTTTCGGGGTCGTCCCGGCCCGGGGTGGTCACCATGGGGTGGTACCCCGTGACCTCGGGGACCTACCCCCATGTCGATAGGGATCTGTCGGGTAGCGGAGTCAGTTTGAAATGCACAAGTCTGGGGGTACCCCTCTCCGTACCCCAAAGTGGTGCCACTCGAAAGTATGGGCTAAGGCCAAAATTCTCTAGTCAGGTTTTTTCGTTCCTGTACAATTGCGAATTGTTTCCCGGACCAGCGTAACATTTACATTGGGACCCGATTACCTAGGATGGCTTATTTAGAATTTTTCAAATTCAATTTTCATATTTCAAAATTTGATCGTGCTATTTTTAGAATTTGCATTTTTGAAATTTTGTTAGGGTGTCAGACAAGGGTAATCCGGTCCCAATGTAAATGTTACGCTGGTCCGAGCAAAAATTCGCAATTGTACAGGGACGAAAAAACCTGACTAGAGAATTTTGGCCTTAGCCCGTACTTTCGAGTGGCA
>Ga0134128_10000805_pt1 | contig 42571 bp, 42 predicted proteins | sample KB31754_FD_96462 | JGI IMG/M metagenome (GOLD analysis project Ga0134128, IMG submission 96462) | Terrestrial soil microbial communities with excess Nitrogen fertilizer from Kellogg Biological Station, Michigan, USA - KB3-175-4 | ecosystem: Environmental > Terrestrial > Soil > Unclassified ...
CATCGTGGCAAAGCCGTAATCGAAGAGGTCCGGGTTGGTGACGGTGCGTTCGAAGAAGCGTGAAACCGTCGCGTTCGAGGCGACCTTGCCGAACACGCCGGGGCTGGGACGCAGGATGTCCAGGTCGCTGACATGCTCACCGCCGGCAGCGAGCATCAGCGCCAATGAGCCCAGGATCGTGCCCGGCCGGTGCATGGCACCAGAGGGGACGAACTGGCCCAACCGGTCCTCACACAAATCCCTGACATCAAAGGCATCGACGAAGGACGCCAGCACGTTCAACCCGGCATGCGAGACCAGCGACTGGCCCGTCGTGGCGACCGAAGGTGCCGGGAAAACTCCGGTATTCTTAAGCATCGAAAGGGTGCTCCCTTGCAACGAGAAAATAATGGCTTAGACACCTCCATTTTCCCAGCAACGAGCACCCTTTCGCCCCTTAAACACGCCGCCCGGCACCACCGTCATGAAAACCCCGGGCTAGGGGCGATTTGAGCCAAGTAGCCACTGGACTACAGCTTGCCAATGGAAGCCACCCATAGCCTCCCCGTAGCGGGAACGCACAGTGGCTCCCTGAATACTGTGGACCATGGTGGGTTGGGTGATACACGACAAGTCTTGGCACTTCCCCTCGTACCACCGGCACGGGCGTGCCTCCAACCGCTGAGGCGGTGAACCCGATAACTGGCCCTTCCGGAGAGGTTGCAGAGGGCGTCGCGGCCGGGTGAACTGAAGTTTGACGGGTGGTGAAGCTGTAGTGGTGGTAGAACTCGTTTTTGATGGTAGAGAAGACGGACTCGGCCACAGCATCGTCCCAGTGTCCGGAGCCCTGAGACATAGAAGGGTCAGTTAGCGAGCAAGATATCGTCGACCTGGGAGTCCTCAAGCCAGTACGGGTAGTCTGAAACTGCAATGAGCCAGTTCAAGAGTTTCTCTCGAGCACGAAAAAGCTCATCGGCGCCGTGTCCCATTCCGAGCATTTTAAGCTTTGCCTCAAGAGCAGAATCTTCTGCTATTAGATTTCTGCCCCAAACGAAGTGATTCTCACCGCCGAATCCCTCCGCAGATAGAACCGCGTCTGGGTCGCTGAGAGGTCGATCGCCTAACCCTCCGAAACGTGGATACGCCGCCGTAGATTCCTTAAGGAACGCACGGGTACCTGAGAGGCCCCGGAATCCACCAGGAGGAACCAACACATCAACCCTGCGACAAAGTTCTTGAATCCGCTCCCAATCCAAATCAAGATCGACACCGTAAAGTGAGATGAGGGTCGCAGCGACGGCTTCGAGCTTCGCGAAACCGGCCCGATATGAGACACCACACGCGGAGACATCCGGATGTGCGCCAGCCGTCACTGCTGCGATACATCCAGCTTCGGCCATGCCGACGTCATTGTGGACGTGCATAACCACGGGTATGCCCGGTGCTCGTCGACGAATGCCCCTGACGGCATGCTTCATACCCTCTGGAGAGAGAGAGCTTGTAGAGTCGTGCAAGAGCATGCTTGTGCATCCTGCCGATATGCCCACGTCAATGTAACGCGCCATAGCTTCGGGGTGCGCCCTACCTATGTCGAGAACCCCCAGCATTGGCTCGATGCCCTCTCTAAGAAGTATTTCACAACCGCCCGCAAGCCGATCAAGTTGTCGATTAAGATCAATATCCTTCTGACCCTCGATATCCGGTAAGGGAATGTCCATCGAAACCGCAGCGGGGCCCAGATCTGCAAAGACCGGCAACGCCTCCACCCACCGGTCAGAATTGAATACATCGGTACTAATCGTAATTCGGGCAGAACTGTCGTTCGAGATCCTTCTGGCGACCGCATGGGCGTACGGCTCAGGCTCGCTAGATCCCCACCAATGCACGTTGAGGACCGTCGTGTGCAGGCCCGCATCATACGAGAGTTTGGCAATGTCAGCGAGCTCCCCAACCGAGGCACGCATACCAGGCGTGAGGAGCAACTTTCGCACCGTACTGTCATAAATGGTAATCTTTTCAGGAATCTCCAACTCCGCCACAACTTCAGGTGCAAAGTTAATCGGACTGCTGTAGTGCTGGTATGGAATGAAATATGGTTTCATAATGAGATATCACCCAAATAGATTCGATACTCCTGGTGCTGACTTAGAGTGAGGCATCGGCCGGCATTCACTTACGAAAGGATGCTTTCCACAAATGCGCGCGTGCGCGAATGTTGAGGGTTACTGAGGACAGCTTTAGCATCTCCATGCTCGATCACCACCCCGCCATCCATAAACATGATGGTGTCGCCCACTTCCCTCGCAAAGCCAAGTTCATGAGTGACCACGATCATAGTCATGCCGTCCTCTGCAAGCTCGCGCATCACCGCGAGTACCTCGCCTACCATCTCCGGATCCAGCGCTGATGTTGGCTCATCAAAGAGCATTACCTTTGGACGCATGGCAAGAGCACGCGCGATTGCAACACGTTGCTGTTGCCCTCCAGAGAGCTGCCTTGGATACGCATCTGCCTTTTCGGCCAGTCCGACACGGCTCAGCATTTCTTTGGCATGAGCGATCGCTTCTGACCGAACTCGTTTCTGCACCCTTAAGGGCGCTTCAATAATGTTCTCCATCACGGTCATGTGGGGAAAAAGGTTGAATTGCTGAAATACCATTCCAACTTTGGAACGAAAGTAAGCAAGCTCACTCTCTTTAGCCTCGTATATCTTTGAGTTAGTTCTCTTGTACCCGACCAACTCGTCCTCGACGAATATTTGACCTGAATCGATCGATTCGAGTTGATTGATACAACGCAGCAGCGTGCTCTTTCCTGACCCAGATGGGCCCGCGAGACACAGCACACTTGATGGCGAGACGTCAAATGTTATTCCCCGAAGGACTTCGTCTCGACCGAAGCTCTTCTTGACGTCGATGATTCTAATGATCGGGTCATTCATGCGCCGTTTCCTCCAGCATCGTTCAGTAGCGCGTCGACCGTGCGCTTGTTCGTTCCGTTTCTGACCCCGTCGTAGCCTCGCGAATAGTGCTTCTCAACGAAAACTTGACCCACCATCAGCACTGACGTCACCAGAAGGTACCAGAGCACTGCCACAATCAAAAGTGGGATGGTCTGAAAAGTACGAGAATATATTTCCTGCACCGAATACAACAGTTCTGGGAAGGCTATAAAGCTAATAATCGACGTACCCTTCAACATGGAGATCACCTGACTCCCTGTCGCGGGGATAATGGACCTCATTGCCTGGGGGAGGACGATTCGGTACCAAATCGTATTTGCCTTCATTCCAAGTGCCTTGGCAGCCTCAGACTGACCCGTGTCAACGGAGAGTACGCCGCCTCGAATAATCTCGCCCATGTATGCCGCCTCGTTCAGAGAGAACGCTAATACCGCCACCAAAAAGGGCGTCAGGACGGCATTCATATTCAACGAATAGGTCAGATCGAAAGGTAGAGTAAACGCCAACTTTGGATACAGAGCTGAGAAATTATAAAAGATAATGAGCTGAATAAGCAGAGGAGTTGCCCGAAATGCCCACACGTAAATCGCAGCCGCAACCCGCAATACCGGAATGGGCGACATCCTCATAATCGCGAGAATCATGCCGAGAAAAAGACCCAGGGCCATACAAATGACTGTGAGCTCTATCGTCGTGAGCAGTCCACTAAGAACTGAAGAAGCCGTGAAGTACTTGAACACGATGGACCACTGATAATTCGGATTCGTGATCATTGACTGCAATATTAATAGGCTAATGAGGATAACTATGGCAACAGCCACCCACCGACGTATATGCCGATTGGGTATCACTGGACCGACATCTTCACCGAAGCGAACAGGGATGACTTTCTTGCTCTTCATGGGGCCAGCCTCCATGCCAATTTTTGCGTTACTCATCCGTTAGCATCCTTGGGATCAAAGGGCTTCAAGTTGTTGATGACCTTTTCCGTAGGAGCCATGTCTTGCGCGCCGTAAAGCTTGAGAATCTGCAACCACGTGCCCGAAGAGTGGAGGTTGAGCAGAGCTGCGCGAATGACAGGTGTCAGTGGGCTTCCCTTGGGCAACGCTATTCCGTCGTAGCCGATGATTCCGGGCGTAGGTGCACCCAGTGCGAGAGTCTTGTCGTTCTCGACGATCCATTTCGCCTGAGCCCCGGAAAATATCGCGGTTTTGGCCCTGCCACTCTTCACTGCGAGCATGGCGACGGGATTGGACGGAAACAGCTGAATATCAATTGGCTGCTTGCCGCTTTGCACACATTCTTTGGACGCATTAACCAGTACGTCGGCCTCCGCCCCACCCTTATTTACAGCAGCTGTCATTCCACAAGTAGTCTCTGGGGTCAGTGTTCCCACTAAATCCTTATTTGATGCGGGGACAACCAGCAGTGGGGAAACAAGAGTCAGGTCGTTTACAAAATCCACAACCTCTCTTCGCGGGAGGGTATCGGAGAAAGTAGAGGTAGACAAATCATACCTATTGGCTTGTAGGCCAGGAATGAGCTGATCAAAACTGGCCGTTTTAAGATCGACGGGGATACCGATCACGGCACCAAGCACATTGGCCATGTCAATGATCATGCCCCGCTCCTTGCCGTCCGGCGACGTTATCGAATTGGGCAAACCCGCGTTGGCTTCAACGGCGATCGTTAGCTCACCTTTGGCTTTAATGTCCTTAGGGAGCATGTCGTAGAGGCTCTGCTGGGCCTCTATCGAAATGCTGACATCCTTGCCCGGGGGGCCAGCAATGATCTCTTTAGCGCCGCTCATGGGCTTACCTCCGGCATCTGTGGCTCCACAGCCGGCCAAGAGCACGACTGCTACTCCTGCAAGGCCTGCCAAGAACGCTGACTTCGTTGTCTTATTCACGGGCTATTCTTCCTAATTTTGTTTGACTGAAGGTGGGTGTTTGGCTTTAACGAAGTGTTGTGATGAATGTGCGATCGGCACCGATGAACCACATATCTTCCGCGGCGAGTGAGTACTCACCGAAGCGCCATGGGAGCTCGGCGGCACCGATGGCACCTACGCTCAACACGTGACTGTCTCCCGGACGAAATTGTGTGACAAATGACTCTTGCTTACCCATGAGGTGCCCCACGTTTCGCTTCCGATACTCCGAGACGAAGTCGACGTCGCTGGCCATGACCCCAGCAGATTCAAGTTCCAGTCGCACTTCGCTGAGCGCTTGCATTGCCGTGGCATGCACCTGTTCGCAGACAGTGCCAGGACGAATGGATGTGATGATCTTGCCCCTTACAATATTCGTAAGAATTGTGTAAGCGCGTTCTCCCTCTTCCGTAAGGGGCATGCTTCGTGCCATATCGGATGTTGCTAGAACCACTCCATTCATAGATACCTGGACGCCGGCATCGAGTTGCACGCACTTTGTTGTCGGCTGAATGAGATGATCGGTGGGTGGCCCAGGAAAGAGCATCCTCTCGGACGCCGTAAGGTTCGCAAAGTATGGCTCGATGGATAGTGAAATATCGTGGATACGTCGAAATTCCACAATAAGATCGAGGTATTTTGCGTAGATGTCCCGTTCAGTTAGCGAATCCCCTTGGGCAAGCTTTTGCTTCGCATACTCAAGTGCCCCTTCTATACATATTACGCTCGCCCGTGCCGCGACCACCTGGGACCCAAGGTCTTCGCAATCGCGTGCATCTCTCCATCTCGCTAGTGCGTCAGTGGCATCGACGAGCTTCACGCCGACACTTTCGAGTCCAATTGCGGAAGTGGCGCTGATCCATTGTTCTTCGACGGCGACACGGTCTGTCTGCGCCACTTGGAGAACAGCCTCGCTTAAGCTGGCGAAGGCCCCTGCCCCTCGGCTCTCCATCTCTGGACGCTCAGTCGTGGTCAGTAGGACAATTCGTTCTAACCCGGGAAGTGAGAGCACGTGGCTACCGAAGTGCGCCTCAAGTCCGGTTAGTTCACTGAAGTTCGGAGGGGCCGAGATCAGGAGGGCCTCAACCTCCATCTGATGCGCGAGATCCTTCAAGCTGGAGAAACGGGTGTCGAGTTCGAGGTTCAGGTGGTTGCTAAGGCCATGGAGGTGCGGGATCTCGTCGACGAGGCGACTCGCGACTCGGTTAGACACCCGGCGCTGCTCTTGAAACCACTCCAAAACAAGCGATTCATCTAACTCGTACGCATAGATTGGCTCCGGATTCGAGCGGGCCACGCCGACTCTAAACCTTTCGGCCAGTGAACGGTAGTGGGCAAAGACAACGCCATCGTCCACTTCCAAAACCCCACCTTGGATCAACGGCTCGAGCGCATCGACGAGGGTTTCAGCGACAGACATTCCCGCCGTCACGCGGGCATCAATCGTCGCCCACGGCTCATACTGAATGAGGTCCTCAGGCTGCATCCCCGCCGAGACGAGGTTACCCGTCTCTTGTTGCCGAGCAACCAAGCGATCGCCGTCGACCGACCGCAGCAACATGGGCGTGACGAGGGGTTGGGAATCACGCCTAATCGCTGTAAATAGGAGACGTTCAACAACGTCAATGTCGAACCGCTCACGAATGGTCTTGACGTTGCTAATAAGCTGCATGTGACTCATGGCTGCTCCATTGGTATAAAAAGCCTCGAATTTGCCGGAACCGCTGTTTCGACGAGCTAATTGGTCCAGTATGCGCCTCGGTATATGCTGTTGCAAGCCAAGTTATGCACCTATCAATACCTACTCTGCATCGACAAATTCGAGGATGGACCCTTCCGAGCGTGGTCCTCGGCACGCAGGGCATGATGAAAGCCCTGATCAACTGGGCCGGGAGTCTAGTTCTCCCACTAAAAAAAGTCGGGCCACTTTGGAGGATGCCTTGTCCACTTCCAAACGGCGCACCTTGACCTTATGGGCCCTGATTTGGGCATACTGTTCGACGCTGGTTACCCCAGGCTAGGCCTCGGGACCGATCTCAGCGCGAACATCCACCAGCGCACCGTCCCCTCGGCCCAGCCCGACCTGCTTAGAAACTTGCGCGGCCGCCACGGTCATCGACGGGTAGTACCGCTGGTGCTCCCGGGTGTTGGACGTCGCATTGGATGACCATGGATAGCCGCCTTGCTTACCGATGGTCTACTTTTGGTTGAATTTTCCGGCGGGTCTCTTGACGTTGTTCGTTGGCGGCCTCAGGCTGACGACAGACCCTGATGTTAAAGGTGTCAACAAGGACGAACGACCCGGTGCCAGTTTCGAAGGCTATATACCGGGTCGTTCTGACACGAAATGCCCCGGCCCTCACCAGCGGTGGCCCGGCCCCTACCCATCCACCCCACCTCATATTCCTATTGGATAGTGGCAAGCCTAAGGCTGGCTGCCAGACTTGAACCACTCGGACCGGGCGTGACTCACTTCATATTCGACCAGCCCTGGGCAGTGTCCTTTAGACGACATGTCCGCTCGGCCCGTCGGGGGCCAGTCTGGCTCGCACCGGCGGCCTGATAGACGGTTGTCCGTCCCACGGCATCATCCGGGATGTGACTCGTTAGGGATCTGCCTCGGCGTGACCCTCCTCGAACTGGCCCTTCAGCGCCCTGTCTTGGGAAGGACACCACCACAATGAGCACCGTCCGCGATAAATATATGAACATTATCGGCGTAGATACCCACGCTAGAACCAACACCTATGCCATCCTCGCGGCCGTTTCCGGCCACGTCATTGACATCTCCACGTTTTCCACGAGCCCGCCTGGGCTCAAGAGCGCCATCGCCTGGATCGACCGGCGCAGCGAACCGGGAAAGACCTTGATGGCCATCGAGGGAACCAATTCCTACGGTGCCAGGCTGACCCGTGCACCGCGTGCCACAGACCTGGATATCTGTGAGGTACGCCCGCCGCGCAGGACCTCACGTGCCGGCCACGGAAAAGCCGACGATATTGATGCGCTGTCCGCTGCCCGCACCATGCTCGGGGAGTAGGACTCAGCCTTTCTGTCCCCCCGAGCCGAAGGCAACTGGGAGGCCTTGCGGATCCTGCTCAATGCCCGTGATGTCATGGAACACCAAGGTGCCCCTACGGCCGACCGTTTGATATTCACCTCCATGCTGCGCACCATGGACCTCGGCATTGATGCCCGTCAGGCCCTCACCGACGACCAGGCACTTCAGGTCAGTAGATAGCGTGCCCACCGCGATGACAACCTGCCAACGCGCATAGCCCGAGCCGAGGCCACACGCCTGGCCACTGCCGTGATTCAATTCCAGTCTCTACTGGTACAAAAATAAGAAGGACCTTCACGACATCGTTGACGTGATGGCCTCAGGGCTCCAGGAATTGCCACGGCTCGGACCAGTGACCACTGCGCATGTGCTCGTGTCGTACTCGCACCACGGCCGGCCCAGATCCGAAGCAGCATTAGCCGCGCTGGTAGGAGTGAACCCGATCCCGGCATCCCCAGGCAACAACGTCCGGCACCGGCTCAACCGCAACGGTGACCGCCAATTGAACAGGGCACTACACACGATCGCCCGGTCACGGACGATGTTCGACGCCGCAACCATTGCATACGTAGAAAGACGCACAGCCGAGGGCAAAAGCACGAAGGAGATCCGCCGCTGCCTCAAACGATTCATCGCCCGGCAACTCTTCAGGAAACCCCAAACCCTCTTGACTTAAACCATAGAAGGGTCGTCTAACGGCATCGAATACTCCTGAATCCCGGGAAGCATCTACCCAACTTTCCCAAGGAAACAGCCCCGCCAGGTGACCGCCACGCTATTACCAAAAAAGCCAGCCAGCTAGGGACTTGACCCGCCGAAACCCTATTCCACCCGACGTCGATACGGCCAACTAGACTAACGTTGCATGCGTTGCATGCGTTGCATGCGCTGACAAGCTAACTTTTGACCGAACGATACGTGAGTGGTATTGATGTTCTCGCTGGTGCAACTGGAGTGTTTTATCGCCGTCGCTGAGGAGTTGCACTTCGGGGCAGCGGCGACTCGAATGCACATGACTCAACCGCCTTTGAGCCGTCAAATTCAACAGCTCGAGCGAGCGTTGGGAGTGCAGCTCCTCGACCGTACGAGCCGTAGAGTGACGCTGACGGAGGCTGGGCGAGTCTTACTGCCAAATGCACGCAGACTGATCGATTTGTCAGCGAAGACGTCAGCGGATGTCCAATCTGTCGCGGCGGGCCAGGCGGGCATCCTGACGATCGCGTATACGGCCATGGCAGGACAGAGCATTTTACCCGAATTGGTTCGGCGTGTATCGCGCGAACTCCCTGGCGTCTCGATACTTCTCCGCGAGCTGGTCTCGGCCGACCAAATGGATGCGCTCGATAGCGGGATCGTCGATGTCGGTCTCCTACGACCGCTGTATGACCGTGCGCACATCAGTTCGCAACCGCTCCTCGAGGAGCGGTTTGTCCTCGCAGTGCCAGCCGGATCAGCGCTAGCGGAGCTCCCCGATCCAGTTTTCCTGCGCGACCTCGGCGACGACGCACTGCTGATGTACTCCCCTGGCACTGCCCGCTATCTGCACGATCTGTTACTCACGATGCTCCTCGCCTCCAACGTTCATCCTCGTATCTCCCAATACGCCGGTCAAATCTCTACCCTGCTCGCTCTTGTTAGCGGGGGGCTCGGCTTTACGCTCGTCCCCGCCAGCGCGTGTCGCAGAGCGTACCCAGGAGTTGTCTTCCGTGCGATTACCGATGACGATCCGTCGCATAGCATCAACCGGGTCCGTCTAGAAATCGCTTGGAATGACGAATCACAAAACCCCCTACTCGCCCCAGTATTGCTTCTGGCAGCCGAGCTAGCCACCGCAGATCCCGAGAATCGTAACTCTACTCCATCCACGGACAAGGTCGTCGATCCCGAAGGTCTGTCTCGTTAACGGTGTTACTGGCTGCACGAATACTGCTCGACCCCCAAAATAGACGCCATCAGACTCCCGAAGAACGATCGAGCGCAGGCCATCACCGCGAACACCATGCTCCCGGTTGGGGTGCTCGTGTCCACGTTTTCGCCACCGAGGTTCAACACCCGTAGCGCGGCCCCGCGCTGTTTGAGTTCGGCAGGAAGGTGTTTAGTCGAGGCTTTCGGTGCGAAGCGGTAGCGCTCGTGCGGGCTTCGAAAAGCGTCTGGATGGACCTTGGCCGGGGTGTGGCGCTATGGCCAGGAACCACGTCACGCGGCTGCACCCGGAAGTCTCGACCTCAAAGCAGGCCGACGACCTGAAGCGTGGCACACGGACCTCAGGGCTCCGGACATGGTGGTGGGGAGGGTTTTGTAGTTCGTTGAGTTTCCGCTGTTTCTCATGTGGCCTGGGCTGTTAATTTCATCCCAGTTGTGAGATAATAAGAGTGTGATGATTTTGTGTGCGGGTGGGTGAAACAATGGTTTCAATGACCACCCAAACCGTTCTGCCCGTGCTGCCGGATCTGGGCGCCGTTCTCCTGGGCGAGCGTGCAGCCCTGTTGGAAGATGCAACGGGCGGCAAGGTCTTCATCAACGGGCAGCTGGCCTATGTGTGGGGGCCGGGCCAGGACGGGCTGCGGCGGTTGGCGGCCTCACAACTGGTCGATACCGGCGCTGCCCAGGTCAACGAGGTCGCGGCTGGTTTCGGTGTGAACACGGAGTCGTTGCGGCGCTGGCGCAAGGCCCTGGAAGGCACCGGCCTGATGGGATTGGCGCCGGTAAAGAAGGGCCCCAAACGCCCCTCGCTGCTGACGGAGGCGAAGGCTGCAGAGATTAGGGCTGTTCGTGCCGGTGGTGCGAGCCTGCGGGCCACTGCCGAAGCGACCGGGGTTTCTACTGACACGGTCCGGCGCGCCCTGGCCATGGCCGCCACCACGGGAGCACCGCCTGCCCCTTCCCACCACGACGCCGCGGCACGCCGTGAACCGGCAGAACTGCCCGTCCTGCCGGCACCGGCGGCCCGCAGCGGGGAGCGGGCCGCGGCACGGGCCGGTCTGCTCGCGTGCGCGGCCCCGGTGTTTGCCCCGGCCGCCCACATCCGCCATGCCGGGCTGTTCCTGGCCTTCCCGGCCCTGGAAACCACCGGCCTGCTGGGCTGCGCGAAAGCCACCTACGGTTCCTTGCCTGACGGGTTTTACGGGCTCGAAACCGTCCTGGTTGATGCCGTGCTGCGGGCGTTGGCCGGGGAAGCCCGGGCCGAGGGCGCCACCCGCTTCGACCCGGTCGAGCTGGGGAGGGTGTTGGGATTGGACCGCGCCCCGGAAGTCAAAACGATCCGCCGGAAGATCAGCCAGCTCGCGCAGGCCGGCAAGGCCCAAGATTTGATAGCCTCCCTGGCCAAACACCACCTGAATGCCACGGGCCCGGGCGGGGAGGACCTGGCAGCGGTCCTCTATGTGGACGGGCACGTGCGCGCTTACCAGGGAACAAAGAAGATCGGGAAGATCTACTCGACCCGGTTGAAGTTCCCCGTCCCGGCGACCGAGGAAACCTGGGTCACCGACACCCACGGCTCACCCGTCTTCGTCGTCATGGCCGAACCCGCAGCGTCCCTCGCTTCCGAGCTGCGCCGCCTCCTGCCGGAACTGCGCGCAGCGGTGGGTGACGGGAGGCGCGTGTTGGTCGGTTTCGATAGGGGCGGCTGGTCACCGGACCTGTTCAAACACATGGCAGAGAAGGGGTTCGACGTGCTGACCTGGCGCAAAGGCGCCAGCAAAGACATTCAGCAAGATCTCTTCAAAAAGGTCTCCCACACTGACGGGCACGGGGAGGAGCGGAAGTGGTCGGTTGCTGACACGGTCGTTGACCTGCCCCTGGCCGCGACGAAGACGACCGGGGAAGTCTTCCCGATCCGGCAGCTCAGCCGCATCGTCGCCGCGACCGGTGGCGGCACCCGGCAAATCCACATCCTCACCACCGAGACGGACATGAGTGCCGGGGAGGTGGTGTACCGGATGGGGTCCCGGTGGCGGCAGGAAAACCAATTCCGCTACGCCCGCATGCACTTCGACCTCGATTCCCACGACACTTATGCCAGCACCGGTGATGATGAGGACAGGATGGTGAAGAACCCGGCGAAAGCCAAGGCCTACCAACTCGTTGTCGCGGCCCGTGCACGGCACGCGGAAGCCGCAGCCGTGGCCGACGCGAACCTGCTGGCGTTGAAAACCCCGGACGAGGGCGCCGGTGAAATCATGGTCACCAGTGCCATGCACAACCACGTCATGGCACCGGTATGGGACGCAGAAAACGTGCTGGTCGCTGCCGAGAAGAACCACAAAGCGATTCCCGCCAAGCTCCGCCTCGGCGAGCTGAACCCCGGCCAGCAAGTGCTGGACACCGAGACGAAACTGATCCACCACGGCATCCGCATGGCCGCCTACAACACCGCGATGACCATAGCGAGGGAGATCCGCACCAACACCGGATACAGGCGGGCCGGACAGGAAGCCCACGCCCTCGCACGCCAGGCCTTCAACCAGACCGGCGACATCGACACCAGCCAGCCCGGCCACCTCACGATCACCCTCGATCCGCTACCCACCCCAGCCAAAACAGCAGCCATCAAAGAGCTCTGCGACCACCTCACAGCCACCAAAACCCGCTACCCAGGCACCAACCTGACACTCCGCTACAAAATCAAGAACCACGCCTAACAACCCACAGCAATTACCTCACCACGTCCGGAGCCCTGGACCTGCGCCACGCTGACCTCCCTGAAAACCATCCCTGCTGACCTCCACGCCGAGAACGCTGAGGCGATGATCAAACAAGGAAACGAAAGACCCCCTGACACAACATCACAACACGCCGGGTGGTTCCATGAAGGTGGCAAGAAACGGGCAACAGCGGTCCCATCCTCCTGGCAGGCGACGGGCCCGGACTGCCGACGACCCCGGCGGCCGAGCAGCGTCTTCCTTATGCGCTGCTCGAGGATCGCACCTGGATCACCCGGTCAAACGTCGGCCGTTCGCGTGGTCGTTGGTGAAGTGCTGGCGCACGGACGCTGGCTGAGTCCCGACCAGCGACGACGGAAGCCTCAGCAATGGAACCTTAGACAAGATTCGCAACAATCGGTGCCCGGCGTCACAGGGGCACGGTTTCTCACGGCTACTAGCTATCTCAACAATGAGTCTTACCTTTATATTCTCAGAATCAAACCAAACTATCCCTTGAAGAGACACCAGGGATTAAGTCCCGCACGAGTATTCGTCTCACCTTCAGGAGTTGCATCCGGTCCAGACCCAGGTCTGGACCGCCACCTATACTGATCAGATGAGTGGAGCGGAGATCATCGCAGGTAAAGTGTTGGCTGACGGCGCAGCGGCTATAGGAAAGCAAGTCGCTGCGGACCGTAGAGAATTACGGCAATCTGTTGTGTCCGCGGCGAAAGAATCCGAACACATGACTGCCGCTGGTGATGAACTTGCCAAACGCGCCGCGATGAATCAAGTCATCAAAACCGGCATCGTTCAAACGCTCTATAGGCCGATTGCACGGATGCTACGCATTTCATCTGAATATTTTGAGAGTGGATTTCCAGAAGACATCGCCGAAAAACTGGTTGATGTCCCTGAAAGTGAGCGGATCGCACCGAGGCCGAACGTCGCCGCCCCTGTGATGGAAGGGCTCGCCTTGAATCTGGAAGAGCCCGATCTAAAGGAGATGTACCTAAATCTTTTAGCCAGCGCATCGGACAGACGCACGAAAGATGCGGCACATCCGTCATTCGTTGACGCTATTCGTCAGCTGACCACTGAGGAGGCTCGGCTACTAAAATCCGTTCTGCTACCCAAGACCGTCCTTCCGATCGTGCGGTTAACGGTATCGGATATCGAGTCTCCAACGTCATATCACGTGCTCCAAGAAAATGTTCTCAACAACCATAAAATAGATACTAACCAACCAGTAGAGCTCAACCACGTGCCGTCGTATGTGGACAACTGGATTCGACTAGGACTGACAGAAGTTACCTACCTTCATTTCTTGGCGGCGAATGATTCCTACGCTTGGGTATCTATGCGACCGGAATATTTGCGCTACACCGAACAGTACCAAGCCGAGGGACGAACGACGTCGTTCGATAAGGGCATCCTGAGGCCCACGCCACGTGGCCTACTTTTCGCCCAAGCAGTCGGCATGACCGTCCCTGCCTTGGATCTCGGCACAAAACCTGCAAGCAACAATTAACGGGTATTCGAGGGGCAGACGCTTGAATTGGTCGTCCGGGATTGTTCTGACGTCATGCTCGAACGCACCTATAAATGGATTCCTTGCTCATCTTTCAGTTGCCAGCCCATTGGGCATGAAGAAGTCCATCCTAAGGGATGTCCGTTATATAGGTCAGAGCCCTGAGTTCTCCTCACCCGGATAGGTGCACAGACATCATCCTCGTTCATGAGCTCACCTGGCCGTATTTTCCGCTGCCGTTCAGGGCTGCGTACAGTGTCTGCCGCGAGACGCCAAGATCCAGGGCCACCTTGGCTTTGGGCACGCCCTGGGCAATCCGCCCCCGTGCCAGTTGGATCTGCTCACAACTAAGCTTCGGGACCCTGTCGTAGACGCCGTTCTTTTTGGCAATGGCAATGCCCTCGGCCTGACGTTCACGGATGGTCTTGCGTTCCAGCTGCGCGATGGCGGCCAGGACCGTGAGCATGAACTCCCCCTGGGGAGTGTCAGTGTTCAGGGCCGGGTTGTCGATGAACTCCAAGACAACGCCCTTGACCTTGAGCCGCTCAACGAGAGCGAGAAGGTCCCTCGTGGACCGTGCCAGACGGTCAGGCGACTTCACGCGAACGGTGTCCCCGTCACGGACGTAGATGAGCATCTCCTGAAGCTGGGCCCGGTCGTTCGTGTTCTTGCCGCTGACCTTCTCACGGAACAGCCTGTCCACTGTGCCCAGCGCTTCGAGCTGCCGCGCCTCGTTCTGGTCGGCGGCACTCACCCGCACGTAGCCAACCACCTGCCCCTTGTGTCCAGCCACTTCTATAACCCTCCATCAGTTGTGTCCAATCATAGATGACAAAGACCCCGATTGACACACCCTCGCAGCAATACCAACCTGTTCGTCCGGGTACACCCTGATGGACAGTGTGCGGCCGCAGGGAAACTTGAGTTGGATGATTGTCAGGGTCACTGGGCTGCATCTCGTAGCTAACACGTTGTATGGGGATGGGCGCGTCGGGGGCGGGACATGTCCAGGTCGCGGGCATGCTCCTTAGCGGGCTCGCCGTCCTCGACCAGGCGGACAGTGCCTTGCTTCTACCTTCCCGTGGACCGGTGCGTCGATCGCCAAGGTCCTTTCGGGCTTCCCTGCGTTTGCCGGTGGAATCGATGACATGTTCACGATTGATCTCATGTTCCATGGGCACGAGGGTGGCCATCGTCGTGAACACCATGGAGGCAAACGGTGTTGCTGTCCCGACATCAGCCTCACCGGGGTCCACCACGTGCAGGTCCGTGCGCCGGCCGGGCGGATCTCGGGCGTAGTTGGGCATGTGCTGGATGTGGCCGCGGTGGCGGCGTTCATGAACGTGGGCGATCGGCGGGCCGGGGCGCCCCGGGCTCAGGAGGCCAAGGCGGTGGCGGGGCCTCGGAGGCTGGCGGCGAGGAGGTTGGCGATGGCCTTGAGCTGTTCCATGCCGCGCCGGGGCAGTCCGTCGAGGTCGGACAGCCGGTCTTCGGTGGCGGAGGAAAAAATGGCGCTGACCCAGGCGGTGGCGCAGGCCTTGATTCGTTCGGCGTCCACGATGTCGGGTAGGCATTTGCGCAGCACCGCCGCAGTATCGCGTTCCAGGCCGGTCTGGAATCTGCGCAGTTGGGCACGCACGTTCGCATGGGTGTCGGCCTCGCGCCAGAGGATCACCCGGAGCACGGTGGATTTGTGGTTGCTGAGGTTCAATGCATGCAGCGTGCCGATCAGCCCGGCTGCGGGGTCTCCCGGCATGGCGAGCTGGTCGGTATCCAACGCCGTGGCGGGGAGCCGCTCGGCCATCAAGGCCGCCAGCAGGTCGGACTTGGCGGGAAAATAATAGAACAGCAGGCCCTTGGCAACGCCGGCGGACTTCGCAATCAAGGCGGTGGAAGTGCCATTGAACCCGTGTTCTGCGAAGAGCTCCTCGGCCGAATCCAGGATCAGGGCCCTGGCATCACCGCGGATCACAGCACATTCGGGCCCGTGTTCCGCGTTCACAGTGACCTCCATTGTTCCGGTAAGGGTTTGAGGGGCCGGACGAACCCGGACCCCTCAACTTAGACAGCATCCCTTGTTGGCACGGCACCCGGCCCCGAGGGGCCGGGGCCGTGCCGGCATTGATGTCATGCGGCCGAGGGCCGATGGTGCTGGTGCTGGCCTTCGCGCATCTTCATCACCGAGGGCATTGCCCATGCGGTCACGACGATCGTGACGGCACCGCAAACCCAGGCAGTGATTGCAATTCCGGTCATGCCGGTGAAGAGAAGCACCCACGGGGAGATAAAGAGCAGGATGCCCAGAATTCCCTGCGCCGTTTCCACCGACTCCAGCCGCGGCGCCGACAGGTTGATCAGTCCGGCAATGATCGTCAGAACCCCCAGCACGATCAGCGTCGTTGTTGTCTTCGCATCGGTCGTCGTCCAGATCGTCGCCAAGGCAGCATACAAACCAGCGGCCACAGCCACCCAGTTCTGCCATTTGGTCCACGCCTTCATCAAACTCGCCCTCCTCAAATACGTCACTTACAATTTCTGGTCTACCCCTGATTGGCCACCCGGTCAAGAGACCTTTTCACCCCCACCACCGACCCCGGCAACGCTTCCAGCGCCCCACTTCGTCATCCGGCAACGAGGGATGCCACGACCCCACCCGTCTCCGCTTGTTGGATTGGCCGGGCCCCCCTCCTGTCAGTCCGATAGAAGCACTATCTATGGTGATCAGTATAGATTTGTTGTATTTATCGTGGCATTATGGGGGGGTGGGGACCGGCATGGCGTGGCGCGGCATCCAGGCAGCCGACGCCGCAGCCGGTGCAGCGGCCCGGGCAGTTTCTCTCAGGGGTGTTGTGCCCCCGGGCAGAACGGAAGGAGAGGGTGATGATTCTTAAGGAAGTCTCAGTCGAGCGGTTCATTTTCACCTGCACCGGTTGCGGGCATGCCTGGGTCGTTGACTATGACGCCCAGCATGTCGAGGACGGGCACGGGCACGCGCGGGACTACTTCTTTCGCGACGGGCTGCCGTGCCCGGATCCCACCGGCCCGGGTGAAACGATATGCCCGCAATGCGGGCGGCCCACGGTCCTGGCCCACCTCAGCGCACGCCGGGCCAGCCCCGCAGTCACCGACAAGGCCCCGCAGGGTCCGGGTGAAACACCCACGCCGGCCCGCACCGCAGCCCGGGCCAAGGCGCCCCTGCTCCCCGGTGCGCAATAGACCACACGCCCAGCACTGCCAGGGAAACCGGCACCACCCAAGGGATTCAGCACCGCCCGGGAACCCGGGCCACCGGCATGTGAAGCAGCGCCCACCCTCTCTCACCGACTGCTGGCCCACGGGTGGCGGCGCCGAGGGGTCCAAGAACACCGCACCAAGGGCTTGAAGGGGTGTGGCGCGCCACAGTGAAGGAACTGTGGACGATCGCAGCAGGGATATTGTCGGGCGCGACGGAAAGGCCTGCCACCGCGGCGACCGAGGGTGGGTGGTCGGGGCAGGGACGAAGTCGGGTCCGACGGAAACGCCCGCCATGGCGGGCGAGGCGTCTCGGCGTCCAGCAACGTCGAAGGACTCCGACGGCCCACCCACCTTGTTCGCGCCTTGTGGTGGTTGTCAGGGCCGTAGGTGGCTGCCGCGTTTTAGTGGGTGTCGGGGCCGTGGAGGAAGGCTTCGGCGTGGTCGACGGCTTTTTTGAAGGCGTCGTTGCGCAGGCTGATGTGTTCCCGTGCCGGGGACTGGATGTAGCCGGTGATGCCGGGGCGCAGCAGCCAGATGTCTCCGGCCGGTGGGAGGTAGAACACGGCGAAGGAACGGTGCGTGTCATCGTCATTGGCCCAGACCGGGACGACGGCCAGCGCGGCACCCGTGTCGGGGTTGACCCACTGGGCCCGCGGCAGGGGTTCTTCGTGGAGTTCCGGATCCAGGAACGGGGCGGTGCCCTCGCCCCACCGCTGCTCGAAGCGTTCATGGAAAGCCGGCAGCAGGGGCGAGTCGTAACGATGCCAGGCACTCATCCAACTACACCTTCCTCGTGGGTTCCTCTGGGGTTGGGCCCTGGTGGGGCGGTTCCCACCGCAACGGACCGACCACGATGGGCGGCTGCCCGTGCGGTGGTACGGGCCAGGACACGCCGGACGCGCCAGTGGTGGCGGATCCGTCTGTTGGCCCGTGACCGTGGCTTGGGCCCTCCCCCGTCGCTGGCCGTTCCCTGGGCTGGTGGCCCGTGCTCCTGTGGTCGTAGCGGGCCCGCTGCACCGGGTCCGCCAGGACGGCGTGGGCGTCCGTGATCTGCGCAAGCAGCCCACGCTCTTGGGAAGCCTGCGCGGCCGTTGCCGGCACCGGGCGGGTGTCCGGGTGATGGTTGCGCAACAGGGACCTGTACGCGCGGCGAATCTCTGCACCAGTGGCGTCCGGCTCCAGGCCCAGCACGGCATAGAAATCCGGTGAGCCCACCATGTTTGATCACCCGTCCTCTCAATTCAATCTCCCCGGGCGCCTAGGACCGCCACCGGTGCCGGCACCACCACGGCGATGGCCAACTGTATAGGCGGCCCCCGGCTGGGGGAACCGGGGGCCGCATGTGCGGGAGGCAGGATCAAGGGGGCCGTTGCTTGGTGCGCATCAGGTGCGGTGGCGTGCCGTTCGGCTACCGCCCGGTATATTCCCCCGCGGCCCCCGGCCTGCCGTCCCGGTCCGGGAAAATTCTTCTACGTAGCGAAGGGCTCAGGCGTTGCTGTGCTCGCGCTGGCCGTCCTGGGTGATGGCTTGGCGGTCTCCTTCCTTGGTGGTGATCGCGATCTTACGCGGCTTGGCCTGCTCGGCCACGGGGATGCGCAGGGTCAGCACCCCGGCGTCGTAACTGGCCTCGATGTGCTCCGTGTCCAGGTTCTCCCCCAACACCAGCTGGCGGCTAAACACGCCCCGGGGCCGTTCGGCGGCGAGCATCTCCTTGTTCCCATCCAGGTCCGGGCGTTCGGCCCGGACCGTGACGACATTGCGTTCCACATCCAGGCCGATCGACTCAGGAGACACCCCCGGAAGGTCAAACTCCACCTCAAAAATGTCCCCCTCACGCCAGGCGTCCATCGGCATCGCTGCCGGACGGGCCGCGGTCCCCAGCACCTGCTGGGCGAGCCGGTCGAGTTCACGGAACGGGTCTGTACGCATCAACATGGCTTTTTCACTCCTTCACAACGCCACTTGATCCCTGTATTGCTTGCTGTCGTTTTCACTTCTCAACCCCCAGCCACGACCTGTTGCGGCTGGTATAGATTTTTTATAACACCACTGGCACACTGGTGCAAGAGGCCTTTTCACGGAACACCAGGACGCAGCAGGCCAAGGCCAAGGACCGGCAGAGACTGGAGGGCAGACCATGGAAGATGGTGGAAGGAGGCCCCGGATGGCGACACGGGATCCAAAAGCACAAGCGGTGTACGCGATCTCCGTCGCGGCAGAACTGACCGGCACGGGCCAACAAAACCTCCGCCTCTACGAACGCAAGGGACTGCTCGAACCAGGACGCACCGACGGCGGCACACGCCGCTACAGCGACAACGACCTCGCAACCCTCCAACGCATCACCGAACTGCTCGCCCAGGGCCTGAACCTCACCGGCATCCGCCTCGTCCTGGCCCTGGAAACCGAAAACACGGCCCTCAAAAACCAGCTCAGACACGCCCACTCACGAGCCGGAACGCGAAAGCCCGCCCGGGCCCGCCCCGACACTGATGCAACAGGCCCACAACCGCCCTAAAACCGCCACGAACCGTTGTACGCGTCAGACCGGAGTCGTACGCAGCAGCCCGGGCGGACAGGCAGCCTTCCGGCCCGCGCCCTGGCAGCCGGCTTGGATCCCGACGCTTGAATCGCTGGCGTCCCTGTCCTATCTTGGAATCCCACCGCCGGAACCGCATCGAGCAAGAGGCAGGTCACGGGTGAAGATAGTGAACCACTGGATCCGTCCGACACCACCGTCGTTACCGAAGGGATCATCACCCCCGACGACGCACGACCCGTCGATGACCCCATCGATGACTTCAACGCCGGCACCGGCCTGGACAGCGACCGCCCAGTGCTCGTGGACGACCTTCACGGCAGGGACACGGACCCGGCAACAGAACCCGACAACGACCTTCACCTCCAGGACGCCCCCGACCCCTCCGCCCAATGAAAAGGCCGACACCTGTCCACCACAACGTGCCACACGTGGCCATTTCCGGGTTGACGACAGGGTCAGTCGCCGGTGGCGAGGGAATCCTGGCCAAGGGATGGGCCACGGCGCCACTGACGCAGCATCCTTTGACGAGCACTCTATGACGTCGAGGGCCTACTGAGGCGTTTCCTCCACAGGGCGGGCACCATCACCTGGTGCAACCGTCCCCTGTGGGGCCTCAACCCGGCCGTTCGCAGCCCCAGCGGTAACGGCTGCCATCGCCGCCAAGACCGCTGGGGTGAGATCTTCATCCCGGACAACATGGCCATAGAATCGATCGCACCGCGTACAGACGTAGTCAACGTCCCAAAAACCCTCGCCGTGGCGCCTGCGCCACCGGGCCCGTTCAACAAGAACAAACTCGTCCGTTCCACACGCTTCACACCAAATACGCTCGGCAGGGGATTCCTGCACCGCCTCCAAAAGATCCTGATCAACTTTTGGAGAGAGTTGCTTGTCCATTTCAGCTCACCCTTTTCATGACAGACAGCGGATACCTGGTCAGGAAGTGGTGCCCTACATTATAAATTCGCCACCATCAAACATCCAGCACGGACAGGCAAGTATTGACACCCCCCGCCCAATAAAAGGCCTGCACAACCCGGCGCCTTGCTTCATGCCAGAGGCGGCCTCGGAGCATCCCTCGCGCTATGACAGTGCTTCACCACTGCCCCGAAAGGCGTGCCGATCTGTCTTTGCGAGCCTTGCCCGGTGGCGCTCACCCCGGCGTATGTCATTTGTGCTCTCAGGCGAGTCCACCCCCCAAGTAGACTGCACGGACCCCTGGTGGGGATGCCCCAACCAGAAGCCAGGCAAGCCACCTCGCCACCGCCCATTAAGAAATCCGTTGTGTCATTGATTGGCCGTTGTTGCCACGGGCCTTGACCTGGACTTCATCCAGAACACGCAGCGATGGGGTCATTGCAACGTCAGGCCGGACCCGCCAGGGAATACCGTCGCAAAAACTACTCCGTCTGCGACCCGATCCATTCCCGGGCCTGGATCTGGGCCATGCGCCGATACATGGTGGCCCGGGACATGCCCAGGTCCCTGGCGACCTGGGTCCCCGGCTGCCCGCCGTCGATCAGCCGGCGGGCGTTCATGACCTGGCTGTCGGTGAACTGTGCCCGGCGCCCGCCAAGGTCCTTGCCAGCAGCGCGGCGCTTGGACACGGAATCGGTGATGCGTTCACGCTTGATGTCCAGCTCCATCTGAGCCAGGACCGCCATCACGGTGAAAGTCATCGACCCCATGGGAGTGGCGGTGTCCACGGCACCCCCGCCCAGGTTCAACACTTTCAAGTTGATGGCCCTCCCCCGCAACTCCGCCGCCAGGGAAAGCATGTTCGCCGTGGACCGTCCCAGCCGGTCCAACGTGGTGACCACCAAGGTGTCGCCCTTCTCCAATGCCGTAAGGGCCCTATCGAATTCGGGCCGGCTAGCTCGTGCGCCGCTGACTCCCTGGTCCGTGTAGAGGTCATCACGGCGCACCCCGGCCGCCAACAAGTCCGTAACCTGCCGGTCCGTATCCTGGCCACTGGTGGAAACCCGGGCATAGCCGATCCGCTTCATCATTCTCGCCCCTACTATGTCTCGCAATGCTGGTTGACGACTGCCAGCCTAACGGCAGCATACGAGACAAAGTAGCAAGACATCAAAAACGTTGAAGATCCGAGGGCGCCAAAGTTTCTCGCCCGCTGTCTTGCATCCCTAAGGTTACGAGATGCTGAGATGCGTGCCCGATGTATTCTGCACAAGATCCTTGCGTGGGGTGCTCTGGGCTGAATTAACCAAATCAACGACGTGAAATATCTGAGTTGCGGCAGGCACGTATGCTTGCACGCATGGACATAATCGGTCTCGTGGTTGCCGCTATCGCAGCTCTTGCCGCTGTTGTCGGCGCTGTCGTTGCGATCTACCAGGCCGCGCAGGCACGCACGGATCGGCAAGACGCTGAGGCCGCACGGGATGCGTCCCGTGCGGCTCGGGATGAGGCGATGCGATTGGCCGGCGAAGCAAACGAAGCATTCAAGCGGCAGGCCGATGCTCAAGAGCGTGCGAACGAGATTGAAGGAGCCGGGCTATCACCGAATCGGATCATGCCGCTCGAGACAGAGACCCGTTGCCTCCAGAAGAACGACACCATTCGCTTCATGCTCACGACGGCGACCATGGACGGTAAAACACACGCCTCGCCGCGGATTCGCGTCGAATTCATCGATCCAAGCACCGGCGAACCAAGCGCACTTGAATCTGACATCGCCGCGTAATGGCTGATTGCGTGCGCCACCCGTTGTAGGTACTCTTTGCGGTCTTGAATTCAATCTTTATTGCGCATTTTAAGGCGTTGACGCTAAGCCCTGCGAAACTTGCGGCTGTGCCGAGCGATGACCTGCTGAGCAGCTAGCCGGTTTTGCTCAAGACCAGCCGCCACCGATTCCGCGTCAGCCCAGGAGTTGTTCGCTGCCAATACTCTAATGAAGGCCTCTACATCCGTGCGAAGAGCCGACAAGTCAGCTTTGGTGATCACTCGCGTTGTCTGCGGGACATGGGCCTCGGTTTCGAGCTTCTCACTGGGGTGGATCATCACAGGGATTGGCTCCTGACCGGCCGGATGGCGGTCGGCGAACCACTCCATGGAATGCACCAGTTGTCCGGCCTCGCTCTTGATGATCGCCGGGTTGACCCTTGTGATGTTTGTCTTCAACTCTATGACGGCATACTGCCTCGAGGACAAAGCCCAGAGATTGTCCGGTCCACCGTCCCGGTCTTCCTTTTCCGGGCGGCTGGAGCCGAACCCAAGGTGCAGCCCAATGAGCCTGACTTGCTCTTCGGCTCGGTCTGCCGCAAATTCGACCCCCCAGGTGACGTTGTCAAACAACGACGCCACGGCGAGCTCCATAGTGCGCGCGTCGCTATAGAGGGCTCCCAGGTACTCGGCGGCAGCCTTGCCCTGAACGGTAGGACCGGCCAGTTTCTTCCGCGCCGGCGCTATCTGCGGTTTGAGGACTCCTGAGTTGAGCTTGCGGGCAGCGGCAAGAGTCTTCTGCGCAGCGATTGGATCAACGAAGTGCTCGTAGGTGGCCAGTTCCTCCAGGCGCCACCCTTTAAGCAATGAATCGGTGACTGTGTCGATCGCCCTTCGGAGGACCTGGACCGCTCCGTCCTCGTCGCCGGCTACGGCTAGATTGAATGCCTTCCGACGACCAGCAGCGAGCTGTGTAACCGTTCCCGCGCTTTCATAGGTGACATCTGCAGTCGCCTCCAGGCTCTTACTAACCCATTGGGTTTTTCGTTCAAGAAAGAGATTTAGCAGATCTGCGATAGCTCCGATCCCCTCGCCCTCGATCTGCTCCGCGATCTGCAGGCTGAGCTCGATCTGCACCCGCGTTGCGGGTGAGTAGAACTGCCGCAACTGTGGATCACGAAGAGTGAGAGCGGAGTCACTGGTCAGGACGAGAACTGCGCAGTGATCGCTGACGTCCCTGATTCCCCGTCCCATGCCTTGCTCAAGGCGCTGCACTTCACGGGCCTTGAACGTCATAGACCCAGTCAGAGCGGCGGATACTCGTTGTTCATGAGGCGTTAGAGGGGTTGGAATGCCGTCGATGATCAGCAGGCGACAGGCCTCGCCGGGGAGATCGACCCCGTCGTACTTGTTTACAAGCACGACGACGCCAATGTGCTCGCCGTTCTTCATGCGCTCGATCACGGGCCGCATGTCGTTAACGTGGAGTGTCTGGTCGGCCACTCCAGCCCAGCGGTCCGCAGCGTAATCGCTAGGGACGAGGACCACGACGTTGATGGGTTCAGCCTCGACAGTTCCGTCTCTGTCACGATCGCCGTACGCGAAGTCCCTCGCGAGCATCAGAATCGCATCCTCGCCTAGCTGGGGATTGATGGACAGAGGAGCCAGTATGATGCGATCTCCCAAGTCCGAGGCCTGTTTCGGCGTAATCGGCTTTCTCACTGCTTCCGGGTCTGCATCGAGCTCGGTGACGAGCACTCCTTCGTCTTCCAACGTCGCGGTAAGGTACACGCGACGCTTCGCCTGCCGAAACGCCGGGATCATGGCAACCTCAGGGCAAGGGGTTTTAATCTCAACTCCCCGAGAAGTAAAGGTGATCGTGGCAAATTTCAACTGATCGGCGACGAACGGCCACGCAAAGAAGAGGGTATTGAGCTTGTCGTCGTCCGCATGCGGCCTGACAACAGCCATGATCTCATCGACACGGTCCGCCACTGCCTTCGCCGGTACGCGGATCGGTGACCCTTGGTCGCCAGCCTCAATATCTGCAAACGCCTTCGGACCCTGTTCCTTGAGTTCGGCCGCGAAGAGCTTGAGCATCTGATCGAAGGCCTTGCATGAGAACGGGATAGTGGCAGCGAATATCCCGTTGGTCGCGGCGAGAGCAGCATGGGCGTCATCGACAATGACGGCTCCCAGAGTGACGACTTTCTTCACCCCACGCACCCCGAATGAGCTGCGCCCGTTGACGACCTTGTGGAACGTGGTGATCAGGATCGATCGAGAAGACCGGAACAGTTCATCATTCGCGTCGGTGGTCACGGGGATCTTGGCATCGTTTGCTTCATCGACTACTTGCTGGATCAGGAAGCTGTCCGGTACCAGGAAGACGGCGGGGCCCACGCCCTCGTGCAGGCTCGACTGTGCGATCAGCAACCCCGTGAGGGTCTTGCCTCCACCTGTGTTCTGCTTCAGAACCAGGTCGGGCTCACTCCGACGGTCGTACCAACTGTCCAGAACCTCATTCTGTTCCGGGCGAAGACGCGACCACTTGCGGCCCTCCAGCGAAGCGTAGATCTCTCGAGGGCGGGTGAGCTTGGCACCCTTGTTCGGGTTGATCTCGTCCCAACGAATTGCCACAGATATCACCTTCTCAGTCAGGCGTGCATCGCACGCGAACTTCAGAGGATCGCGCGGCCGCTGCTCGGCCTGCCCCCAAGCTGATTCTACCGAGCACTCATCGAGTCTTGACCATTCAGGGTGCCCGCACCGACATGGCCATCTGGACATATGACTTCTGACGGTCTGAGGTTCATACCATGTGACGGGTGGACGCGCCGGCCTCTTATCGGGCTCTTCAGCAACCTGTCTAAAACAGTTCGTTAGTGGTCGCAGCCGCCCTCATCAAGCGCCGCACGTGCCCGGGTGGTGTCGTGAAGGTCGGACAAGAACGTTTCCTGTTTCTCGATCTGACGGCGGTAATAGTCCTGCGCACCTTGCTTGGTGATCCCGAGGGCATCACCGATTGCCTCCCACGTTGCACCTGCCTCGCGTGCTTCTTCCATGACGTACCAGCGGCGGCCGACGAGCAGATCGACTGCTGCCCTATTTGCTTTGAGCGCGTCGAGCGCGCTTGCATCAGGGAGCTCGGAGAGGGCGTGGAGCGCAATGGCCTCGTTCCCGCCCCGGGCGATTACGCGCCCCCACACAGCGCGCTGTTGGTAGGTGGACCAGACGCCAATGTACTCAGGGAGGTCCGGCGGCATCTGGAGTGGATTGTTCTCAGTCATAAACGTCAAGCTATCTTGACATATCCGAACGCGTCAAGTACTCATGACACGAGAACCGGTTGTGTTAGACGGCGAGGCAGCTTTTGCCGGCCATCGGGTCGATAGGATGAAGCCCATGACCGATTCCGGCGACCTTGCCATTCCCGACGACTACGGCAGTTTCCTTGATTCCCTCAAGGAACGGGTGCGGTCGGCACAGGCGCAGGCACGCCGGACTGTTAATACACAGCTGATCAGCCTGTACTGGTCCATCGGACAGGACATCCTCACCCGTCAGGAAATGGATGGTTGGGGCAGTGGTGTCATTGGCCGCCTGGCCCAGGACCTGCGCGCGGAGTTCCCTGACATGAAGGGCCTCTCCCGTTCCAACCTGTTCTACATGCGCGGGTTTGCCGCGGCCTGGCCGGAGCCAATTGTCCAACAGGCTGTTGGACAATTGCCGTGGGGCCACATCACGGTGCTACTGGACAAGAAGCTCGGCCATGACGCGCGCAACTGGTATGCGGCGGCCGCGGTCGAACACGGTTGGTCCCGCAACGTGCTCATGAACATGATCATGAGCAAAACGCTTGAGCGATCCGGTGCCGCGCCGTCGAACTTTGCCCAACAACTCGTTGCACCGGACTCCGAGCTGGCCCAACAGATCGCCAAGGACCCCTACAATTTTGAATTCCTCGGCCTCTCGGGTGAAGTAGCCGAACGCGACCTGGAGCAGCGGCTCATGGACCGCATGGTCGAGACCCTGCGAGAGCTCGGACCCGGGTTCGCCTTCGTCGGCAGGCAGATGCATTTCGACGTCGACGGCGACGACTTCTACCTGGACCTGTTGTTCTTCCATGTCGAGCAGCTGCGCTATGTCGTGATCGAGCTTAAAACAGGCAAATTCAAGCCGGACCATGTCGGGCAGCTTCAGTTCTACATCGCCCTGGTCGAGGACCGACTCCGCCGGAAAGCCCACGCCCCGACCGTGGGAATTCTCGTCTGTGGCAGCCACAAGGACCACACTGTCCGCTACGCATTGAACCAGTCCGGGGCCCCCATGGCCGTTTCGAGCTACACCTACGAGACACTGCCCTCCAACGAAAAAGCAGCCCTGCCCAGCGAGAATGACCTGGTCACGGCCCTGGATTGGGCCCAGGACCCAGCTCCCCAGGACTGACTGCGATTGCAGGAAACGGCCGACTGCCCGCGCCGTCCTGCTGACAAAACCAGTCCCTGACCGAATTTCCACCGCGGATGGTTTGGACGTTGTCCCGGGGTGAAATCCTCCAGGCCTGGGTCCGCGAGGACGGCTTTACTTCTTCCCTCCGTCGTTGGCCTGCGGTTGAATGCGAGCGATGAGTGCATCCTGGGTTTGTTGCAGAGTGGCGACGGTGGCACGGGCCTCGGCGAGCTGGCTCTTGAGCTCCGCAATATCTTCGGCATGCTTCCGTGCTGCAAGCGCCAGCTGCTCGCGGACCTCGGCCGCGGCGGCGGCGTTGTCGCGGGCTGCCTGTTCGCTTTCTTCCACCTGGGTCCGTAGTTCCTTCACGGCCTCTTGGTGGGTGCGGGCGGCGGTGTCGAGGTCGGCGGCGAGTTCGTTGATTTCACGGTCCTTGTGGGCCTTTTCGTCCCGCCAGGCTTTTTCAATGATGGCGTGCTCGGCCGTGGCCGTCTGGACTGCCTCCGCCCAGACGGTGCCGGCGAGGCGCAGGGCCTGTTCGGTGATGGTGGCCGGGGTGGCGGCTATCTTGGAGCCGGCGCTGTCGCGCTCGGCCCGCCATTCCTTCAGGTACCTGGTGGCGTCGGCGTTGGACACGCCGGCGGCTTCGCGCACGGTGGCGACCGTGGGGTTCTTCTCCGCGCTGATGCGCTCGGCGGCGGCGTAAACGCGATCCTTGACTGACTGCTCGGCCATGGTGGTTCCCCTTTGGTAGTAATCGTAGTAGTAATACTACTACGATTACTACCAACTGAACACGACTCCACCACATGGATTCGGGGACTCTCCCGGCGTCCGCCGTGCCAGTGCAGGACATCCGCTGCGGCGGCTGCCGCAGCCTGCTTAGCGGGTTCCCATGGCCAGGGTGGGCGTCCCGTCGGCGGTCGCGAGCTGGTGGAGGCCGCGGCGGGCATAGATGGTTTTGTGGCTTTCGCTGCGTGCTTCGGTGTACAGCGGCGCGCCGGCCGGGACGGCACGGTCTATGGCCGCCCTGGCAAAGGCCAGGCCTTCGCCGGTTTGCGGGTACAGGGCAAGGTAGGAGACTTTGTACGCTTCCCGCCCGGGCAGGGCATTTCTCCAGTGCCGGATGGCGGCCGTGTTCCGTACGGAACGGCGGGGGTGCATCTCCCGCAGCGCGGGGATGACGGCCAGCAGCAGCAGGAGAAGGACCACCATCTCGGCTCCCCCGCCGGCCGTCATGACCGCCAGAAGGGCCTGCAGCCCGCCCCTGTCTGCTGTGGAGATCCACGCCACCAGCGCGATGGACGCCACCGCACAGACGCCGGCCAGTGCGAGCCGCCTCCACAGGATTGGTGGTTTCTTGTGCTCGATGGCGATGAGAGCCTTCTTTTCCCAATGCCACAGCCGGCCGCCGCAGGCCAGCAGGGCAAGGGAGTAAAGGTGCATCAGATAGAGTCCCCGGGCGCGGCGGCGAATCCGGCTCTTGCTTGAGTCGGCGGCGAAGGCTTGTGCGGCCGTCCAGGCCAGGGCGGGTGTGTCCCGCAGGCCGGCCCGTTCAATCTTCACGGCCTGCCCTGGTGCTCGGTGGTCTGTTCGGCCCGGGTGCGCTGTCCCGGGCGCACGCTGCCCGGGCCGGCCCCGTCCCAGGGCCGCCCGTGGTTGTGCCTGCGCTGCAGGCGCCTCACTTCCTTCAAGGTGGCCGCCTCGATCAACTCGGAGATGGAGGCGTAGCCTTCGAGCTGGCCGGCGGCCAGGAAGGCTGCCCGGACCTGGTCCGCATCACTGGTGGTGAAGTAGGGCGCGAACGACGATGGTTTCCTTTTACTCATGGCCGTCCTTGTCCCAGGACACCGGGCCGCCTGCGTAGTTGCCAACCGGGGTGTGTTCCCTGGCTTGGCGGACCTGAGCCATGGTCATCGTGTTGGCCCGCTCCGCCTTGATCTGTTCCCGGCAGTGTTCCAGGACCAGCTGCCGGCGCGCCACCAGGTCTGCCAGGTCTTCCATGCCGGCCCTCTCATCCTGGTGTCCCTGGGCCAGGCCGGTTTCGTAGCCGCTCATCCAGATGCGCCAGGCCAAAGGGTCGCGGGTGATGAATCCGGCCAGTTCTTCCTCGTCCATGCCACTCCCCTACTCTCCCCGTCCGGCGGTGCCCGCCAGGCTGCCGGCGTGCAGGGCCGCAGCTTCGTCGATGAGGTCGGGACGCAGGCCGGACCAGTGGAAGTGGTCATCCACCACAACGACAGGGGCCTGGGAGTAGCCGAGTTCTTCGGTGACGTACTCCAGGGCAGCCGGCGTAGCGGTCAGGTCCACTTCCCGGAAGGGGACACCCAGGGCGGTGAACTTCTCGGCCGTCTTGCGGCATCCGAAGCATCCGGGCTTGGAATAGAGGGTGATGGTCAGCATGGTCAGTACCTGGTTTCGTATGGTCAAAAGTTTCGTTCGTCTATGCTGCTGTATATAGTCAATTATACGCCCCATTCATATGGATGAATAGATGTTCTTGCCCTGGATTTCGCGGAAGTTAGCCACTATTTGAACCAGTTTCGGTATCGTTTCTGGCGTGCGCGGCGCCTGCCCTTCCCCGCCGGCCCAATATGCCGTCCATGCTGCCTTTAACCGGTTTGAATCGTCCTGCCCTTAAAAGACGAAGTGGCCAGCCGTATTGGAGGATCGGCTGGCCACTTCATCGAAAAGTCTACGGGATGCCCTCACCATTGCACCGCAATGCCGCCGTCACCGAGTCTTGGCCAGGGACGCCACCTTGCCAAAACTTGCCAAGGTAGGGCGGGCGGGCCTTTGTTCATTGCAGCCCGGTGCTTCCGTCCGGTGATCTACCAGTGCAGAATGGGCTCATGTGTGGACGATACGTGGTGGCGCGGGGAGTAGGCATTATTGCAGTTGCCGCAACTGGACTCCACTTCAGTGGGTGCTTGGGGCCGATTTTCCGGTGATGGCTCATGATCCTAGTTCCAATCTTTGATCGCCGGAGACAGTACCAGCTCTAGCTAGGACGCGAATGTCAGCCAGGAAATATGATCCGGCAGTGTCATCATGAAAAGGTGGCCTATCCTGGGGCAGCAAAGAGTGTGTCGTTTCTTCTGAAGACGACCGCCGATGGACAGGAAAGAACACGCTCTACATCTGGGACGTTCACGACCACTCTGACCGGAACATCGGCGTTGAGTGCCTTTGGTGTTGGGTGTTTGAATGGGCGCATGGGTGATCGCAGTGTGCTGGTCTCCGGCGGCGGCGTTGCCGGCTCGACCGTTGCGTTCTGGCTGGCGATGTCCGGCTGGTCCGTCACCATCGTGGAACGGTCCGCGGGCACACTTTCCAGTGGCAGCCCTGTCGACGTGCGGGGGTCCGCCGGCGCCATTGCGAGGGGGATGGGTATTTGGCCGGACCTTCAGGAGTCTGCCACAGGTGTTGAACGGCTGGTTTTCGTTGACGCCGGCGGGCGGCCCCTGGCATCAATCCGGACGCAAAAACGCGGCTACCACCATAATGAGGTGGAGGTCTCACGCGATGTCCTCATCCGCCTGCTGCTCGGCAAGGCCCGGGACAACAGCCGGATCATCGAGGGCGACTCGGTCACCTCCTTGCACCAAGACGGCGGCGGGGTGGACGTCGAGTTCCGGCGGACCCCTTCCCGGCGCTTCGACCTGGTGGTGGGGGCAGACGGCATCCACTCCACCGTCCGGGCACTCGCTTTCGGTCCCGAGGATCGATTCGCCCGCCCCTTTGGCATGTTTGTGGGCACCGTGCGCTCCGACATGCCGATCGAAGATCCGCACACGGTGCTTATGTACAACGAACCGGGAACCTCCCTGACCATCCATCCAGCAGGCGGGCAACCCGGATTCGCTTTCATCTTCCGCGGCCAGCACGACGTCGACTACCGCGACGCCGACCAGGGCAGGCGCCTCGTCGAGTCCACCTACGCCGGCGGAGGGTGGCTCACCACAAAAGCACTCCAGGAATGGGGCACGGCCGGGGAAAGGTACTTCGACGCCGTCACCCGCGTTGATGTGCCGCAGTGGAGCGCAGGACGGGTGGTTTTGCTCGGGGACGCGGCCAGTTGCATATCCCTGTTCGGAGAAGGCTCCAGCAGCGCGATCGTCGGAGCCAAGACCCTTGCCGAGGCGATCGCCAGGCACCCCTGCGACCCCTCGAGTGCCTTCGCCGACTATGAATACACCCACCGCAAATACGTCCGGCCGCTGCAACGCGGTGCCGGCATCGCATCTCGCCTCCTCGTGCCCAAGACGCGATCTGGCATCACGATCCGCAATGCAGCCTTGAACGCGCTCCCCTTCCCGAACAAGCGGTGAATCTGCCCCTGAGGGTAGGCGTTGACGGGACCCCCTGTTGCGGAATCCGGGCCGGGCGTCTGACCCCCTTGCCTCACACTGAACACATGTTTAGTATTTTGAGTATGAGTTCAGCAACTGATGAGCGGGACCTCACCGCCCGGGCAACGATCCGCAACGCAGCGCTGCGCCTGTTCGCCCACCGGGGGCACGACACAGTGACGGTGCGTGAGATTGCCGCCGCCGCGGGGGTGTCGCCGGCACTTGTGCTTCACCACTTCGGGAGCAAGGACGGGCTGCGGGCCGCCGTCGACGCCCACGCGGCCGAGTCCCTCGACGCAATTTTCGCCGAGTTGGGCGGCGAGGAACTCGCCGGGATGCTCGCGCGGGGTGAGGCGACGACGTCGGTGGCCGAGTCATTTGTCCAGGTTTTCCCTCCCGGATCCCCGCTGCCGGCATACCTGCGCCGGCTGCTGCTCACAAACGACCCTGCCGGGGCTGCCCTGTTTGCCAGGTGGTATGCCACGACCCGTGGCGTATTGGAGGCCATGGTTGAGAACGGAATCGCCGCCCCCACCGACGACCCGGCCGTACGTGCGGCGTTCCTGCTGGTCAACGACCTCGCGGTGATCTTGCTGCGCGAACAGATCACCACTGCCATTGGTGATGATCCACTGACGCCCGCGGGCCTCACCCGGTGGACCAAGGACGTCACCGCCGTCTACACCGGGGGCGCATTCACGGACCCGGGAAAGGAACCTCCATCATGACAACCGCCCAGTTTGTGATCCGCACCGAGGGGCTGACGAAAGTCTTTGGAAAGGTCAGGGCCCTCGACGGCCTGGACCTCGCAATCCGCCAAGGGGAAGTCCATGGCTTCCTCGGTCCCAACGGTTCCGGCAAGTCCACGACGATCCGCGTCCTGCTCGGGCTGATGAAGGCCACCTCGGGCCGCGCCGAACTTTTCGGCCGCGACCCGTGGGCGAACGCGGCGCTCCTGCACCACCGCCTGGCCTATGTCGCCGGTGACGTTGCGCTCTGGCCGGCGCTGACCGGGGGCCAGTGCCTGGACGTCCTCGGCGCCACACACAGCGGGATCAACAAGCGACGGCGGGCGGACCTGATCCAGCGATTCGACCTCGATCCCACCAAGCGGGTGCGCGACTATTCCAAGGGAAACCGGCAGAAGGTGGCCCTGATCGCCGCCCTGGCCGCCGACGCGGAACTGCTGGTCCTGGACGAGCCGACCTCGGGCCTGGACCCTCTCATGGAGCAGGCATTCCAGGAATGCGTCCGTAACCGCCGCCAGGATGGCTCGACCGTGTTGCTGTCCAGCCACATCATGGGCGAGGTGGAGGCGCTGGCGGACCGGGTGAGCATCATCCGTCGGGGCCGCACCGTCACCAGCGGCACCCTGGCCGAGCTGCGCAGCCGCACGCGCAGCACCGTCCACGCCGTCACGGCGCGCGAGCCCGACGGCCTGGCCGGGGCCGAGGGTGTCGCCGACCATCACACGGAGCGGCTCGACGGGCATGTGGACTCCCGGTTTACCATTGACACCGGCCACCTGGATGCCGTCATCGGGCGCCTCCATGCGGCTGGCATCCACACGCTCACGGTCACGCCCCCCAGCCTGGACGCCCTGTTCCTGAGAAACTACGAAAAGTCACCCACCCCGGACGAAGCGGACGGCGACGTGGTGGCCGCGGAGGCTGCATCATGAGCACCGGAGCCCATGGTGCACCGGATCATACGGGCGGGCTGGCCACCATGCTAAGCATCACGGCTCGCATTCAGCGGCGCAACGCACTCTTGTGGGTGCTCGCGCTGGGCGCATCCATGGTCGGCACCGCAGCCGGCGTGGCCTCCCTCTATGACACCCCTGCCAAGATCCACAGCTACGCCGCCGCAGTCACCACAGGCAATGCCCTGCTGGCCATCAACGGCAAGGTCGAGGGCATCGATTCCCTTGGCGGCGTCATCCAGGACGAGTTCGGATTCATGGCCTCCTTCCTGCTGCCTTTGCTGGGCATCGCCCTGGTGGCACGGGCGACGCGCCGTGAGGAAGAAGCCGGCCGGCTCGAACTGTTCCTGGGAGGGCGCATCGCCCGCCACGAACCCACACTTGCCGCACTCCTTGTGGCCACCGCCACGATCGCAGTGACGGCCGTGCTGTTCGCCGTCGGTCTGGCAGTCTCTGGCGTCGCAGTGGCAGGTGCGGTCCTCTACGCATCCTCCCTGGGCGCACTGGCCTTCGTCTTTGCCGGGCTCGCAGCCCTGCTGGCGCAGCTCACACGGCACGCCCGGGACGTCTACCTCTGGTGCGTGATGGCCCTGGCGGCATCGTATGTGCTGCGCGGCGTCGGCGACACGACCCGGACGTGGGTGGGCTGGCTATCTCCGCTCGGATGGGCCGAAAAGGCCGCACCGCTTGGGGCCCAGCGGTGGTGGACGCTGGCAATCCCGGTGGCCGTGGGACTCGCTTTCGGGGGCGCGGCAGTGGCGCTGGCTGCCCGGCGCGACCTCGGGAGCGCCCTGGCCGGCGGCGGCGTCGGCCCCCAGCACGCTTCCCCTGCGCTGCGAAGCCCGTTCGGATTCGCGGCCTGGCTCCACCGCCCCGCCATCCTCGGCTGGCTCGCCGGCGGCGTCCTGCTCGGAGGGATGATGGGGGCACTCTCCAGGCAGCTTCTCAGCGCAATGGCCGGCAATCCCGCCCTTGCCCAGGCCATGGGCATCGCCGGCGGCCGGCCCCTTGACGGGTTCGTCGCCGCCACCCAGCTCTACCTGGCAGTCATTGCCGCCGGGTATGTCGTCCAGGCCTTCGGCACCCTGCGGGCCGAGGAAGCAGACGGACGCCTGGAGACGCGGCTTTCCGGCACGTTGACCAGAATCCGCTGGCTCGCCACGCACACACTGGTGGTGCTCGGCGGGCTCATTATTGTGGTGCTGGTGTCCTCCCTGGTGCTGGGCCTGGCGACCGCAGTCTCGGTCGGCAACTTGGCAGAACTCGGCCCCACCCTGGCCTCCGGGCTGGCCTACCTTCCTGCCGAGCTCGTGTTCGCCGGCCTGGCACTGGCGCTTTACGGCTGCCGCCCCCGCATGTTCTTCATCGCCTGGGCCGGATACGCCGCGGCCACGTTCATCGCTTTCCTGGGGCCCGGCCTGAAGTTCCGCCAGTGGGTGCTCGACGTCGCACCGACCACCCATGTGGGAAACCCCCCGCTGGGGACGGCCCAACCCGCCGCACTCATCGTGATGGCCGTCATCGCCCTGGTCCTCGCGGCGGTCGGCTGTGCAGCCTTCCGCCGGCGCGGGGTGCCCCAAGGCTGATCTCCCACTGGCAGTCTTTCATCGACGTACCAAAGGCCGGCCGTCGCAGTGGATTTGGCAGATCCCTGTACCGCCCCCAATGCCCCGTGCCGGTGGCCCGCCCGATGACCGGCACCGTTTTTGAACCAGGAACCGCCGGCGATCCGTCCCGGCCGAACGGGCGTGGCCGCCGCAGATCGCCGGCGGTGAAGACGGCTTGCGGTTTCCTTACCGGGGGGCGCGAGAGAGCAGCCGGAGCACCGCTTCCTGGCTGAGCCACCCTTTCAACACGCCGCCTTCGGCGACGGGCAGCCCGCCGCCCGCCGGGGAGTCCAGCACCAGCTCCACCACGGAGTCCAGGGAGGCCGAGGGCCCGACCGTGGCGACATCCTCGGCCAGGACCGCCAGGGAACGGCCGCCGGGATCCCCGGTCCCGCCCAATTCCGTGGAGAGCATCTTGAGTGTGACGACCCCGAGCAGACGGCCGTCGGCGTCGGTGACGGGCAGGCTGTGTTTGCCGGAGGCCAGCAGCAGCCGGGAGCCCTCGGCGGCGCTGAGGCTGCCGTCCAGGGCCCGGTGGCTTCGGTCCATGACGGCGCCGACACGGGTGGCCTGCAACAGCTCGGTGCCGGGGTGCCGGGTCAGGTCCACGCCGCGGCGGCTGAGCTTGAGCGTGTAAATGGTGTCCGGGGACAACAGCTTGGACACCCCGGTGGCCACCACGATGGCGAGCATGATCGGCAAGATGATCGAATATTCGCCCGTGAGCTCAAAGAGGATAATGACAGCGGTGATGGGCGCACGGGCCGCCCCGGCGAAAACGGCGCCCATGCCCACCAGTGCGAAGGTCCCCACCTGGCCGTGGAGCCCAGGATCGATGGCCCCGACGACTTCCCCGAAGGCCGCCCCAAGCATGGCCCCGATGAACAGGGACGGGGCAAAGACGCCGCCCGAACCGCCGATCCCGATGGTCAGGCTCGTGGCCACGATCTTGCCCACCAGCAGCACCAGCAAGAAACCCACGGCATAGCGCCCGTCCACACCGGCCTGCAGGACGGGGTAGCCCACCCCGTACATCTGTGGCAGCGCCAGCAGCAGCAGCCCCAGCAACAGCCCACCCACAGCGGGGCGAAGCCAGTTGGGCAGGCGCCAGAGATAATCGCACAGGTCCTCGATGGCATACAGGACCCGGGTAAATCCGACCCCGGCAAGACCCGCGAACAAGCCCAGCAGGAGAAACAGCGGGAATTCCCATCCACTGCCGAGGTGGAAGGGGGGCAGTTGCAGGAAGGCCTGGTCGCCCAGGAACGTCCGCCCCACCACGGAGGCGGCCACGGAGGCCAGGACCACGGCACCAAAGGAGCCAGCCTCGAAGTCCGCCAGCAACAGCTCCAGGGCAAAAAAGACTCCCGCAATGGGCGCATTGAACGTCGCGGCAATGCCACCGGCCGCGCCGCACGCCACCAGCGTCCGGACCCTGGAATCGGGCATCCTGAACACCCTGGCCAGCCACGACCCCAGGGCCGAGCCGATCTGCACGATCGGCCCCTCCCTGCCCACGGATCCGCCGGCACCGATGCAGATCGCCGAGGCCAGGGCCTTCACCACCGCGACCCGACCCTTGATCCGCCCGCCTCGCCGGCTGACCGCGTACATGACCTCCGGGACACCGTGGCCGCGCGCTTCGGGGGCAAAACGGTGGACGAGCGGCCCGTAGACCAGCCCGCCCACGGCCGGGGCCAGGACCACGAAGAACGGCCCCAGCGACCCAAGCCACGGGTGCGCCGGGTGGCCCTGGACTGCCGAATAGTCCACCTGTCCGGAGAAGAAGATGGTGGCGGCGGAGATCATCCAGCGAAACGCAACGGCGGCGAATCCTGCCCCGGCCCCCACCACCAGGGCCACGGCGACCAGCTGGTATCCGCCTTCCGCAGCGGGTTTCCAGATGCCCTGCCACAGGGCCGCCAGACCGCGCCTCGGTGCGCCGATGGTTGCGGGCATGCAGGGATCCTCACGTCTGGGCTTGCGCCATAATTTTATGCACTCATGCAATATATGCCATACTGCAATCATGAATCCTAGCACCCCGGCCGCGGTGACCGGCGACGCCATCGTTGAAACCCTGACGGCCTCACGCGCCCTGCTGGGCGTCATTGCCAGGTCGCTGGCCACCGTCATGGACACCGTGACACTGCCCCAGTTCAGGGTGCTGGTCGTGCTCTCCGACTTTGGCCCGCTGCGCATGGGCGAGCTCTCCGAAAAGCTCGGCGCCAACCAGTCCAGCTTCAGCCGGTTCGCGGACCGCATGGTGACAGCCGGCCTGATTTCCCGGCAGGTGGGCACCACCAACCGCCGGGAAGTGATTATTTCCCTCACCAACCATGGCAGGGACATCCACGACACGGTCACCGAGGCCCGCCGGGCCGAGATCGCGGCCCTGCTGGGGACCTTGTCGCCGGCGGAGCGGGAGGCCGTGAAGACCGGATTTGAAATCTTTGCCGGGGCCGCCGGGGAACCGCCCGCTGCGGACTTGATGATTGTGGGGCTGTGAGCGTGCGCCTTTCCGGCATGCCGCCGATGCCCGGCCTGGGCAACCCGCACGCTGTCATGTCCGGGCCCATGTGGATGCCCACCGCACCTCCCACCGTTGCCAACGTGCTGGCCTGGCATCCGCAGCCGATCCCCGTGATGCCGGCCCTGGCCGTGGCACTGCTGTTTGGCTACGCGGCAGGGCTGCTGGTGCTGCGGCGCCGAGGCGCCGCATGGCCGGTGGGGCGCACCATCATGTGGATCGTTGGCGTGGGGAGCATCCTGTTTGTCACCGGCACCGGGATCGACGGTTACGGCATGGAGCTTTTCAGCGTCCACATGATCCAGCACATGGCGCTGAACATGCTCTGCCCCGTCTTTTTGGTCCTCGGAGCCCCCGTGACCCTGGTGCTGCGGGTGCTCCCGGCCGGCCACGGCCGCGCCGGGAAGGCGCGCCGGGGCGTGCTTGGTGTCCTGCACTCGGTTCCCGCCTCCATCCTCACCCACCCCGTGGTGACTTTTGCACTGTTCGTGATGAGCCTGTACGGGCTGTACTTCACCCCACTCTTTGACGGGCTGATGGGCACGTGGTGGGGGCACAACCTCATGCTGCTGCACTTCCTGCTGATCGGTTTCCTGTACTTTTGGGGGATCCTGGGCGTGGACCCTTCCCCGCGCCAAACCGGCCGGGGACTGCGGTCCATTTCCGGGGAGGTGCTGCCGGTGCTCGAACTTGCCGCGACCACCCCGTTCCACGCCTTTTTCGGTGTGGTCGTCATGATGTCCACCACCTTGCTGGTGCACTTTTACGCCACGCCCATGCCGGGCTGGAACATCATGCCGCTGGCGGACCAGGGCGTTGGCGGCGGCATCGCCTGGGGCTTCACCGAGTTCCCCACGCTGCTGGTGCTCGGGGTCCTGGTGTCCAAGTGGCAGCGCTCCGACGCACGCAAGGCAGCGGCCGCCGAACGCCGGGCGGCCCGTGTAGGGGACGTGGACCTGGATGACTACAACAGCTACCTGGAGGGCCTGGCGTCCCGGGACGGGACCCGGCCATGAGCCCCTTGGCGGTTGCTGCGGCAACGAGTTACGCCTTCACCCTGGGACTGGTGGCAGCCATCAATCCGTGCGGGTTCCCCCTGCTGCCCGCCTACCTGGCCCTGTTCACCGGGGGGACCGACGGACGACGCGTGGCCAGGACAGCCAAGGGGCTCGTCTCCGGCGCCGGCGTCACCTGCGGTTTCGTGGCCGTCTTTGGCACGCTCGGACTTCTCCTGGTCTCCGGGGCTGCCCTGGCCTCGGGATGGCTGCCGTGGTTCATGGTCACGGCCGGGATCCTAATGACCACTTTAGGCATCTCAACGCTCCTGGGGCATCCGCTTTACCTGCGGCTGCCCACGCCCAGAATCGCGCCGGGAGGGCGGACGTTTGCCGCGACGTTCGTCTTCGGCATCGCCTACGCCATCGGATCGCTGAGCTGCGCCCTGCCGCTGTTCCTGGCCGCCGTGGGCGGCTCGTTCACCCGCCTGGGGTTCTGGGCGGGCCTGGCCTGCTACCTTTCCTACGCCCTGGGCATGGGCCTTTTTGTGACGGGCGCAGCCGTCGCGACGGCCATCGCGGGAAGCGGGCTGCTGCGCCAATTCCGCAAAGCCGGGCGCGTCCTGCCAGCGGTCTCCGGTGCGGTGCTGGCGGCATCCGGACTCTACCTCTCCTATTACTGGGCCGCGGACCTTCTCCACTTCCCGATGGCCGCCGGCCCGTTTGGCGCCGTGGGCGCCGTGCAGGGCGTCGTGACGTCCTTCATCGCAGGCCACATGGCAACCACCGCAGCGGTCCTGCTGACCGCGGTACTGGCAGGCATCGCCGTCGTCACACTCAAAACCCGGACAAGCCCCGGAGACACCCGGGAGGCTGACCATTCGGAAGGAAAAACCCATGCCTGAAACACCCACACCGGACCCCACACCAATCCCCCGGGGCAGGGCACTGTTGTGGGGCGGGGCGGGAACCCTGCTCCTGATGGCCGTGGTCGTGGTGCTGCTCGCCTCGGGGATGGTGCCAAGCACCCGCGGCAACCCGGCAGCCCAGGGAAGCACCGCCGTCGAGCCCGGCATCAACGCAGCCGCCTCCACCCTGCTCCAGCTGGACCCGCAGTCCGCGCCCCAGCTGACGGCCCCGGCCCTCTCGCTGACAGACCAGGCAGGCAAACACGTCACGCTCGCACAATTCCGCGGCAAGTCCGTGGTGCTCTCCTTCAACGACGACAAGTGCGAGGACCTGTGCACGCTCCTGGCCCAGGACGTGGTCGCCGCCAACAAGGACCTGGGCGCGAACGCCAAGGACGTGGTGTTCCTCTCCATCAACGCCAACCCCTACTACCCCTCCCCATCAGCTGTCAAGGAATGGACGGACAGCCACGGGCTGGCCGGGGACACCAATTGGGTGTTTGGCACCGGCAGCCCGAAGCAGCTGGCCGCCGACGCCGCCGCCTACGGCGTGCCGATCGAGCTGGACCCCAAGACCAAATCAGTCGTCCACGGAACGGAACTCTTCTACATCGACCCGGCCGGCAAGGAAGCGGCCCTGGGCCAGTTCGGCACCGCATCCGCCAACACCGAGCTGTACGCCCATGCCATGGCCCAGGCCGCGGTGGACCTGCTGCCCAATGCCGCCTCAATCCACGTCGCCGGACCGTCGCCGGCCGCGACGGCCAGACAGGCAGGGGCCTCGATCAACGCCGCCGCACCCGCGATCACACTGCCGCAACTATCCCACCCCAACAACACCACCTCGTTGGGCGCGTTCAAGGGCAAGGTCACCGTGGTCAACTTCTGGGCCAGCACCTGCACCGCCTGCGTGGCCGAGATGCCCGCCATCGAACAGGCCCACAAGGACCTGGCCAAGACAGCCAACTTTGTCGGAATCGACGTCGCCGACAACCCCCGCGATGCGGCCGCCTTCGCAGCCAGATACGGCACCACATACCCCCTGCTCAGCGACCCCGCCGGGACCGCCTCCGGCGCCTACCAGATTCCCGGCCTGCCGTTCACCGCAGTCATCGGCCCGGACGGAACCATGCTGGTGCGCCACCCCGGGGCCATGACCGCCGAACAGCTGGAGTACGTCCTCCACAGCCTTGCCCAAGGAGGAAGCTGAGGTCCGGCCGGATAAGCTCACCCGGCCCAACTACCACCGCATCGTCGGCACCGCATTCACGTCGCCGCCCCGACCGGGCCCCGCACTTCATGATGACTACCCTCCACGACGCCGGAACACCAATAACCTGTAGCGGCTCCCGCTCTTACCGCACCACGCCGGCCCCGGCCCTAAAAAGCCCGCAGATGAATAGAAATGACGAGAAACCCAAACACCGATGGCAACCAGCTGGCCAGCTCCAATTGGGAAGCAGTCTTGAACGCCGCCGCCGGGAACCCGACCTACTCGATCAACCCGCTGACTCCGCAGCCAACCGGCATGCTTAGCCAGACCGCGCCGCTGATCGCCGGCATCAACGATCCGCTGCAAGGCAGTGGAACTCCCGCGCGACAACAGCCCAAGCCGGAAAGCAGGCAGAAGCTAAGGCCAGGCCCTAGGCGCCGAAAGCAAGGAAGGTGGCGCCGGACAAATCCACGAAAAGTTGACCGTCGACCTGAACACACACGGCAAAGGCGGACACGACCTATGCAGGGCCGCTCCTCCCGCAGCCGTCTGACTCTGCGAACCGAATGAAGCTGCACCCACACCTGCACCGCATGAATTGAGTTGGTCGGATCCGACGCCCCGACCACCGATTGCGTCGAGTGTTCACTGTCGGCATGGTTGTTGTAAATTAGGATATTGGTTGCATCAATGATGCATTTAATGCAACCATTGGCGCATGGATGACGGCACTCGCCCGGCGAGTCCTCAATTGCTGTTGGTGGGCAACGTTCACCCCCTTCACGAGGGTGAGTTTGTTTTCGACGCGATGCTTTCCGGGTGGCGTGATCAGCAAGTGAGCAGGGGGCTGACCGCCAGTACCGTTGGGAGGAGACTTCAATTCATTCGCCGCTTCGCCAACTATTGCGACAAGCCGCCCTGGCAATGGATTCCCGGCGATCTTGAAGACTTCACCGTGCACAGCATGTCCCGGGAGAAGCGGCTGGCTAAGTCAACGATTCGGGCCTACCAGGCGACGATCCGGATCTTCTGCGACTTTATCACCGACACCCGGTATGACTGGATCGCGCAGTGCCAGAGTCGTTTCGGATGCGCACCTCAACAAATCTGCCACGAATGGAACACCACGGCGCACATTGCTGAATACGAGGGGCGGCCAGAACGTCGGGCCCTGACCTATGACGAGCTGGATGCCTTCTTTCGGCATGCCGATGAACGAGTGGAGGCCATCGTTCAGGCCGGCAAGAAGGGTGGCCTGGCCGCGCTCCGAGATACGCAGATCTTCAAGACTGTCTACGCGTTTGGCCTGCGCCGTGCCGAAGCCGTAGGGCTCGATATTGCCGACCTTCGCCCAAACCCGGCGGCACCACGCTTCGGCGGCTATGGATCATTGGACGTCCGATGGGGCAAAGGTTCCAATGGTTCTGGGCCACGCCGACGCTCCGTTCTGGCACTGCCGGAGTTCGACTGGGCCATTGACGGGCTGCAACAGTGGGCCGAACTGGGCCGGATGCGGGTAACCAATGAACGCCGCGGCGCGCTGTGGCCCACCGAACGAGGAACCCGTGTCTCCCTGAGATACCTTGATGACCGCTTTGCCGAGCTTCGCGACGGTGCCGGACTTCCCAAGGAACTCAGCCTGCACTCCCTTCGCCACAGCTATGTGACAAATTTGATCGAGTGGGGTTACTCAGAAAAGTTCGTCCAAGACCAAGTCGGCCACCTCTACGCATCAACCACCGCGATCTACACCTCGGTGGGCAGTGACTATAAAAACCGGGTAATAGCCCAAGCCCTATCTCGAGTGTATGGAGAGAACAATGCGCGCCTCTGACGACCAATCACCCATCCAGTGGCGCTTGCGTGACCTCATGGCAGCCGCGGGCATGTTCCACACCACCGATCTTGTCGGCCCGCTTCGCGACATCGGAATTCAGCTTTCACGAGAACAGGTCTTTCGCCTCGTCACCAAAACGCCGGCACGACTAAATATCGAAGTCCTCGCCGGGCTATGCCAAATCCTCAGCTGCACCCCCAATGACCTGATCCAAATCAAGCCGGCCGGAGCAATCGAGGCAGGACGCCGAACTGGGGCAACGGACAGCACAGGCTCCGATGGCCATGCGCCCGTCAAGTTTGTGAGACAGTTTGATTGATTTTTCTTCTTACGCTGCTATTTGTTCGGTTTGATTTTGGTATTCGGCCAGGGCCCGCGCTGGTGGCAGGCCCTGGTTGTTTGCATGGG
>Ga0134128_10000806_pt1 | contig 42537 bp, 38 predicted proteins | sample KB31754_FD_96462 | JGI IMG/M metagenome (GOLD analysis project Ga0134128, IMG submission 96462) | Terrestrial soil microbial communities with excess Nitrogen fertilizer from Kellogg Biological Station, Michigan, USA - KB3-175-4 | ecosystem: Environmental > Terrestrial > Soil > Unclassified ...
CGGCGATGATGAGGACGCGGGCATGGTTCCTTCTGCGTTGATCAACTGGTGTAGGAACCGTTATGATCAACAACAGGGCCATGCCCGTCCTACTATCTGCCCGGCGTGTCGCCACCCATCACCGCAGCTCAACCCCAACCGTGCCGGAGCACGTCACTTTCCCGCTCTGGCGCGGCTGCCGGTGTGGACACGTCGACCGGCTTCGAGTCTCGAGGCGTGTTCGAAGGAAAGATGTTCGGATAATACCCCTGTTCCGTTGGCAACGGAAACAAGCTGATAAAGAGTCGCGGTGTGTGGGCACCCTCGGCCCAGCTGCGGTCAGGACCAGACGATTTCTCGTTGCCGCCGGGTCGGGCCGGCCGATTGGTACGCTCGGCCCGTCTGTGGCGTCCCGCATGATTGATTTCAAAGCGACCGCCTTTGCTGGTTTCGCATGCCAGCGACCTCTGTGACCAGCGGTCAGCACAGCGCTGGGGCCGTTCCGCCTTGTAAGCAGTAGGTTCGGGGTTCGAGTCCCCGCGTCGGCTCTCAGGCGCCCTTGACTCCGATGGCGCGCCCTGGACGCCCTCCGGCCGGGCGAGAGGCAACCCCCAACCCGAGGATCCGGCCGCGACTACTACAGCGGCCCCGCCTCCGGAGGTGAGCAGCCCGCAGTGGCGCTGTGGCATCGTCGAGCCATCGACAGGTGCAGTCTGCACGGGCGAGGACATCGAGCACCAAGGTTTTGAGCCTGTGCACGGCGGTGGCCGGGACCGCCGCCTTGTTGTCTGGCGTGGGAGATGAACGGGCGATGATGGTTAGACAGGGCTACACCTGGGATGCGCGTGCCAGGTACTGATCTTGAGGTTCGGATGCTGGCCAACCGGTCGGTTGCGCTGCGGTACGGAGGAGGTCTGCTTAAAGCGTTCATGATTTGGGTACTCAGGCCAAAGGCTCACAAGAGAGACGGAACGGACATGAGTACCACTGACAAGGCTAAGGGCAAGATCAAAGAGGCGTTGGGCGGCCTGACCGGCAATGATGACCTTCGGGCAGAAGGCCAAGCACAGCAGCACAAGGGTCATCACCTGGCGCAAGCGGCTGAGGCACCTGCGGTGGCTGAGAAGCACGAGCGTGAGGCTGAGCTTTTCGAGTATGAGGAGCGATACCGGCAAGAACTGTTATATTGATTTTTCGTTCTTGCTTGGGACCCCGCACAGTTCCTCTGTGCAAGAGTAAAGTGCACCGGAGCAAACGTGGCTCTTGCACAAGCGCCTCCGTTGTTCCCAGTGTCCGGGCTGATTAAGGAGACTATGGTGCTCTCATCACAACGAGCGACGCAAGAATGCCAGCGGGGTCAGGGGAGTGTAGGCGGCACGGCCTAACGAGTTTTTCGACGTTGACACTTAAATGCCAATTCTCGTGTTGCCAGTCCAGGAGGCTATCGTATGCGGTGTGACCGCCGCAGCAGCTCCCGGACCACGCCACGGCCGTAGCGGACCGTCGTCCTCCGACGCTACTCCAGCCGAGGTCCGCGCCGCGCTGATCCCGGAGGAAGCAGCCGAGTTCGACCAGCAGTGGCGTGATGTCATGGCTAGGGCCACCGAGGCTCTGGACTTGTCAGAAGTGCTGGCGACGCTGGAGTCCTGGCGGCGGGTCGCGCGGCTGACCACGGTGACCGGACCCGAGGCGCACCGGGCCATGTACCGCCGCGCGGCCGCCCGGCTGGCCGGGGATGACATTCCGGCTGATGAGCCGCTGCTGCCGACAAAGGCCAGATCGAGGCGCTTCCGGCCTGTACGCTGGCACCATTCGCCGAGGCCCGCGCGATGTTGGAAGTCGCGCCCTGGAATGGCGCGCCATACACCAAGCTTAAGCCGGACAGTCCCATGCGAGCCCTGGAGCAGGCCGGACGCTAGCAAGTGAGACGTTTCGTGTCATCGGTTAGACCTGCTCGATCAGACGAGTGCGGCCCGCAAGGCTGGTCCGTTTTCGGAGGTACCACTGGTAAGTTCGGTCAGCTCGCTCCGTCGCCCCTGCGGTCCAATATTCAGAGAAAGCGAGATGGCCTCGCGCGGCACTGTTGCGGACGATGTCATAGCACCAGTTGTGGTTCTGCGCAACGGCGTCCACGACTCGTAGTCGATCGGCCTCAACCAGCCCGCAGCTGTCCACGAATAGGCGGAACCGGTCGAGCGCTCGGCCTCGCCGGACGTCGTTGATATAGCAATCAGGTCGTAGCGGTGCCCACAGCCGCGCTGCGCATGCGATGTCCCACAATCTGCAGCCTGGGCTCGCGAGGTCAAAGTCTATGAGCGCCACGGCTTTACCGGCGCGGAACACGACATTATCCAAGTTGGGGTCGTTATGGCTGATCAGTTCACCCTTAAAAGGCTCAGGGGGCGACGACGGCCAGGCGTAAGGTGTGGGGTTGAACGTGTCGACCGCCTGGTGATACGCGCGCAGGAGTTCGGCCACACTGATAAGGGCTTCATCGGTGAGTGCCCAGTCGGGATGCGGTGGCGTCACGGCCGTTCCCGGGATGTACGAAAGCACTTCTCGGTGCTGCGAATCTATGCCGATGAAGCGCGGGGAACCGTCGAATCCGATATCTGCCAGATGGCGCAGCAGGGCGTGGGTCGCCGGGCTGGTTCGTCGTTGCGGCCGACGTACCGTGTTGGCGATTCGAACGACCTGTCCACGGTTGGCGGTGCCGCCTAGTAACGGGATTTCGGGTTGTTGCCGATCGGACACCACTTCCTCCGAAACCTGTCCGCTCGCCGTCGTAGGACCGGGCACCGGTGACAACGCCGCAGCTGCCCTCGGCCTCGATACGCGCTCCGGTGATGTCGTTGTCTCTCTCGGCACCTCCGGCGTGGCCTGCTCCGTGACCGACACCCCTGCCACTGATCTCTCCGGCACGGTCGCCGGATTCGCCGACGCCACCGGCCGGTTCCTCCCGCTGGTCGCCACGCTGAACGCGGCCCGGGTTCTCGACGCCGTCGCCACGATGCTCCGCGTCGACCACGAGGAGTTCTCCAGGCTCGCGCTCTCGACCCACCGGGCGCCGACGGTCTCGTGGTCGTGCCCTACCTCGAGGGCGAACGGACCCCTGACCGACCGGACGCCACCGGCGCCGTACACGGGCTGCGCCTGGCGACCGCGACCGCGGCACACCTCGCACGCGCGGCGGTCGAGGGCCTGCTGTGCAGCATGGCGGATGCCATCGACGCTCTGGTCGCGGCCGGCGCCCGCGTCGAGCGGGTGTTCCTCATCGGTGGCGGTGCACGGTCCGACGCGGTCCAGCGGATCGCCCCGACCGTACTGGGCCACCCGGTACTGGTGCCGCCACCAGGGGAGTACGTCGCAGACGGGGCCGCTCGGCAGGCCGCGTGGGCCCTGAGCGGAAACGCCCAACCGCCGCCGTGGATACGTGCGGGAGTCGAGACATACGGCGGCGACGTCGTCGAGGCGGTTCGGGCCCGGTACGCGCAAGCGCGTGAGTTCACCATCGCGAGGCAGCACTTCTGAAAGGACTCACATGGGGCCGCTCAATGCGAAATCGTTGCCTTCGTTCCGCGCGCCAGTGTCGGCACCAACCTATGATCGTAACTGCGTGCGTACGGGTATCGTGCACTTCGGCGTGGGCGGGTTTCACCGATCGCATCAGGCCATGTATCTGGACTGTCTCATGGCCGAGGGCAAGGCGCTGGACTGGGGCATCTGCGGTGTCGGTGTGCTGCCGTCCGATCGCCGGATGAGAGACACGATGCAGGCGCAGGATTGCCTCTACACCCTGGTAGTCAAGCATTCAGACGGGTCTCTCGAGCCCAGGGTCATCGGCTCGATCGTGCAGTACCTCTTCGCGCCGGATGATCCAGAGGCGGTCATCGAGAAGCTCGCCGACGAGCAAACGCGGATCGTGTCATTGACGGTGACCGAGGGCGGCTACAACTTCCACGCCGTCACCGGCGAGTTCGACGCGAGCTTCCCCGATGTCGTACACGACCTGCGACCGGGAACTGCCCCGAAGACGACGTTCGGACTGATCACGGAGGCGCTGGTGCGCCGGCGCCGGCGCGATCTGCCACCGTTCACCGTGATGTCCTGCGACAACATCCCGGGCAACGGTGACGCCGCGAGGAAGAGTTTCGTCGCCTTCGCCACGTTGAGGGATCCCGAACTCGGTGCCTGGATCGAGCAGCAGGTCCGTTTCCCGAACTCGATGGTCGACCGGATCACGCCGGTGACCACTGACGACGACAAGGTCAAGATCAGTCAACAGTTCGGGATCGGTGATCAGTGGCCGGTTGTCTGCGAGCCTTTCACGCAATGGGTGTTGGAGGACGAATTCGGCGACGGTCGCCCTCCATTGGAGGACGTCGGCGTGCAACTCGTCGAGGACGTCGAACCCTACGAGCTGATGAAAATACGCCTGCTCAATGCCAGCCACCAGGCGCTGTGCTACTTCGGTTACCTCGCCGGGTACCGGCTGGTGCACGAGGTGTGCCAAGACGCGCTGTTCCAGCACCTCCTCCTCGGGTACATGGATCGGGAGGCCACGCCGACCTTGCAACCCGTCCCCGGGATCGACCTCGCGGAATACAAACAGACGCTGATCGCCCGTTTCTCCAACCCGAACGTGCGCGACACCGTAGCGCGATTGTGCGCGGAGAGCTCCGACCGAATCCCGAAGTGGTTGCTCCCGGTTATCAGGCAGAACTTGGCCGCCGGCGGTGAGATCAAGCGCTCGGCCGCAATAGTGGCCAGTTGGGCGCGGTACGCCGAAGGGGTAGACGAACAGAATCGACCGATTGAGGTGGTCGACCGCCTCAGAGACAGCCTCATGACGAACGCTCGCCGCCAGCGCGAGGATCCACTCGCTTTCATCGCGGATCGGGAGGTGTTCGGTGACCTGATCGATGACGAGCGTTTCACCGCGCTCTACCGCGCATCGCTGGCTTCTCTATACGCGCACGGCACACGGGTTACCCTGCAGAATCTCCGCTGACAGGCCAAAACCCCACCGCCGTCGACTCAATCCGCACCAGAGGTGGCTGGTTGGCTAACCGGCCCGCGACCGAAAAGGGCCGCTACTGCCTCGACGTTCAGGAGCGTCTGCTGGTCTCGCTCAGCAACCGGCTATTTATAGGCGATGGCGGCACTTGCTGAGCCGCCTAACGCAAGCACTTCGACTGATTCGAAGCCCACATCGGTGCACCATGATTGGAAGTCGGCGCCGGTATAGTCGAAGCCGTCGCCGAACTCGATCAGCATTTGCAAAGACATCATCAATCCGGCAACGTTTTCCCGCCGGTCGTCGTCGATCAGGTTCTCAATGACGATGAACGCGCCACCACGCGGAAGCGCTTTGTAGGCCGCGGTGATGAGTTGCTGTTTTCGCTCGAGATTCCAATCGTGCAGGATCATTCCCATCGTGATTACGTCAGCCGGGGACAGTGGATCGGCGAAGAAATCGCCGGACACTGCGCGGACCCGATGACTGAGGTTGGCCTGCTCGATGGCGCGGATGGCGATCGGTTCCACGACCGGTAAGTCAAAGGTGATGCACTGCAGGTGCGGGTAGCGCTGGGCCAGGATGATTGATAGCTCGCCCGTGGCACCACCTACATCGCAGACGGTTTGGTAGCGGGAGAAGTCGAACTTGGCGGCCAGGGCATGAAAGTTGGCCCTCGAGGCACCCGCCATCGCCCGCAGGAACAGGTCCAGGCGGGCGGGATCCCGGGACAGCTCGACAAACAGCGACTGGCCGGTGTCTTTGCTCTCATTTTGCGGTCTGCCGCTGCGCAGTGCGTCAGTCAAGCCACCCCAAAAACCGTATGACCGGGCGTTGGCCATCTCCAGCCGGCCGCCTAGGTAACCCGGGCTGTTGCGATCAAGGAACAGTGCTGTCTCCGGGGTGTTGCGGTAACGGCCAGTTTCGCCTTGCCCGTCTCGTTCTAGCAAACGCAAGGCGACAAGCCCGTCGAGGAAGTCGTACACCGCACGACTGCGAAGCCCGAGCCGTTCGGCAATCGAAGGCCCGGTGAGCTCGCCGGAACCGAGGAGGGTAAACAGATCTAATTCCACCGCCGACAGCAGGGTTTTGGCAGGTCGAAAGCCCATTCCAATCTGCATGATCAGCGACGGATCAAGGGGCTCTGCGACATCGTTACCCAGCGGCTCGTTCGCCGTGCCCGCCGTGGTGCGCCGCGCACCTGATTGATCATATTCGGTCACCATGCCCGCTTCCTTGGATCACCCGCACCGTGCTTTGGGGCAAGTCCCCCGCCCATTCCCAACACAGGCCCTTGGGCGGGTGAACGACACGGCAGAGAATGCCGGTCAGCTCCATCGACCACATCTGCGGAGACCCGGGTAGTTCCCTGGTAATGGTCTCGGATCGGACGATGATATACGTTGCGCAGATCACCCGCGGGCTGGTCTTCCCGCTGCTGCGCGTAGTGATCCGCGCCGCAGGGCAACTCTTGTCCAAAATCCGTTAGAGGGCGACTGTGCACAGCTTGGCCATCAGGAAGAGACGCTACGAGCACGACCTGATACCCGCCAGTCGCGCGAGGTCCACGTGCTGCTCGTGCAGTGGATCGGCTGAGCCTGATCGTGGTTGTGGCGCCCAGCAACACTCATCGTTCCGATGCTCTTTTTGGTTGGATCCGATACAAGCTAACCGGCTACGACCCTGCTGGGCCCACGGATGTGGCGGCGCGTGCGGCCGCAAACCAGGGCACTGCCCTGCACGATCGAACTGCTCCGTCAGTTTCGCTGGGCTGTCCGACTGACTGCCATGGCAATTAGTCTGCATGGGAACCTCGGTTGTGGGGCCATCCCGGAGCTTGAGGCCCGCCGCAGGCGCCTTTGACACGACGGGCAGGGTGGCCCTGACTACAGTCAAGTGACGTGGTCAACGCTGCCAGCGCTAGCGAGTTCGCGGTTTTCGGGTTAGCACACGAGGTAACGCTCGGGGTGTTCGTGGTGGTCACGGCGGCACTGGTGATTGCTGGCCGGTGGTTTCGTGGCACGGTGGCCCAGTGGCGGTTAAGCAGAATACTGGCAGTGGTCTTCGCCACAATCCTGATCTTGAACGAGGTGTACTGGTTATGGCCGGGACACTCGCAGGTCCTGTACTCGCTGCCGTTGCAGCTGTGCGACTTGGCGGCGATGGCGTCGGTATGGGCATTGTGGTCACAGTCGAAGACACCGTTTGCGCTGACCTATTTCTGGGGGCTGACGCTGACCTCGCAGGCCTTGCTGACCCCGGTGCTGCACGAGGGGTTCGCGTCGCTGCCGTTTTGGACGTTTTTCGGGCTGCACAGCCTGGTGGTGTGGGCGGCGATCTACCTGACCTGGGGGGTGGGATTGCGCCCGGACTGGCGCAGCTATCGCGTTGCGGTGCTGGCCACGATGTGCTGGGGGGTGATGATGTTCACCTTCAACCGGCTCGCCGCAACCAACTACGGCTTTCTCGATGCCAAGCCACAGGTGGAGTCCATGCTGGACCTGCTGGGTACCTGGCCGTGGTACCTGCTGTCGGAGGTGGTGCTCGGAGCGGCGGTGTGGGCGCTGCTCACCTGGCCCTGGGTGCGCCGCGCCCCCTGGGAGCCTAGGACAGCTGCCGGGTGAAGCTGGCTAGGTCCTCGATGCCGACGCGGCGCGCGATCTGGGCCACCTGGTTGACCGTGTCGATGCAGCCACGACTGCCGAATTGCTGTCCGTTGGAGCGCACCGCGCTCCCGCATCAACTCGTCCGACGGCGGTATCGCGGGCATGATCGACTTCGCTGGTCAAGGGCGCTGCTTCCCGTGTCGCGGAATGCGGCTGGACCTGACCTCGGCGCCCTGATGGTCCTGGCGGCTCTCACGGCGGTGGCGGCGCTGCTCACTGGGTGTGCGGCGGGCCCGTCAATGGCGCGGAAAACCGTAGTGGTGCGTTCCGGCGATGCCACGCACACCGTGTCGGCCACTGGCGCGCTGTCGGGCGTGGCTGCGGGCGGGGCGCTGGCCGTGGTGCCCTTCGCCGAGGCGGACGCAGCCGCACTGCACCCCGGACAACCGGTCTCGGTCACCGTGGACGCGGTGTCCGGCGCCCCGCGTCCCGGCCGACTTCTCGCGATCGCGCCCAGCGCCGCGATGATCTCCGGGGTGACGGAGTACTACGTCACGGTCACCGTCGCCGACCGGGACGCGGGGCTGCGCGACGGGCAGACCGCCCGGGTGGCAGTCACTACCGTGCTCGCACATGATGTGTTGGTCGTACCGAACGCCGCGGTGATCCGGGACCACGACGCGTCCTACGTGGACCTGCTAGGCCCGGACGGCCAGGTTACCCGGACCCGGTTCAAGCCCGGACCGGTTGGTGACGAAAACACCGCCGTCGTCTCGGGCCTGTTGGCCGGTCAGCGCGTGCTGCTGCCCTGACCTCGCGTCGGCCAACAGCTCTGATTACAGCGTAAGCGGACGAAGGTGGACACTGATGGCAGAAGGTAGGCAGTTCGACCCGGACCGGCCCCGGCTGCTGCTGGATCACGGTGACGTGGTGGAGCTAGACGGCGGCATTGTCGCTGTCAACGGTAAGCAGGACCCATCGGTGGTCTTGCGGTTGACCCCGTGGCGAGCTCGGTCACTGGCACGAGCACTGGAACAATGGTCGGCCATTTCACGCCTGTTCGCCCCGGGTCGCCGTCCGGTTGCCGACGAATTGGCTTTGTCCCGAACGCTGGAGATGGCCGCTGGCGCGCTGGATGACGATGGCGGCCCACCGTTGCGGTCCCCTCGTGATGACACCACCGCGTCGAGGAGTCAACGATTGGCGGCGGTAGCGGTGCTGGCCGAACGAGAACCCCGGCTCTCGGCGGTGCAACGATTAGCGCTGGTGGACGCGGCGGCCTGGTGGATGACCGATCCGGACGGCGGCCCTGAGCTGGCCCACGCGCTGATCGACGGAGCATGCTCTGACCCGGTGACAACTCAGCAGGTGTATCTCACATTGATCACTCCACCTCAACCTGACTGACCGCACAAACCGGTTACCGCCACGCAGCCAGATCACGCGCAGGCATGCGGGCAGGACGGCCCGTATGAGCGATTCCCGTCAGCAGCACCGTGCACGTGAGCGGGCGGAACGGAAGGGGGCAACCCCGACCCGGCTCCCATCACCAGCCGCCTCTGGGCGATCCGCAACCGCGCAACGCAGGCACTGCTCCATTTAGGCGATAGTGCTGCGCAGGACGCTACTGAGCCTTACCTTAAGACCGTGCGTGCAAGTACATCTGCAAGTACGCTTCCGGCTCCGTGGGAGATCAGGGCCGGGGTAGTCGCGGCAACCAGGGTTCGCCAGCGGAGTGACAGGGGCCGTCAGCAAGGCCGTGCCTCATCCGCCGCGGCGCGTATCTCGCACATGGCCTGCACCACTGCCCGCTCATAAGAGAGGAAGGCGCATGCTGAAATTCGCTCAACTCAGGAGCAAGGCAGAAGTCTTTGCGGAGATCACACACAACTACCCATGGGTCGGCGACATGCGCGGGGGTTGGGAGATCGAAAAGTTCGACTTCAAACCGCCGAGCGACAACTGGATGGACGCCTTCAAACCGCTGGCAACCTTCGAGCTGGAGTTGAAAAGCATGCCGCAGTTTGACAAGTTCGATGTTTGGATCTCCGGAACGACTCCGAGGGGTGAGAAGAAAAGGGCCGCGGTGGGAACCATTGCAAAACGGGCGGAAATTAGGCAGTGCTTAAGCTAGACGGCCAGATCGAGAATGAGCTCACGGAGCACAAACGGGTTCCCGTTGGTGGCTTTTGCGCAGCCTGCGACGAAGGCTGGCGGCGCCGGCCAACAACTCGGCCCGCTCGGACTCGCCGGCACGCACCACGCGTCTTTCCAGCAGCTGGCGGGCCATGCCAAAACCGAACTCGTGCTCCAGTTCACTGACTCGCGCAGTCAAAGTCTGCATGCCTTCAGCGGTGGCGTGTTCACACAGCGCGCCTAACAGAACGCTTTTGCCGATCCCGGCCGCGCCCTGAAGCACCAACACACCACCGTCCCCGCGTCCCACGGCTGTGATTGATTGCTGGATACGTGCAAGTTCTTCACCGCGCTCCAGCAGCATCGTCCCGGCTGGCCGCGCGCCCCCTACGCGCGTGGCTTACGCTTTCGCGCAACCTCATTCAATGATGGCGAAGACTTTATTTCACTGCGGTGTCGAGTTGGTCGCTGACGGTTTTGGTGTGATAAACAACGCTTGGGCGGTCTTCCGGTTGCCACATCCTGGGTGCCTAACCGAGCGACCCGCCGTTCGCTGGGCGTCAGCGCATGCACTGCGCTAGGGCGTGTCCCGTGGAGCTTGACGTGGATTCGGGCGGAGCCGGACTGGCTTGCCCCTGGCGGGGACCATAAGGTCGACGGGAATGCCGTCGGGATTGAGCCACGAGCCGTGCGGCTGTGGAGGATGCTGTCACCACGGTGCCGTTGAGCCCCGACGGGCGCGCACCCTGCCAGCGGTGGCAACCAGATCGTTAAGCTGTGATGGTTGAAACGTCGACCAGGCAATCCAGCGGGTGGTCAGCACAGCGTCAGAATCATTTGTAGGCGGTAGGTTCGGGGTTCGAGTCCCCGCGTCGGCTCCGGTTCTACCACGGAGAATGAGCGCTGATCACCGACGAATCGACGGAACAGTGGAGAGAGCATGGTGAAACTGGGCACGACCGAACTGGACGTTTTTCCGATTTGTCTAGGTGGCAACGTCTTCGGTTGGACCGCCGACGAGCAGGCCTCCTTCCGCGTATTGGACGCCTATACCGCCGCAGGCGGCAACTTCATCGACACCGCTGATGTCTACACGGCCAGTGCGCCCGGCAACGTTGGCGGGGAATCGGAGACGATCATCGGACGGTGGCTGGCCAAGCGCGGCCGGCGAGACGACGTGGTGATCGCCACCAAGGTCGGCGGCTGGGACAGGCGGCCCGGCCTGGGCGCGAACAACATTCGCGCGGCGGTCGAGGACTCGTTGCGTCGGCTGGGCATCGACCACATCGACCTGTACTATGCCCACCGAGACGATGAATCCACACCACTAGAGGAGACGCTGGGCGCCTTCGACGCGCTGGTGCGCGGGGGCAAAGTGCGCTACATCGCCGCCTCCAACTACAGCGCTCCACGGCTACGCCAGGCTCTGCGGAATTCCCAGCACGAGGGTCTGGCCCGCTACGTGGCCCTGCAGACGCACTACAACCTCATGGAACGCGACTACGAGTCGGAGCTGGCCGGAGTGGCCGCCGAGCACGAGCTGGCCGTGTTGCCGTACTTCGCACTGGCGATGGGGTTTTTGACCGGCAAATACCGTGCGGGCACTCGGGTCGACAGCGTCCGGGCCCAGCGGGCATCCGCCTACCTCGATGCGCGTGGTGAACGGGTGCTGGGCGTGTTGGAGCAGGTCGCCGACGCGCACCAGGTCTCGATGGCCGCCGTGGCGCTGGCCTGGTTGCGAGCGCAGCCGACGGTGAGCGTTCCGATCGCCAGCGCCCGCAACACCGAGCAACTGGCCGGGCTGGTGCAGGCGGCGAATCTGGAGTTAGGCCAGGAACAGGTCAGTGCGTTGACCGAGGTTTCGAACCGGACGTGAGGATGCGGCTCAATCCCCGGGCGCCAGCGCCGCCCCCGTCCTCGCCATCACCAGCTCTTTTTGAGTTGCTTCATGAGTCGGTCGGCATAGCAGCGTATAAACGGATCTTGCCACCAGTCGGAGTGGTAGTGAATTGGGGCTAGGGTACCGCTGGGTCCCGGACGAAGTGATGGTGGATCTAAGCAGGCCCCGTCTATGGTGTCCTGGGGCAACTGCTGGCCGGGCGACTTGGGTGGGGCGAAAATCCAGGATCCGATATAATCGGTGCGGCGGACGACATTTCGCCATTTTCCTACGGGCGGGGTTTGTTCACCATTGGATTCGGGAGCGCCGCCATTCATCAGTAGTTCATTGAGCTCGACTGCGTATTCGTGGCTGAAATACGCTGGGAACGCGCGCCCGTACAGCCGGCGGAACGGGCAGGCCAGGGTCAGCAGCGCAACCTTGTTGATCGTTCGCGGCGGCAGCTGCGCGATGACGGCTGGCGCGATCAGCGATCCCTGGCTGTAGCCGGTGATCAGCACCGGGCTCGGGTACACGGCGGGTGGGGGCTGCGGCTCGGTAGCCGGCTGGGAGACGTGATCTGATCGCTCGCCGGTGAGCAGCATGACTCGATCGACGATCTCGGGAACGGCTTGTTCGGCGTAGCAAGGCGGTCCTAGTGGATGGGTGGCTCGTGGCCAGAAGGTGGCCACGTCCCACAGGGCACCGACCACGCGCCGGCGGCCGGGGTTGGCGTAGGTCGAGCGCAGCATGCTCACCAGAAAAAGCGCGGTCACGCCGCTCACGCCAACGCCGAAGGTAACCAGAACGTCGACCACGCCACCGAAGGCGACCGTCTGGGGAAGGGCCAGTAGCGCCGCCACTTCCACTGCCGTGACACCGGCGGCCCAGGCAAGCCCCACGATTGCAACGAGTACGTCCACCCTGTCGGTCAGCGAGGCGAGCGCCCACGCCCGAGTGACCTGATTCACGGCATCGCCGGGCGCATGCCCCGAGTCGGGGTACCAGGCCCGAACCTGATCATCACGCTTGAACTGGTGGACTTTGCGCTGATAGATACGCGAGAGCACTACCGCCACAATCAGTAAGGCAGGCACGGTAGCGACCGTGCCGATCGCATATGCGAACGCCTCATCCGGCACGAACAACGTCGCCGACGTTGGCCTTCCGGCCAGCAGGCGCAATCCGCTCGGCTGCCCGAACAACCGGGCTACGGCGAGATTGATTGCCGCTGAGAGCAGCCCGCCGACGAGAACCGCGAGCAGGGACACCAGCGGGGTTAACCACCCACCGAGGAACGGCCGCCACTCGCTGGCGCGCTGCGGCTCATCGGACCGGCGCAGCGCCCAGACCACGATCACAAGCCCGATCAACAGGATGGCTTGGATCGCCAGGACAGCCGTGGTGGCATGCACCAGCGCGGGCGCGATCGATGACCGGGCAGTCCGGTCGACCATCCACCCACCGCTAACGGCGGTGATGACCAGTACCAGTGCACCAGCACCCGCTACCGCGCGAAATCGATAGCGCGAGACGTTGCCGCGGTCGTCAAGCTGGTGATCTCGATCGACCGCGCTGGTGGCTGTCGCTGCGACCGCTACGGCAAGCACGATCGCAGCCGCCGAGACTTCGACGACTTGCCACCCCACGTGCTGGGTTGGCAGCAGCGCCACGCTCAACGCCGCGAAAGCGAACGCCGCACCGACATGCAGGTTGCGCTGCCTGGTCACGATGGTGGCACCATGCCAGAAACCCGGCTTCCTCAGCTTCCAATCGTGATCGCCTCCAGCGCTGACGCTCATTTCGCGCTTCTCGTACCGATGCGCCGTCCGCACGCTAGCCAGCCACAATCCGCTGACGATCGCCCCCACCACGGCCAACGCCAAGCCGACGCGCGGGCCTGCCTCCAACCGGGTGTACCACCCGATCCACCAACCTGGGCTGCCGCTTCGCAACGCAGCGTTCTGCCAGCCGATTGTGCTGACCAGCACAATGACCGCACCGTTGACGAACTGCGCGGTCCCGGCGAGCGCAAGCAGCCGCATGATCCTGCGCGCCCATCGATGGTGACCCGCCTTCCCCCCGCCCGCGGGCAGCATGAAAAAGGCGACGTTGTAGAGCATGAACGGGGTCAACACAATCCAGGACGCTGCTGCCAGCGGCCTTTCCGTCAGCCCGCCCCACGAATAAGCCTCCAACGGCCACGGCACAGACAGCCGACCGCGGCCACCCGGATCCCATCGACGGTAGATCGCCGTGGGTGACTTGCCGGCCACTTGGACGACATGGGGATGTTGCAGCATCGTGGGACCGTCGGAGCCGGACACACCATGAATACGGAATTCCGTCGGCTCACCGGCCTTGAAACGTTGATCCGCCAACGCGCCAGCCGCGACAGCTTGCGCCGGACTGACCAGATCAGTACCCGAGAAACCCCCTGGCGCCTCGAAACCCAGCGAAATCTTACCCGAAGAAACATTGATGTCGGCGTTGTCCACGAACTCATCCAAAGTGCCCCCGAAGTTCCTTACGACGTCCCCCGTCGCAGCCGGTGCTCGCGCAGGCCCGTAACGTCGACTTCGTCGAGCGACGTGACAACAAGGTCGGCGTTGGCGGCCGCCAGGAGGGCCTCGTCGTCGGCTCGTGCCACACCTAATGCGGCCATGCCACCGGCCTTGGCAGCCTGCACGCCGCTGGTCGCGTCCTCGACGACAAAGCAGTGCTCCGGGGCGACGCCAAGCTCGGCGGCTCCGGTCAGGAATATCTCCGGGTGCGGCTTGCCCTGAGCGAAGTCGCGGCCTGAGATGTCGACGTCGAAGAATTCCAGCAGGTTCAGCCCGGGGCGCAGGAAGTCGTAGTGCAGGCTCTGCTCCGCGGCGAAGGTGTCGAGCCGGATCTGGCGGAGAAACAGTCCAGCGTTCTTCGACGATGACGCCGCCGCCACCGGAATCCCTGCATCGCGCACGGCCAGCACGAAACGCAACGCGTCGGGGTAAGCCTCGAACTCGCCGGCCTCGATCAGCTTGACGACCATGGTCTGCTTGTTCGCGGCGTAGGTCTCCGCCCGCTCAGCGGCGTCCGGAACCCGGAAATACTCCAGGGCCCCCAGCGCTCCGCTCATTCGAGGCTTGCCCGACATCACCTGCTGGTAGACCTGCGGCGTGAAGCGCGCATCGGACCACGAGGTCTGCGCGGCGATGTCAGCCCAGTCGTTTTCCATCAGCTCTCGCAGCGAGTCCTTCCACGCCCGTTCGTGCGGGGAGTCGACCAGCACCCCGTCCACGTCGAAGATCGCTCCCTCAAAGCCTTGTGTCGGCACGATGATCGCTGCCCTTCCCGGGGTGGTCTGACTGTTTCGGAAGATCGCGCTGCCGGCGCAGCGGCGCTACCCATCTCTCGCCGGCGGCCAGCTCGCGTACCTCGTCCCCGATGCCGATCCGGACGGGCCTGCTGAAGCCCGCGGCGAGGGTGTGCACCGTCAGCTCGTCACCGGAGATGCTGACCCTGATCGACGTACCGCGGAACTGCATCGCGAACGTGAGCCCATCGAGCCGGTTGGTGAGCGTGGGTTCGAAGTGCAGGACCCCATCGCGCACGCTGGCGCCCATGAATCCGCGCTGGAGGAGATCCAGCGTCCCGGACATGACACCCATGTGGATGCCCTCCTTGGTGGTGCCCCCCTGTACATCGCCCATGTCACTTTCCAGCGCCACGAGGAAGCGCGTCCAGGAGCTGCCCGGGTCCAGGCCGCTGAGCACGGCGGCGTGCGTGACCAGGCTCAGCGTCGAGCCGTGGGAGGTGCGCCGGTCGTAGTAGTCGATGGTTCGCCGCGCGAGCTCGGGGCCATGGTTGTACCCGAGTCGTTCGAGAAGTTCGCGGAGTTCATTACCGGGGAACAGGAAGAACAGCATCACCGCGTCGGCTTGTTTGGCCAGCTGGTAGCGGTTGGGGTCGTCGCCCTGGGCTTTGAGGATGCGGTCCAGGCGTTGGATGTTGGGATGCTCGGCGCGGTAGCGCGTCCAGTCCAGCTCCTCGAGATCGGCGTAGCCCTCGAACTGGCTGATGACATATTGCGCCCCATGGACATGGAAGGGGACGAACATCTTGCGGCTCATCTCGTCCCAGGTATGCAGCTCGTCATCGGTGAGCCCGAGATGGTCCCGCAGTGCGGCGCGCCGGCTTTCCGGTAGCAGGTCGAGCACCCGCGGGGCGGTACCGGCGATCCAGGCCACCATCACGTTGGTGTAGGCGTTGTTGCGCAGCCCACCTTCCTCGGCATGTGGATAGCGCTCGTGGAACTCGTCAGGCCCCATCACGCCGTGGATCTCGTAGCGGTCGCGCTCAGGGTTGTAGTGCGCGATCGACGCCCAGAAGCGGGCGATCTCGAGCATGAGCTCGGCACCGTAATGGCGAACAAACGCCAGGTCGTCGGTGGCCTGGTAGTACTGCCAGACGTTGTAGAAGATCGCCGCGTTGACGTGGCGCTGGTTGTGGCTGTGGTCAGGGTGCCACTGCCCGGACAGCGGGTTGAGGTGAACGACTTGCGTCTCCTCGGAACCGTCGCTGCCACTCTGCCACGGAAACATCGCGCCCCGGTAGCCGGCGGCCCGCGCCGCGGCCCGCGCCTCGGCGAGGCGGCGGTAGCGGTACATCAACAGCCCTCGGGTGATCTCGGGCAGCCGGAAGTTCAGGTAGGGATAGATGTAAAGCTCATCCCAGAAGACGTGCCCGCGGTAGGCCTCACCGTTGAGTCCGCGAGCCGGAACACCGGCATCGTGCCGGGCAGTGTGTCGCGAGCACACCTGCAGCACATGGGAGATGTGGAAGCGCACCAGCAACTGCACACGCGGCTGGGTGGGTAGCTGGATGTCGCCGACGTCCCACAATTCGGTCCACGCCGACTCGTGCTCGGTCAGCGCCGCGGCGAAATCCGGGTAACGTGCGACGTGCTTTCCGGCAGCGGCCAGCGTTTCGGTGATCGCGTTGTCGTGGGAGGTGAACAGGGAGACCATCTTCTCCACGCGCACCGGGCGGCCCTGCTCGACGTCGAAGGCAAGAACCTGCTGGATGTAGTCCTCCATCTGATAAAGGCTGCGCTCGACGCCTGCCGCGTCGTCTCCGCCACCCCGGAAGACGCGCGTGCGCGCGGCTTCGGCGATGTAGATGTTGGACTGCCGGGTCTGCACCTTCAACGCGATGATCTCCGGCCCGAAGGTGCGTGGAGATCCCGGGTTGAGGTGGCGCCCCTCGAGGTCGCGGTAGCGGGCAACCATGTTGTTCGTGACCCGACCATCGAGACCGGAGATCACTTCCACCCGGCCTGACCAGTCGTTCGGAGTGACCGTCCACTCGATTCCGGCCAAGTGGCTGTTGGCCATGCTCACGAATCGGCGGCTGCGCAGGGTCGTCTCGCGGCCGGCACGGTCGCGGAACTGGATCTCACGCTGCACCACGGCGTTGCGGATGTTGTAGGAGTGGCGATAGGAGAGCACCTCGACGTTGTCGAGCCGGATCGCCTCCTCGCCCTCGATCCTCAGCTTCAGCAGCAACCAATTGGGCAGATTCACCAAGTCTTCGTTGAGGACCGGGCGACCGCCGAGGATCGTCGTCTCACGGTTGAAGCAGCCGTGGGCATACGTGCCCGGGTAATGGATCGCGTCGGCGTCCTCCCATTCGGCTGCTCCCCGGGTAGCGAAGTAACCGTTGCCGGTCGAGGTGAGGGCCTCACGCAAACCTTCCTGCGTGGGGTCGAAACCGTCGTAGGCGACTGTGAAGTCGGGCACGGGTGCCTTCCTGAAAGATTGCCCGGCTCAGCGGGCTAGTGTGTCGAGGAATCGCTCCACCTCGACGGTGGACTGCAGGACGAAGTCAGCGGCGGTGGGCCGGTTCGCCACCTCCGGATCGTCCGGGTGACCGACGATGATGCCGATGCCCCGTCCAGCCAGCGCACGGAAGGCGTCCTCGTCGGTGATGTCGTCCCCGAGGTACAGCGGTACGACATCGTCCGTGTCGAGATTCAGGGTCAGCAGCAGGTGCAGGACTGCCTTGCCTTTGTGCCAGTCGATTTTCGGCTGTAGCTCGTACACCATTTTCCCCCGGGTAACTTTCAGCCGCCCGGAGTATTCGTCCAGCAGCCCGTCCACCACTGCGGTGACCTTGGTGCGGTCTTCTGGATCAGTGAGCCGGTAATGGACCGCGACGGAGGCCCGCTTCGGCTCGACTACCACTCCTGGGATCGATTCAACCGCGGTGCGGAGCCGGTCGTTAACCTCGGAGATCAGGTCTTCGAAGCCGGCCGCGGCATCGTGTGCAATCGTGCCCTCCTGCGGGCTCCAGATATCGAAGCCGTGGCTACCCGCCACGACCAGGTTGTCGACGCCCATCAACTGCTGCACGATGGGCCGGTCGCGACCGCTGACCACACACACCGAGCAGCGCTGCGCCAATGCCCGGACCACCGCACGCATGCTGCCGGACATGACTGCGTCATCGGGCCGATCGACGATCGGGGTCAGCACCCCGTCGTAGTCGAGAAACACCGCCGGCCGGCGATCGGCCAGCCGCGCGGCGAACTCCTCGCCGTCGCGTAGCGCGTCGGGCAGGTCGCAAACGGTGGGTTCCCGCGTGGTCACGGTCGTCGGCGTGTCGGTGTAGCTACGGTCCTGGCCGGCATCGGCGTATACCTACCTCACACAGAAGGCGTTCACGGTGATGCACTCGCTGACGCTAACAGATGCTTGCGCACCGGCCTTTCAGCGAATTCCGCGCATTGCTCAATAGATCATTCGCACCCTACGGCAGGCTCGGCGCAATGAATCCACCAACGCCGCGGGATGAGGTCGCGTTCGCGGCGTGTACCGGTTGAGCGATCGAGCGTACGATCTCACATCTTGCGGTGGACGGAGACGTGGCTGTTGTGCGCCGGCGACGGCACCGGCTGAGGAGACTTCATGTCGAAGGATGTCGAAATCAAGATGCAGGGCGGAACGGTCCGCGTGACCTTGCCGGCACGGGTGGCGAATGATTTGGACACCCTGCAGGGCGCACTGGGCCGGATCGCCGAACGGATGGGTCATCCGGCCTGCGCGAGCGGGTGCGACACCCTTTTCCTGCGGCTCGAGCGCGATTTCGGGGTCAGTGCCGACGCGTTGGCGCTCAACCCGCAACCGCTTCCTCCCGGGCTTCCCGAGTTCGGCTTGCCGAGGGACTCCAACCCGCAGCGTTTCGTCGAGGTGAGCTTGCCTGACGGCGTCAGCGGCAATATCGACTCGCTGCGGCGGGCCGTCGCGCTCACGTTGAACAAGCTGGGCTGTCCGTCGTGCTGCTCCGGCTTCGACATCGCCTTCCGGCGGGAGATGGACCTGATCAGCATCAGCGAGGACCTGGAGGTGCGCGGTTTCGGTCGCTACCGCTGAGGTGGCCCGCCTGGGCGTCGGCATCACCTACTCGAGCGCCATCGAGGAGCTGCTGCACGAGGCGCCCGAGCTGTTCGACGTGCTCGAACTCGAGCCCCAGACGTTCTGGACGTGCAGGCTCGATGGTCCGCAGCGATTTTCGCTCCCGCGCGACATGTTGGAGCACCTGTCCCGGCTGCCCGGCCGCAAGCTCATCCACAGCGTCGGCACGCCCGTGGGCGGGACGGTCGCGCCCGACCCCGAGCAGCTCGGGTTGCTCGGCGAGATGGTCGACGTGTTCGGCTGCCCCTGGGTCAGCGACCACCTGAGCTACAACCAGACGCCGGGGTTCGCCACCGGGTTCTTCCTCCCGCCCCGCCAGACGCCCGCGGGGGTCCGGGCGGTGATCTCGTCGATCCGCGTGCTTCAGGACGCGGTGGGCGTGCCGGTCGCGGTCGAGACCGGGGTCAACTACCTGCGCCCCCGCCCGGATGAGCTGCCCGACGGCGCGTTCGTCGCGGAAGTCGTCGACACCTCGGGCTGCGGGCTCCTGCTCGACATGCACAACGTGTTCACGAACGCGGTGAACGGGCGCCAGCCGGTCGACGAATTCCTGGATGCGATCCCGCTCGATCGGGTGTGGGAGCTGCACCTTGCCGGTGGGATGGAGTTCGACGGTTTCTGGCTCGACGCCCATTCGGGCGCCATCCCCGACGCCCTGTTCGCGGTCTGCGAGTCGCTCGTGCCCCGGCTGCCGCACCTGGCCGCGATCGTCTTCGAGATCTTCCCGAGCTTCGTGCCGCTGGCCGGGCTCGACGTGGTCCGTGCACAGGTCGAGCGCCTACGCGCACTCTGGGATCTCCGCGTCCCCGCGCCGCCGGCCCCGGGACCGGTCTCGATCGTGCCGCGCGCGCGGACGGCGGGTGGCATGGATGCGGTTGCGCCTCAGGTGTGGGAAGACGCACTCGGTGCCCTGGTGATCGGCCATCCCCACCGGGGTCCGGCGGTGGAGGGACTCGCCGACGACCCCGGCGTGCGGCTCATGGCGAGCCTGGTGCGCGAGTTCCGGGCCTCGATGATCGTTGGGGTGCTGCGCCTGACGTCCCGGTTGCTCATGCTCGCGCTCGGCTCGGGGGCGTTCCGCGTGATCCTCGACGACTTCTGGAAGGCGACGCCGCCACAGATGTACGCCTCGCTGGAGGCCGAAGCCTTCGCCGCATACCTGGAGGCGCTCGACCTCGGCGTGCCGCACCTGGTCGAGGTGCTGCGGTTCGAGCGGGCGACCGCGGCAACGCTCACCGACGGGCAGCCACGCGTGGTGGAGTTCGGTTGCGAGCCCCTGCCGTTGCTGCGCGCGCTGGCCGTCGGGCGGTTACCCGAGAAGCCGCCGAGGGGCGGGCGGTTCGAGATCGAGCTGACACCGGACGTGGTGGCCGATGCGACGGGCCTGGATCCGGGCGAAATCGAGCGGCCGTTCCCCTACCACTGAACCGCGGGTCTCAACCACGCGTCCGTCACCGCGCGGGACCGGCGCGCAACCGCCCCCATTCGAGCATTTCCCGCTCGGACAGCGGCGGGGCCACCGCGTCGCTACCGATCTTCGGGTCGAGCAGCGACGGGTGTGCGTGTTCGAGCAGCTCCGGCCCAGACCCGCGCCCGTTTCCACGGCGCGAACGTGAACTCGCCTTCCGGCATCGCCACGCCTGGCACCTCGTGGTCGTAGAACAGCCGCACCGTGCGGCCGTGGTTGGCGACCAGCCACGGGCACTGGGTGTTGCACGGCCGCGACTTGGCCGGCCGCATCGTGACATTGACCAGCTGTGTCAGCGCGCCGCCGCCCGAGCTCCAGGTGCTCTTGACCTGCTCCGGATCGCTCATCGGCAATCTCCTCGTGTCGGCGCAGTCACTCGCCGGCGTCCGCTGAGCGGACGGAACGCACATTGTCCCGGCCTCCGGCGCACAACCGCAACGGCGCCCCTTGCCGTTGATATTAGTGAAGCCTAACTTAATGTCCGTTATGAGTGATTTGCTCCCCGCGATGACCTTGGCGGCGTCCGCGCCCGCATCGTGGCCGGCCTGGTCGCGAGTACTGGGCGTGTTCGCCTACTTCGCCGCCGTGGCGTCGGTTATCGGGGGAACGTTGACGTATCTGGCGGTCGTGCGTCCGGTACTGCGGGCCAAGGACGCCGGGATCGACAACGCCGACGTGGTCATCATGCGGCGCCGCAGCGCGACGCTGCTCGCCTCGTCTGGTCTCGCGCTCGTGGTGGCCGCTTACCTCCAACTCGCCGACCAGGTGGACCGCGCGGACACGGGCACCTCCTACGGTGAAGCGCTGGCGCCGACCCGAATGTGGCAGTTCCTCACGCAGCCCGCCAAACCTGGTTCCTGGGTGTCCTCAGGGACGTTGATTCTGGGGCAGGACGTACTGCTCGTCGTGGTGGCCGGGCTCCTCGCAGCGCTGTTCGTTTCCAGCGTCCGGCGTGGTCTTGACACCGTGGCCATGGTCGCCGCACCGCTGGCAGTGACCGCCTCGCTGGTGACTTCCCTGCCGACGAAGCTGCGCGACGAGACGTTCGACGACGTGCTCGGCGCCGTCATGACCCAGACCCACATCATCGGCGGCTGCACCTGGGTGGGTGGGCTGGCCGGCCTCGCGCTGCTAAGCCGGACCCGGCGCGCACTCGGCACGCGCGCGGGGCTGTTGTGGGCTCGCGTGTGGCAACGTTTCAGCATCCTCGCGCTCACCGCCGTGGGCGGGGTGATCATTTCAGGTTCCTGGCTGACGTGGAAGCACGTCGGGAACGTCTCGGAGTTCACCACCACGACGTACGGACGGTTCCTTCTGGTCAAACTCCCGTCGGTTCTCGCGATAGTGTCGGCCGGCGCCTACAACCAGTTTCTGCTCACACCGCGTATCGCAGAGAAACACGCGGCCGGTGAAATGGGAAAAGGTTTCGCCCTCACCCTTCGCCATTTCCCCGCCGTCGTGGCGTGTCCGTGACACCAAGCCGGACCACTTATCGCACCGGAGCACCGGCCGGGTTGACGCGGACTGGCGTGCACCGGGGCCGTGATGGTGATCAGCGTGATTCTCGATCTCATGCGGTGATGGCACCGCGGGCCCACCGTGTGAGCCGGATTCCCATACCTACAGGTAGCGCTTGGACAGCTCCGCCAGTTCCGGGTCGCCGCCGGCGAGCAGCTCCCGCAGCGAGGCCAGCTCGGCCTCAGCCGACTCCATCCCGGCCTGATGCAGCGCCACGCGCCACGCTTCCGGGTCGTCGGCGGCGGCCAGGAGATCAGCCAGCACCGTGCGGCCCGCGTGCAGCTCTCCCAGCCGGTCGAGGTACTTCGGCCAGCGCAGCATGATCTGCACCAACCGGGCGACCGACCTGCCGTGCACGACCAGGCCGTCGACGTCGGTGGGCAGCTGGTCGGTGCGGCTTTCGACGCCGAGGTAGAACCGCCACAAGTTCAGGAAGCGCTTCATCTCCCGCGGGTTGCGCCGGGGCAGCTCCAGCATGGCGTCGCGCAGCGCGTCGGACACCTCCCGGATCGTCTCGATCCGCTCGACGGTGTCGGCCACGGCGGCGGCCGTGGTCGGGGTGACCGCCTCCACCGGCGACGGCGACGGCCGCGCCGCCGTCGCCGTGACGGCCGCCGCGGTGTCGCTGTCGGCGGGGGACAGCGCCCGGTCGGCCGGCGTCGAGATCTGCGGGTACGGCGGGCCGGCGGGCTCGGGGACAGCCGCCGCCTTGGACAGGGGCGACCCGTTCGGCGGCACCGCCGGTTCAGCCGCGGTGGCCGGCGCGCCGTTCGGCCGGCGTGGGTTGGTCGGGGTGACCAGCGCGGCGGCGTACGCGCTCACCGCCTTGTCGGGAAGCCGCGGCAGCCGGATCGGCAGGTCGACGATCTTCTCCATGAACCGCCAGCCGATGTCGCCGAGGTGAGCGTAGGTGACTGGTCGCTCCTCGATCCGACGGCGGATGGCGTCGTGGCTGACTTCGAGATGCGCCGCGATGGTGGCCGGGTCGAGGGCAACCACGAAGATGCACTCCCCGAATGCGTTGTTCATGAACAGGTTGATCGCCTCCATGGTCGAGCTGACGATCTCCGAGGAGCAGCGGTCCAGGTCGTCGATGAACACCACGATCGGCTCCTCGGCGGTGGCCAGCCGCACGATGTGCCGGACGTCGTGCTGGATCAGATAGAGGTAGCCGGCCTCGCTCTCGTACAGCGCATCACGGGTGTCCGGGGAGCGTTTGCGGCCGTTGGAGGACGCCCCGGTCGGGCCGCTGAGCACCTCTGGCGGCAGCACGTGCTTGACCGTGCCGCGCAACGCCGTCCACACCACCTTGGCGAGCAGGCCGACCAGCGGGAAGCCGACCAGCAGCCCAGCGAGCAGCGGCTTGAGGTGCTGGCTCCACAGCAGGTAGGTTTCCGCGCCCAGCGCGGCGACGATCACCGCAAAGGACAGCACCGCCAGCATGATCCCGGCCGGTGACCGCGGGACGAACGACTTGAGGATCCGCCGGCGCATCACCTGCGGGTCGGTGCGGCGCAGGTTGAGGTCGAACCAGAGCTTCTCGCGGTCCTCCCGCGGTAGCCGGTGGGTGATGCTGGTGAGCAGCTCGCGCGCCAGGCCGGCCCACAGCTCCTCCCTGGTGGGATACATCCACGGGCTGAACCAGACCGAGATCCGGGTGCGTTCGCGTGGCCCGTCGAGGCCGAGCTCCTTGAGCCGGCAGCCCAGCCCGTCGGTCATTGCCGCCTGGCGCCGCTCGAAGCGCCGCCAGGCGCCCCACGCCGAGAGCCGGCCGTGGTCCTTGGCGTCGTCCCAGACCAGCTCGTAGGTCGGCCGTCCGGGCTCGGTCCAGCCGACGTCGGGCTGGTCGGGGTCTAGCCTGGCCCGCAGCTGGGTGAGCACGCTGGTCTTGCCGTAACCCCATGGTCCGTGCACGCCGACCACGATCGGCGGTGCGGTGCTGGGGTCGGTGAGGAAGTCCTGCAGTGCATCGACCATCGCCCGCCTGCCGAGGGTGTCGGTGGTGCTCGGCCGGTCGGAGACGATGTGGGTGCTCGGTCGCGCACCGCTGGACACCGTCGAGATGTAGCTGCGGGTCGACAGGTCCCACAGCCGGACCTCGCCGTCGTCACTCGCACTGGCCAGCACCGGCTGGCCGGTCAGCTCGGCACCGGCGAGCGCGCGCACCGTGCCCTGGTGGCCGCGCAGCTCGCCGACGCCCTCCCGGCTCAGCGGATCCCACAGCCGAACCACGCCGTCCTGGCCGCCGGCGGCCACCAACACCTGCCTGCCGACGCGGATCGAGGCCAGCGCCCGGGCCGGCTGCCGGCGCGAGCCGGCCAACTCGCCGAGCAGCTCCCCGCGGTCTGGATCCCACAACGCCACACCACCGCTGGACAGCGCGCACACCAGCCGCACCCCGGTGGGCAACGGTACGGCCGCCAGCGCGGTGACGCCGCCGAGGCCGGTCTGGTCCAGCTGTGCCAGCCGCCGGCGGTCCCCGGTGGCCGGCGCGGCTGTTTCCCACAGGATCACCTTGCCGTCGGTGCCACCGCTGGCCACGATGTGCTGCCCGCCGTCGCGCCCGGGCAGGGTGGCCAGCGCACCGACCTCTCCCTCGTGGCGGCCGAGTACGACGCCCGCGCCGTCGGAGTCCACCGGCCAGAGCCGGACGGTCCCGTCGGCGCCGCCGCTGACCAGCCGGCGACCGCCGTCCACCACGGTCGCCGCCAGCGCCCACACCTCGCCGCGGTGACCAGTGAGCACCCGCCGCGGGTCGTCACTGTCCACCGGCCACACCCTGATCGTGCCGTCGGCGCCACCGCTGGCCACCAATGGCGAGTCCGCGGGGCCGGACCCGCCGACCGCCGGCACCGTGGCGAGCGCGCGGATGGTCGAGGTATGCCCGCGCAGGCTGCGCTCGACGATCCGGGTGTCCAGGTTGGTCAGCAGCATGGTGCCGTCCACACCGCCGCTGGCCAGCAGCGTCCGGTCGGGCAGCGCCACCGAGGACAGTGCCCACACGGTGCTGGCACCGGCGAGCAGCAGGCTCTCAGTCCGGTAGGTGGTCGGATCGACCAGCTGGATCGTGCCGTCGACACCCCCGCTGGCCAGCAGCATCCGGCCGGCCACCCGCACCGGCGCCAGCGCCCACACCTCGCCGAAGTGGCCGCTGAAGGTATGCGCGGGAGCGGAGTCGGAACCGTCGAGCCGCCACAGCCGCACGGTGGAGTCGGCACTCCCGCTCGCCAGCACCTCGCCGTCGCCGGTGGGGACCACCGCCAGCGCCCGGACCGTGCTGGCATGCCCCGCGAAGGCCCGGACGGTGCGCGCCGAGCCGGGACGCCAGAGCCGCACGACGCCGTCCGCCCCGCCGCTGGCCAGCAGCTCGCCGTCCGGTCCGGGGACCGCGGCCAGCGCCCACACCGTCGACTCGTGCGCCTTGATCGTCTGCACCGCTTGGCCGGTGCGCGGGTCCCAGAACCGGATCGTGCCGTCCGCCGCGCCGCTAACCAGCAGCTCGCCATGATCGACCGCGACCTGGGCGAGGGCCCAGATCCGCCCGCCGGTCTCACCGAGGGTGCGCAGCTGCCGGCCGGAGGCCGGGTCCCAGAGTTGGATCAGCGAACCGGATCCGGTACCGGCGAGGCAGATCCGATCGCCCAACCGCAGCGGCACCAGCGCCCACACCTCGCCGTCGAGGAAGCGCACCTCGTGCTGCAGCTCGTAGTCACCGAGTGACCAGATCCGCACGGTGCCGTCGACCCCACCACTGGCGAGCACGCCGAATCCGCCGGAGCCCCCGGCAGGGATCACCGCGAGCGACCGCACCGGTCCGGCGTGGCCGGACAGCGAGCGCACCGTCTCGCCGCTGCCGGCGTCGATCAGCCGTACCATCCCGTCGGCGCCGCCGCGCACCAGCAGCTCACGATCACCGGCCGGCACGGTGGCCAACGCCCAGACCGGTCCCTGCGCCTCGGTTTCGATCTCACGCGCCATTCCAGCTCCCAGCAGTGGCCGGCGTCGTCCGCAGCCATCGTGGCATGTGGGAACGGCAGCTCCGAGGCGTTGCTAGGGTCGTGGCGACAGTGCCCTGGCGGCCGCCGGCGGCTCGACGACGCGGGCCCGACAACGCGAGGGCTGATGGGTTTGGCCGAGCAGTCCGTGAAGCACCGGGAGAACCGGTTCAGCGGTCTGGACTGGCTCGCCGTCGGCCTGCTGGCAGCCGGACTCGCCGCGGTGGCCACCGGCCTGCTGCCGGTCAGCCAGGCGCAGGGCACGGTTCGCCGGCTGCTGCCGCTGCTGCTGTTCCTGGCCACCGTGCCGATCCTCGCCGAGCTCACCGCGAAGGCCGAGGTCTTCGACGTGATCGCGGCCCGGGTGGCGATCGCCGGCCGCGGCCACTACTGGCGGTTGTTCGGCCTGTGTGTGCTGTTCGCCGCCGGCACCACCGCGTGCCTCAACCTGGACACCACCGCGGTGCTGCTCACGCCGGTGATGCTGGCCACGGCGATGCGCGCCGGTATGTCCGCGACGCCGCTGGCGATGGCGACGGTTTGGCTGGCGAACACCGCGAGCCTGCTGCTGCCGGTGTCGAACCTGACCAACCTGCTCGCCGCCGACCGCATCCAGCTGGCCCCGGTGGCCTTCGCCGCCAGGATGGTCGGCCCGCAGCTGGCCTCGGTGGCCGCCACGATGGTGTGCTTGTGGGTGTTCTACTGGCGGCGCGGCCGGCGCGGCGCGCAGCGCTACACACCTCCGGCTCGGCACAGCCCGCGGGACCGCGTGCTGTTCCGGCTGGCCGCCCTGGCTTGCCTGGTATTCATCGGCTGCGTGTTCGCCAACGTGAAGATCGAGTTCGCGTCGACGGCGTGTGCGGCGGCCGTGCTGATCGCATTCGCGGTACGGGCCCGCGCCGAGCTGAGCCTGCGGCTGTTCCCGTGGCGCCTGCTGGTCTTCGTCGTCGGCCTCTTCCTGGTGATCGACACCCTGAGCCCGCACGGGCTAGCCGGCGTCGCCGCCGCGGTGGCCGGCACCGACCCCGGGCCGGCCGGAATGTTCCGCGCCGCCGGCATCGGCGCGGGTCTGTCCAACGTGATCAACAACCTGCCGGCGTACGCCACGATCGAGGCGGTGATCCCCGTCACCAACCGTAACCAGCTGCTGGCGCTGCTGGTGGGCACGAACGTCGGCCCGATTGTGACGCCGTGGGCGTCGCTTGCGACGCTGCTGTGGTACGAGCGCTGCCGGGCGGCCGGCGTGCAGATCTCCTGGCGCACCTTCGCGGCAACTGGCCTGGTCACGGCAGTCGTCGTGCTGGCGGCAACCACCGCCGCGCTGGTCGCAACCGGCTAAGCCCCATTGTATTTGTCGAGTCTTTCTCGTAGCTGCTGGAGTGCTCGATTTCGGGTGGGTCCGATACCGCCGGGTGGGATTCCGATGGTGGTGGCGATTTCGGCGTAGGGTGCGGGATTGCCGGTGAACAGCGCTCGCAGTACGGGGCGCCGGCGGGGCGGCAGCTCGTCTTTCGATGTCCCTCCACCGGGGATTACGGGCTACGCTCGGCTGTTCGCGGCGCGACCGTGGCTGGTGCAGGCGGCCGAGGACGTCGCTTACGGACGCCTGTCAGTCCAGCGACAACACCCGGCCTGGCGCTCAGCTCGGCATCAATCAGTCCTTCAGACTGCGGGCGCTACGGGCTTGCTATCGCGTAATAGTGACCGGCGGCGTCGATGAAGTCGCCGCGCGACTGTCACATCGATGCCACGCTGCCTGCATGCCGGATATTTCAAGGCGCCTGACACGGTGTCGGCGAAGATGAAGTACTCCCGCAGTCCGGCGGCCGCCAGCGCCCAGTTGGCGACTGGCGAGTTGCACACCAATCGCAAGGCGCGATGTTGTTGGGTCGCGAGCTCGTTGGCGTCGAATAGCGCGGACAGCGCGGCAGATCCCAGGAACGACACACCGTCGAGGTCTACAACCACGACTCGGGCCACGGTCAGCTGCATGTTCACGGTGTTGGCCAGTTCGAGCGCGGTCGGCGTGTCGACCTCACCTACTACGGTGACCACGCGAGCTTCGGGTCTGTGCTCGGCCACCCGCAAACCAATGTCGGCGGCCGCGTCGCTGCTTGCGTTCATGCCCGCACGATATAGAGCAGATCACGGACAAGGTCCACTTGACCGCGGTGGGGTTGCCGGGCGGTGTTTTTCAGTCGATATTCGGCACAGCCCGACCGAAGTATCGAGCATCCACCGACCAGCGCACGTCGTCATGTCGTTGAACGGTCAGGATTTTGCGGTCAGTTCAGGTAGTACCACCAACGGTGCTGGTGTCGCGGAACTCCGCTTCTAGCGATTCCAGGCTGCGTTCCTTGGTTTCGGGCACCATCCACCACACGATCGGCACGATCATGACACCGGCGGCGGCGTAGGCGAGGTACACGGTGCCCGCGCCGGCGAGCGCGGTGAGGCCGGGGAAGGTCAGCGACACGAGAAAGGCGGCCAGCCAGTTGAACAGGGTGGCGATGGCCATCGCCGATCCCCGGATGGCCAGCGGGAAGATCTCCGCCAGCACGACCCACAACACCGGGCCCCAGGTGGCGGAAAAGGTGTTGGTGAACACCACGAACGCCGCCACCGCGATGACGAACAGCGGAATCGAGTTGACCGGCAGGGTCAGTGCCGCGATACCGACGGCGAGCAAGCTGGCCGACGTGCCGGCCAGACCGGCCAGCAGGATGGGCTTGCGGCCACGCCGGTCCACGACCTTCGATCGGACGACGACCGCGATGGTCAGGATGTTCAGCAGCCCGTTGAGAAAGCCGAACAGCAAAGCGTTGCGCGTGGACATCCCGAAGCCGGCGAGCACGGTCGGTACGTACACGATCGTGCCGATCCCGGTGACCTGCTGGAACACCGCCAGCCCGGCACCCAGCAGCAGCAGTCGGCGCACCCAGGGGGCAGACAGGCGCGCGCCGGTGTTCCTGTCGTGTTGCTGGCGTTCGAGTTCCGTGATCTCGGTGAGTTCCCGTTCGGCCAGCGCCGTGTCGCGGCGCAAGCGGGTCAGGACTGCGCGCGCCTGCTCGGGATGTCCACGTCGCACCAGAGATCGGGGCGTATCAGGCATGGCGCGCATGCCGACCATGAGCACGACCGCAGGCAACACGCCGATCAGCAACATCGCCCGCCACGAACTGGTGAAGGCCAGCAGGTAGCCGACGGCCGCGGACAGCGCCGTCCCAACGATGATCATGTACTGGTTCAGGGAAGTGATCACACCGCGGTCTCGGGCGGGTGCCATCTCGGCCAGGTAGAGAGGCACCATCACCGACGCGATGCCGATGGCCACCCCTACCACCAAGCGGAACAGCACCAGCATGGCCACGGTCCACGAGGCGCCGGTACCTAGTGCCCCGACAGCGAACACCACGCCGGCAACCAGCAGCACCCGCTGCCGTCCCACGCGATCAGCGGCGGGGCCGCTGGCGAGAGCGCCCAGCATTGCACCGAAGACCGTAGCGCCGACCACCACACCTTGCTGCCAGGGTGAAAGCGGCAGATCCCGCGGGATGAACAAGATCGCGGCACCGATGATGCCGCCGTCGTAACCGAACAGCACCGCCGCCAACGCACCCACGGCATACACCCGTCGGGTGGTCACCTGGACCTGGAACGTCGGTGCCACCGTCGGCTACCTCCACAACGATAGGTGACCCGGCACGATAGGGGACCGGGGATGGCGGCGGCGTCCGGGGCTGCGCGACACACCTCACTGCCGCCGATGTGTGACTACGCGTGCGGTCAGCGCCAGACTGCGGGTCATGAGCGAGACGGCGGCACAGGGCGCACCGGGTATGGCTGCGGGCGGTGAGGTTGCGACCGAGCTCAACCGGGTGATCGGTCCGAAGCTGCTGTTCTTCTTCGTGGTGGGCGACATTCTGGGCACGGGGATCTACGCGCTGATCGGCAATGTCGCGGGGGAGATCGGCGGGGCGTTGTGGGTGCCGTTCGTGGGCGCCTTCCTGGTTGCTTTCCTCACCGCGTTCAGCTATCTGGAGCTCGTCGGTAAGTACCCCAGGGCGGCCGGGGCCGCGCTGTACGCCAACCGGGCCTTCGGCATCCCGTTTCTGACTTTCATCGTGGCCTTCGCTGTGATGAGTTCCGGCATCACCAGCGCCTCCTCGGCGGCCGTGGCGTTCGCCAAGACCTACCTCCAGCAGTTCATCACGCTGCCCACTTCGGCAGTCGCGATTGCTTTCATCCTGCTGCTCGGACTGATCAACTTCCGCGGGGTCGGTGAGTCGGTCAAGGCCAACGTGGTGCTCACCTGCATCGAACTGTCCGGCCTGTTGATCATCATTGCGATCGGGTGCTATGCGATCGGCTCGGGCCAGGGCGAGCCGAGCCGGCTCATCCAGATCGACACCGCCGACTCCGGCGTGCTGCTGGCGATCACTTCGGCGACCGCGCTGGCCTTCTTCGCGATGATCGGTTTCGAGGACTCAGTCAACATGGCCGAGGAATGCACGGCACCGGCGAAGATCTTCCCCCGGGCCATGCTGCTCGGGATGGGCGCCGCAGGGCTGATCTACGTGCTGGTCACGCTCACCGCGTCGCTGCTGGTGCCCGCCGATCGGCTGGCTGCCGTGCAGAGTGACGCACTGTTCGAGGTGGTCAAGATCGGTGCACCCGACTTCCCGCTGGGCCTTTTCGCCATCATCGGGCTCTTCGCGGTGATCAATTCGGCGTTGATCAATATGCTGATGGCCAGCCGGTTGGTGTACGGCATGGCAGGTGAGGGAATCATCCCGCCGGTCCTGGGCTCGGTACACCCCACCCGGCGCACCCCATGGATCTCCATCGTGTTCACCAGCGCGATCGCCGTGGTCCTGGTCAGCTTCGTCCCGCTGGCCAGCCTGGCGGGTACCACATCACTGCTGCTGCTTGCGGTCTTCACCCTGGTGAACATCGCGTGCCTGGTGCTACGCAGGCACAGCGTCGAGCACCGGCACTTCCGTGCCCCGAGCTGGAGTCCCTGGCTCGGCGCGCTGCTGTGTGCCTTCCTGGCAACCCCGTTGTCCGGCCGTGACCCGAACAATTACTTGCTCGCGGGCGTGTTGCTGGCAATCGGTGTCCTGCTCTGGCTGGTCAACCGGCTGTTCGTGCGGCGCGAACTCGATCGCCGGGCTTAACTCGATCACGCGGTTTGGCAGGCTGTGGGTGTGAGCATCCGCTACCCCGCGCCGCTGCGACCCGGTGACCGTATCGCGGTTACCTCGCCGTCCGCTGGCGTGGGCAGGCAGATGGTGCCCCGGTTGGAGTTCTGCATCCAGCACCTGCGCGACCTCAGCTATGAGGTGGTCGTCGGACGGTGCATGGACGGTTCCGGTATCACGAGCGCCCCCGCGCAGGCTCGGGCCGCTGAGCTCACCGCGATGCTCGTCGACCCCACGATCCGCGCTGTGGTGCCGCCCTGGGGCGGGGAATTGGCCATCGACTTGCTGCCGCTGCTTGATTTCGAAGCGATCAGCACAGCGGAGCCGACGTGGTTGGTGGGTTACTCCGATCTCACGACGGTGATGGTGCCCCTGACTCTGCGCACCGGAATCGCGTCCCTGCACGGCAGCAACCTCATGGACACCCCGTGCGCAGTCCCCGAGCCACTGTTGCCGTGGCTCGCAGCGGCCACCGCACCCGCCGGAAGCCAGCTGTGGCAAGGCGCCGCGGCGGCCTACCGCAGTGGCCGGCACGACCACTACGCCTTCCACCCGGAAATGCGAACGATGACGTTCAACACCCCGAGCCGGTGGAAGCTGCTCGGCGCGAAAGGCGGCGCGGTAACGGAGGTATGCGCGACGGGACGGCTGATCGGTGGTTGCCTGGAGACGGTCTCGATGCTGCCCGGCTCGGCCTACGGCGACATTGCAGAGTTCGCCGAGCGGCACGCGCGGGAGGGTCTGCTCGTCTACGTCGAGGTCGCCGAGGCTGACGCCGTCACAGTGGCGCGGATGCTGCACCACCTGCGCCTTGCGGGCTGGTTCGACCGTGCGAACGCCGTGCTCGTCGGGCGATCGGCCGGTCCACCTTCTGGTGATTTCAGTCAGCACGATGCGCTCATGCACGCCTTTGGTGATCTGTCAGTGCCGGTCCTCTACGACCTCGACCTCGGGCACATCCCGCCGCAGCTGGCGATCGTCAACGGTGCCTTGGCTACTGTCGAGCTCACGTCTGCGACCGCCACCCTCGTCCAGCACCTCATCTAAGCAATCGCGCGCGTGGTGGTGGGGGTTCTGAGCTGAGTTCAGCTGAACCCGGCCACCGCGCGCGGCTGGTGGCTCTTCTCCAGCAACTCGACCTCCGAGTCATCGAGGTGGAGGTCAACAGCGGCGACGGCGTCGTCGAGGTGGTGGCTCTTGGTCGCGCCCACGATGGGCGCGTCAATCCCTGGCTTACCCAGCAGCCAGGCCAGCGCAACCTGGGCGGGTGCGATCCCCCGCTTGGCGGCTACGCCGAGGACTGCGTCGACGATGGACCGGTCCTGTTCTCCGTAGAGAGAGCGACCGAAATCATCTGTCTCTGAGCGTGACGTCTGTACCGTCCAGGGGCGGGTCAACCGGCCGCGAGCCAGCGGGCTCCAGGGGATGACCCCGATGCCCTGGTCCGCGCAGAGGGGGAGCATCTCGCGCTCCTCCTCCCGGTACAGCAGGTTGTAGTGGTTCTGCATGCTCACGAAGCGGGTCCAGCCGTTGCGCTCGGCCGTGTAGAGGGCCTTGGCGAACTGCCAGGAGTGCATCGACGACGCGCCGAGGTAGCGAGCCTTACCGGCCTTGACGACGTCGTGCAGGGCTTCCAGGGTCTCCTCGATCGGCGTGTCGTAATCCCAGCGGTGGATCTGGTAGAGATCGACATAGTCCGTGCCGAGGCGCGCCAGGCTGTTGTCGATCTCGGTGAGGATGGCCTTGCGGGACAGGCCCTGACCATTGGGCCCAGGCCGCATGCGGCCATGGACTTTGGTGGCGATGACGACTTCTTCCCGGGGGACCATTGACAGCAGTGTCCGACCGGTGATCTCTTCGCTGCTGCCGGCCGAGTAGACGTTGGCCGTATCGAAGAAGTTGATGCCGGCGTCCAATGCTTGGCGGAAGAACGGCTCGGACGCCTCCTTGCCGAGCGACCACGGGTGGGCGCCACGACCGGGCTCGCCGTAGCTCATGCAGCCGAGGCAGATCCGCGAGACCTGCAGGCCGGTGGCACCGAGAGGGACGTAATCCATAAGACCACCAGTACCACAGGCGGTGTGCGGCCCGGCACAGGCGAACCGCCGGTCAGTAGCGCTCAAGACCAGGACATCGGTGGTGGCGTCGTCGACAATGTCACTCCAGTCGTCAACGGGCGAGATGGAGTGGGCATGGAGATCGGATACACCCTGATGACCGAGCAATCCGGGCCGGCCGATCTGGTGCGCTACGCGGTGGCCGCCGAGCAGGCCGGGTTCGCGTTCGAGGTCTGCAGTGATCATTACTTTCCGTGGCTCGATGAGCAGGCCCACGCACCGAACGCCTGGGTCTTGCTCGGTGCCGTTGCGCACGCCACCGAACGCGTCGAGCTGATCACCTATGTGACCTGCCCGATCATGCGGTATCACCCCACCGTGGTGGCCCAGCAGGCGGCGACGTTGGGGCTGCTGTCGGGCGATCGGTTCACCCTTGGCCTGGGTTCTGGAGAGAACCTCAATGAGCACGTGGTGGGGGGCGGCTGGCCGTCGGTCACGGTACGCCACGAGATGCTCGTCGAAGCGTTGATGGTCATCAATGCGCTGTTCGACGGTGGTTATGTGACCCGGCGCAGCCAGTACTACCAAGTCGACTCGGCGAAGCTGTGGGATCTGCCGACCCAGCGGGTGCCGATCGCGGTGGCGGTGTCGGGCGCCCAGTCGTGCGAGCTGTTCGCCCCGCTGGCCGACCACCTGATCGCCGTCGAACCGGACGCCGAGTTGGCCGCGATGTGGGACGCCGCGCGGCCGGGTAAGGCCACCAGCCGCCGGATCGGTCAGTTGCCCGTCTGCTATGACGCTGATCGGGATCCCGCGATTGCCCGGGCGCACGAGCAGTTCCGCTGGTTCGGCGGGGGCTGGAAGGTCAACGCGGAGCTGCCCTCCACTGCCGGGTTCGCCGCCGCCACCGGGTTCGTCCGGCCCGAGGATGTTGCCGAGCGCATCTCCTGCGGGCCCGACGTCGACGCGCATCTGGCGGCAGCGAGGCCGTACGCTGAGGCCGGGTTCACCGATCTTGCCTTGGTGCAGATCGGTGGCGATCCGCAGCACCAGCAGCCATTCCTCGACTACGCCCGGGACAAGCTGCTGCCCGCGATGCGCGCCGAGTTCACCGCGGGCCAGTCATGATCGCTCCGGTTCACCGGGTCGTGGGCACCGGTCCCGATGAGGTGCGCGCCTGGGTCACGGTGCGGAAGGTCGGGAAGTCGCCCGTCATGGCCGCCGCGCGCAGCGCCGACTGCACGGGGGACTCCTCGTGGTGGACCACGCTAAGGGCCACCGAGAGAGTCTTCGACCGGTCCAGCGCGCAGCCGAGCACGTGAAGCCCGGCGACGCCGAGGAAACTCACGGCCGTCAGGTCGAGAATCAGCACTGCCGGACGGCCCTCAAGCTCACGGTGCAGGCTCGTGCTCAGCCTGGGTGCCGTCACCGAATCCACTTCCCCGGCCACCGCAATGACGACTACATCCTTAGCCGGCCGATCCACCCGAACACTCAACATGCCCTTCACGCTCCCGAACAGCAGCATGCCGCTCTCTGCTGACGACTGGCAGTGTCTCAAACCACCCAAACGGCGAAGGAAGTCGCTATATTCCCCCGCGTCGGCACCGCCTGCCGCTGCGCCGACGCACCGGTGAGCTTTCCCCAGCATGCGGCTCACCCCGCGGTCTTGCAATGCAGAACGAGAACGCCCTCCGGTTCGAGGCCGATGCGTGAACCGAATTGGCGGCACACGTCATCGAGGGTAGCCTGTAGCCATTTTATATCTGTGGACGAGGCGCGGTGCAGCCGCATCTTCCGGGCCTGCATCGGTATTATGCGAAGATTGACGAGCTTTCCGGTATCCGGTGCTATCGATGCCAAGTACAGGTTACGCAAGTCGTCCCGGTACTTATCGTAGCCGGAGATGCCTTCGTAATCGTTGATGAGGTCACCGCATCCGTACAGGATGAGCTTGCCCCGGTACACTTCGATAGGGCGGGGATGGTGTGACGAGTGTCCGTGGATGACGTCGACACCACTGTCGATCAGTTGATGAGCGAAACGGATCTGATCGGGCAGGACCGTATATCCCCAGTTGGATCCCCAATGCAGGGAAGCAACCACTACATCACCAGGTCGTTTCATCGCACCCACCTGGCCGGCGACCTCGGCAGCGCTCGCACCGGACAGCTCGGCAATGAAGTTGATCCCAGGTAGGCCGCTGGTCGCGGCCCAGCTCGACGGGATACCGCTGGACGCCACACCGTACGAGAGGATCACGACCCGTCTGTCCTCCTCGAGGCTGACGATCGCGGGCCGTCGCGCCTCGCCGGCATCGCGCCCCGCACCCACCGCCTGCAGGCCCGCGCCGGACAGCGCATTGAGCGTATCCGCCAGCCCGTGGGCCCCGAAGTCCATCACATGATTGTTCGCAAGCGCGCATGCATCGGGCCGTGCTATTGCCAGGCAGCGCAGGTTTCCTGGATGCATTCGATAGTGCAACGATTTTGCGGGGGCGAAATCCCCACTGCTGGTGATGCTTGTCTCCAGATTGATCACTCGAACGTCGGGCGCGACGTCGTCGATCGTCGGTAAGGCATCTCCCCACGGCCATGAAAATCCGACGGGCCGAGGGATCGGGCCGTTTACCGCCGCTGCCAGGTCGACGTAGGCGCGCGCATCGTTCGCGTAAACCTCCCGCAGCGTTGGGTCGCCCGCGTGTGGGAGTATCTGATCAACGCCACGGCCGAGCATTACGTCACCACATAGGCATAAAGTCACCGTATCCGTTGACTGCGGCATGGCTGCGCCGGCTCAGGCTGAAGGCGGGATGTTGGCGTTGAGCCGGAAGAAGTTCGTCGGGTCGTAAGTGGCCTTAAGTGCGCTGAGCCTGGCCCACTGGTAGTCGGAGTAGGCAAGTCGGGTGCGCTGGACCAGATCGTCGTTGGTGAAGTTGACGTAGACGCCGCGGCTGTGCGGTTGCAGCGCAGCGAAGAACTCCCGCACCCAGGCGATGTGCCGGTCGGCATCGGCGGCCTGCTCGGGCAGCCAGGAGGCCGTGATGTTGATGTCGTGCGATGCGTCGCGGTGCGGGAACGCCGTCGCGTGCTCGGCAACCCGCGCGACCGCGCCGCCGAAACTGAAGATCGGCACGGTGGACAGCGGAGAGGTGATCTTGGAGGAGTGCTCGACGATCACCTCGATCACCGGGTCGGTCAGTGGGCCGAGCTTATGGGAACGCCAGTAGTAGTGGCGTCCGTGCGGCAGCGCCGCGTCGAACATCTTCTGGTGTGTTACGTACGGTTTCGGGACGACGGCGTCGACTACGGGTTTGGGCAGACCGCGCCACAGCGGGGCCAGGGCACGTTCGCCACGCTCGATCGGGCCGGCGTAGCACATCACGAGTGCGATGATCGGCCTACCGCGCAGGTTTTCGGGAATCATCGGCAGCGGCGGCGCGAGCCGTAAGTTGGCCATGATCCCGACCTCGTCCGGCGCCGTCGCGATGAAATCGCGCAGGAAACCCAGGATCTGCGGCGCCTGCTCCATCGGCCACGCCAGCAGCCCGGCGAGCACCGTGGGGCCGAGCGGAAGCAGTTCGAACTCGAAACTGGTGACCACGCCGAAGTTCCCGCCGCCACCACGCAACCCCCAGAACAGATCCGGGTTGTCAGATTCGCTCGCGACGACGAACTCGCCGTCAGCGGTGACTACGTCGCACGAGCGCAGCGCGTCGACCGCCAGCCCGGCCTTGCGCATCAGATGCCCGATTCCGCCGCCGAGGGTGAGCCCGCCCACGCCGGTGTGGCTGACGATCCCGCCGGTCGCGGCCAGCCCGAAGACCTGGCTGGCACGGTCGAGGTGCGCATTGAGGCAGCCGCCCTCCACCCGGATGCTGCGGGCCGCCGGATCGACCCGGGTGCCGGTCATCGCCGAGAGGTCGATCACCAGTCCGCCATCGGCGATGGCGTGCCCGGCGACGGCGTGGCCGCCGCCTCGGATCGAGGTCAGCAACTCGTGTTCGCGGCCGAACCGGACGGCGGCTATCACGTCGGCGACATCGCGGCAGCGGGCGATCAGGGCGGGCCTGCGCTGGATATGTGCGTTCCAGATCTGCCGGGCCTGGTCGTAGTCGGCGTCCTCCGGCCGGATCAGTGTGCCTAGCAGGTGCTTGGCTAGTTCGGCCTGGGGCGGGGCAGCGATCGAGGTCATCTCACCAATCCGTTCTCGCGGAGGCTGCCGGTGGTTGCGCTCCAGCAGCGCTCTCTACCGCAAGTGTCGGCCGGGCGGCTGATCCGCAGCCAGTACCGGATCTGTACTGGTACAGATCCGGTAGCGGTCCTACCGTCGGCCCATGACGACCTACGGTCAGTGGTGCCCGGTGGCGATGGCCGCCGAGGTGCTCACCGAGCGGTGGACGCCGCTGATCGTCCGGGAGCTGCTGTGCGACAGCACCCGGTTCAACGACCTGCGCCGCGGTGTCCCGCTTATGTCACCGTCGCTGCTGTCCAAGCGGCTGGAGACGCTGCGCCGGGTTGGCGTCGTCGCCCGGGTCGGTGGTGAGTACCGGCTGACGCCCGCCGGCGAGGAGCTGCGGCCGATCATCGAATTGATGGGCGTCTGGGGTCGCCGCTGGGCCATGGGTGACGTCGAGGCCAAGCACCACGACGCCGGCCTGCTGATGTGGGACATCCACCGCAATATCGTTGCCGACCGGCTACTCGCGGCGACCTCACGGTGACTGGACCGAGTGAGCTGGTCCGCGCCTTGCCGACCTGGTTCGCCAGGACCGATTTTCCCCCGGCGGAACTACCGTAACCAGCGACGACCAATTAGAGGAGAGATACCGTGGCCAGCTCAGCGACCATGCCCGCCATCACCCACGTCGCCGTGACCGTCACCGACCTCGCCGCCAGCGAGCAGTGGTACAGCCGGGTCCTGGGCGTCAAGCCGGTTCTCGACGAGGACACCGGCCCGTTCCGCCATATCGTCTACCAGCTCGGTAACACCCTGCTCGGCTTCCCCGATCTGGCCGGCGACGAGCCCTTCGATGAGCGCAAGCCCGGTCTCGATCACATCGCGTTCGGCTGCGCGAGCCGCAGCGAGCTCGTGGAGTGGGCCGCCCGCCTCGACGAGCTCGGCATCGCCCACGGTGAGATCGTCGATGCCGGGTATGGCTCTGGGGCTGTCGTTCCGTGATCCGGACAACATCGCCCTCGAGCTGTTCGCCCCGCCGGAGTGAGCAGCTGACGGGTCACCATTCCGCGGTGGCGCGGCGGCACCGCTCGGCGTCGATCGGCTGGCCTGCGTCCTGGGTTGGCCAGTGCGACAGGGCGGTGTGGGTTTACCCTCTGCCGAGTGCCGGTGTTCCGGATCACCGAGGCAGCCAAGCTTCTCGGGGTGAGTGACGACACCGTGCGGCGATGGATCGATAGCGGGCAACTACCCGTCGAACGTGATCAGTCGCGCCGGATGGCGATCGATGGAGCGGCGCTGGCGGCTTTCGCCCGAGACCATGCCCATTCCGCGCCCGACCCCACGTCCCAGGTAGGGCGCTCCGCCTGTAACCGATTCGTGGGGCTGGTCACCAACGTCATCGCCGACACCGTGATGACCCAGATCGAGCTCCAGTGCGGGCCACACCGGGTGGTCTCGTTGATCAGTGCCGAGGCTGCCCGCGAGCTCGGCCTGGTTCCCGGCTCGTTGGCCGTCGCCGTCGTGGCGTCCACCCAGGTCGTCATCGAGACGCCGGCCAAACCTCCACATAGTCCCGGCTAGACCGTGACACGGTGCCAAGATCGATCAGTGACCGACCACGGCGTCAGCGTGGCTTTGCGTCAGAGACCTCCTCAAAAGACTTCCCGACCGAACCAGCGCATTCGAGCCCAGCCATCCCAACCCAGGTAGCCACTGTAGTTTCGTCAGTTTCGTCGTCAAGTTCGGGAACGACGACTATCGGTGAACGTGAAGGTGCAGGCCCCGGTTCAACCGGGCACCCGCAACAGGTAATCACCACTGTCGTCGTCCCAGTCCATGGCGAGTAGGTCACGCGCGCGGGCCGCCTTGGCAAAAGAGAGAAAGCTGTTGAAGCCGTAGCGCTTTTCACTGAAGTCGGGAATGCGTTTGCGCAGCTGGTTTTTGAGCCCGCTCAGTTGGGGTGGCGCGCCCGACGCCTGCAGCTCGCGCACGACGTCCACCAGCAGCCGGAAGGCGTCGTCGTCGGCGGAGTCGTCCTCGGGGAAGCCCACCTCGGGGTCACCTTGCGCCGGCCCGGGGCGCAGCTGCACGACGCGGCGGCTCTCGAGATGGCGCAGCAGCTCGCCGAACCCCCGAAATCCCTGGTCGGCTTCGTTGAAGGTGGGGTCCTTGCGCAGGATCGCCCGCTTGAGCATCGACGCGCGCACGGGTCCGTCGACGTGGCGCTGCAGGCCCGCCAGGGTGCGCGCGACGAGCAGGCCCATGTCGCGTTCCTCACCCGCTGCCTCCGCTTCATCGACTGGGACGTCGGCGACCACCCGGCCGGCCCCGCCGGTCCCCGAGGGCGTCGGAATCGTGACCGAGCCCAACGCCGGTGGTACCGCGCCGGACTGGCGACCGAGTCCCTTGCCACGCCTCGGCACCTGCGCCGACTCCACGCCGGGCAGCCGGTCGTAGAACAGGAACTCGTCGCAGGCGCGCGGCAACAAGGCCGACGTCGATGACTGGACGCCGATGCCGATGACTCGCTTATCGAGCTCACGTAGTTTGTGCACGAGCGGAGTGAAGTCGGAGTCGCCGGTAGCGATAGCGAAGGTCGTGACGTAACCGCGCTCGTAGGCGAGCTCGATGGCATCGACGGCCATCTTGATATCGGCCGCATTTTTGCGCGACGCCCCGATGAGCTGAGGAATCTCGATCAGCTCGACCTGCGCGCGGGCGAGCAGCCGGCGGTCGGTGTCGAAATACGACCAGTCGGCGTAGGCCCGGCGCACCACCACGCGCCCTCGCTCGGCCAGCGCGTCGGCCACCGGATCGAAATCGAAGGGCGAGACACCCAAGCCGTCGCGGGCTCCGATCGCGAGGTTCTCGTAGTCGAGGAACAGGGCGATGCGTTCGTCGTCGTTTGCCACTGCACACGCTCCCAGAGCTGGTCCGGCCCGCAGCGTACGGCCCCAACCGCAGCCAAACAGCACCAGGGCGGGACGAGTTATCCAGTGGCCTGCGGTATTGTGCACTTGACATTAACGTTGTCGCGGGTCCGGTGTTTATGAGTGGGGGACTGTATTGACATTTGTCGCGGGTTTAATGGAAGCCGCAGAGTAACGTGAGGTGCCGTAACCGCGATGTCAACTAAGACATGGTCGACTCGGCTATCAACTTAACTGCTGTAGAGGTCCGGCAGCTGGTCAAGCGCTACCCGAAGGCGCAGACCGACGCGGTCGACCGGCTTAGTTTCGGCGTCGTCCACGGGGAGATCTTCGGGCTGCTCGGGCCGAATGGGGCCGGTAAGTCCACCACGATCGGGGTGCTGACCACCCGGGTCCGGCCGACCGCAGGGCAGGCACTGATCGCGGGTGTGGACGTGGTGGCAACACCGCGGACCGTGCGAAGACTGCTAGGCGTGGTCCCGCAACGCAACAACCTGGACCGGTCGCTGTCGGTCCGGCAGAACCTGCTGTTCCACGCCGCGTACCACGGAGTGCCCAAGGCGCTGCGCACCCGGCGGGCCGATGCGCTGCTGGAGCAGTTCGCGCTGACCGACCGGGCCAACGACAAGCCGGAGTACTTCTCCGGCGGCCAGAACCAGCGGATGATGATCGCCCGGGCGCTGATGCACGACCCGACCGTGCTGTTTCTGGACGAACCCACCACCGGGCTGGACCCGGCCGCCCGGCTGTTCGTGTGGGACCGCATCCGGGAGCTGCGCGAGACCGGTGTGACGATCGTGCTGACCACGCATGACATGGATGAGGCGGCCGCCCTCGCCGACCGGGTCGGCATCGTCGATTCCGGCCGGTTGCTTGCGCTGGACAGCCCTGCCGCCCTGGTCCGCGGGCTAGCCGCCGGGGCCACCCTGGATGTTGCCGTCGAGCCCGCCGGTGAGAGCGGCACGGCCCGGCTACTCGACCGGCTGGGTGATCTGGCCGGGGTGCAGCGCTGCGAGCAGGTCGGCATCGCAGGGGCTGTGCGCACCATCCGATTGCATATCACCGGGGACGCCGGAGCGCTGGTGGCTCGGGTCGCCGCCGCGATCGGGGACGTCGGCGGCCGGCTGATCGGGGTGGAGATCAGGGAATCTAGCCTGGAAGACGTGTTCATCGAGCTGACCGGCAGGAGGCTGCGATGACGGCCACCACCGCTCCGGTACACACCGAGCCTGCCGCTGAGGTGCGGGCGCCGTCCTGGATGCTGATGGCGCGCTCGTTCGGCTCGGTGTTGCGCCGGGACGTGGTCGTCACCGGCAAGGACCTGGTGGCGTTCTTGGCTCAGGTGCTCCTGCAGCCGTTCTTCTTTCTGTTCGTGTTCGGCAAGCTGCTGACCGGCCTTGGCTACACCAGCCACGACTACGCCAGCCTGCTGTTTCCGGGCCTGGTCGCGCTGACCGTGGCTGTCACCGCAATCCAGGCGACGGCGTTCCCGCTGGTCGCCGAATTCGGCTGGACCAAGGAGATCGAGGATAGGCTGCTGGCCCCGCTGCCGCTGTGGGCGGTGGCGGCGGAGAAGCTGCTCTTCGCGTCATTGCGGGCGATCGTCGCCGCGGCCGTGATGTTCCCGATCGGGATCGGCGTGCTCGGCTCGGTGCCGTACCGGGCCGCCGGGCTGGGACTGCTGGTCGGGGTGGCCTTGCTCGGCAGCCTTGTCGGGGCATGCATCGGCATGACAATCGGCACCTTCGTGCCCCCCACCAAAATCAACATCGCATTCGCACTGATCTTCACGCCGCTGCTCTTCACCGGCGCCACCCAATACCCGTGGCCGTCGCTGGCAAGCCTGCGCTGGTTTCAGGTGGTGACCGCTGCCAACCCGATCACCTATGTCAGTGAGGGTATGCGAGCCGCGCTGGTACCCAGCATCCCGCACATCCCGGGCTGGGTTTGCGTCCTGGCGCTGCTCGCCTCGCTGGCGGTCTTCGGCACCCTCGGCATGGTCGGTTTCCGTCGCCGGGCCGTCGACTAGTTGCTGGTGCGTGTCGTGAACTCGACGTGGCCGTCCCTTTTCGGCGCGGGGAGGTCGGTGGCGTCGAGTTCACGACACCGTGCCGC
>Ga0134128_10000807_pt1 | contig 42519 bp, 38 predicted proteins | sample KB31754_FD_96462 | JGI IMG/M metagenome (GOLD analysis project Ga0134128, IMG submission 96462) | Terrestrial soil microbial communities with excess Nitrogen fertilizer from Kellogg Biological Station, Michigan, USA - KB3-175-4 | ecosystem: Environmental > Terrestrial > Soil > Unclassified ...
GTGGGACCGCGAGCCACCGTGCCGCCCAACACCAACGCCGTCCGCGAAGCCCTGCGTTCGCGAGACTCGGGGAAGCTGAGCTGACGGTACTGCTCGCCGACGCGGTCCGAGCAGCGCACGATACAGTCTCGCCGGCAAAACGTGATGGGTTCCTAATCCCACGCTGTGACCGTGAAACGGAGAGTGCTTCGGCGATGGTCGCCTATTTGTCCGCATCGCCCAGCTCGTGGAAATTGATCGTGCGAACCCTCGGAGCATTGTTCGCGGGCTCGGCCGTGACCATGTCGGCAACGGTGCTGCATGGAGGTTCGCTACTGCTCGGCAGCGTCGAGCCGGGGTTGGCGACTAAGCCCACCAACCCGCCCATCGTTGCACCGCCTCAGCAGCTGCCGGAGGCTAGCCTGCCAGCTCCGGACCCGGCCGCCTCCTGGGCACCAGGTGCAGCCCCGCCGTGGCCACCACCACCGCCCTACGGTTTCCCGCTACCTCCCGCACCGGCGATGGCGAACCCCTGGTACAGCGTTCCCATGCCGGCTGCGCCACCAGCGCCGGCCAACCCCGAACCGCCGGCAGCAGCTCCGATGCCGCCGCCGAGTCCGGCTGATATCGCAAGCTCCGGTTCTGCCGGATCACCACCGCAGGGCACCAACCCACCCCGCGGTGGTCCCGTCAGCGGCGTGCTGGGCGACGTCTTCCACGCCACGGACGGAGCCCCGCGCTGAGCTGCTGCGCTACGTAACAAGATCGGCGCACTGCGCCATGACATTGCACATCATGGGCTGTCACCGTGTCAGCTCGCGCCTGGATGCCTGACTTGGCGCCGCTGCCGCTTCACCTCCGCGGGCGACCACTTGAAGGCTGTTACCACCCGCGACGGCAACGTCGCCGTTGAGGTCCGTCCGCATCACCCGGGTACCAGCCGCGGTTAAGGCGTCGATCACATGCCGGCTCGGATGGCCGTACCGGTTGTGTGCCCCGACGCTGACGATCGCGACCCGCGGGCGCACCGCGGCGAGGAACTGCTCGTCATTGAACCGCGAACCGTGGTGCGGAACTTTGAGTACATCAGCCCGCAGATCGTCATTACTCGCCAGCAGATCTGCCTGCGCGTCGAGCTCCACATCCCCGGTGAGTAGCACCCGGCCGACCGAGGTAGTCGCCCTGATCACCACCGAAGTGTTGTTCACCGAAGTGCCATCGACCTCGGCCTGGTGGTCCTGCACCGCAGGCGGATCCCGCATCGGCGCCAACACATCAAGCGTCAGACCGTTCCAGGCCAGCCGTTGCCGGGGGGCCAGCGCGACCACCGGCACGCGAGCAGCCGCCGCGACCCGAAGGACTTGAGCGAATGCCCATGGAGGGCTACGTCCGGGACCGAGCGCCACGGCGCTGACAGCCCGCCCCCGTAGCGCACCGGCCAGCCCACCGATGTGGTCGGCATGCAAATGACTGATCACGATGAGGGCGAGTCGTCGCACGCCGAGGCGGTCAAGGCAAGCTGACACCAGTGTTGGGTCAGGTCCAGTGTCGACGAGCACCGCCCGGCCGGAGTCCGCGGTGGCCAGCACGATCGCGTCACCCTGCCCGACGTCGCAGGTCACCATCGCCCAGCCGACCGCTGGCCAGCCGGGAGCAACGAACCTCGTCGGCACGAAGACCAGCAGAGCGCCGACCAACCCCGCCGCAGCGACAACCCGCAGCCGGTGCGCCCGCAGTACCAACAGCACCACGAGAACGACCGAAGCCAGCATGAGTGCACCGAAGGCCCCCCGTGGCCATGGCACCACGCCACCGGGAACAGCGGCTCCCCGGTGACCGACGGCCACCAGCCAGCTCACGGCCGGCCCGGCCAACTGCACCACGACAATGGCGGCGCCGGGCCGCAGTGCCCCTAGCATCGCGGCGCAAACGCCGAGTACGGTCGCCGGCGCGACCGCCGGCGCAGCCAGCAGATTAGTCAGAATCGCCACCAGGCTCACCTGACCGGACAGGCCGGCCACCACCGGCGCGGTCACCACGTGAGCGGCGGCAGGGACCGCGAGTGCTTCGGCGATGCCCGGAGGCACCCCGCGGCGACGCAGCGCCTCGACCCAACCGGGGGCGAGTAATACCAGCGCGCCGGTGGCCAGCACCGACAACGCGAACCCCGGGTCAGCACCGAGCGAAGGATCAGCAACCAGCAGGACAAGCACGGCAGCGCACAGCGCGGGCACCGCCGACCGGCGGCGTCCGAGCACCAGGGCCAGCAAGACGACAGCCCCCATCACGGCCGCCCGCAGCACACTCGGTGACGGGCGGCACAACACCACAAAGCCGACCAGGATCAAGCCAGCCAGCACAACCGCACTCCGCGGTCCCAGCCGGGCAAGCCGGGCCAATCCCAGGACCGTCCCACACAAAATCGCAACGTTGGTGCCGGACACGGCCTCCAAGTGGGCGAGCCCTGCGGTGCGAAAGTCCGCCTGGACAGCGGGCACCATCGCCGACGTGTCGCCGACCACGAGCGCGGGCAGAAGCCCGGCCGGCTCGGGGTCGAGAACTCTGGCGGCCAGCCGCAGCCCGGATCGCAGTTTTTCGGCAACGCGCTGGACTGCGGTAGGCGCCGACAACACCTGCGGCCCACCCCGTACCCGTAGCACCGCCACCGTCAGATCGGGTCGATCGGGGGTGGCCAGCAGTCCGCTCACTCGCACGCGTTGACCGGGCAGTAGGCCGGTCCAGCCTCTCGCTGGCGCCAGCAGCATGACCCGACCACCAGTGCGCCAGTGCTGCCCTGCGATCTCCGCCGACTCGAGCTCCGCTCGTATCACCACCTGCTGCGGTTCAGGGCGCCGGCCGCCGTATCCGGGCGAGGCCACCGCCCGCGGGTCGCCATCCAGGTGCACCGTCACGGTCGCCGCCGAGCCCCGTTCTGCGGCCGCACGCGCCGGATGGTGCTCGACTTGCCAGGTCTGCGTCCCGACGACCAGCGCAAAAGCCGCGATCACCCCGGCCATCGCGAGGACTGCCGGTGCATGGCCACGCAGCGCGGCGGCTGCGGCAACCAGCAGACCCACCGCTCCGAACCCAGCAGCCACCATCGGTCCGAGGTGCAGACCGCACAGCATCACCGCCCAACCGCTGACAGCGGCGGGCACCAGGCGCAAGTCGTGACGCCCGGCGGCGGGCACCAAGGTGCCCTCATCGAGCGAGGGGCACAGTGTACGGGCGGTCACACCCGCACCAGATGCTTAAGTTGCGCCAACCGCGCCTGGCCGATGCCACTGACCTCGCGGAGCTGATCCACCGATGTGAAGCGACCATGGGCGACGCGCCAGTCCAGGATCCGCTGGGCGGTCACCGTGCCCACGCCGGGTAACGTGTCGAGCTCCTCGAGGGTTGCCGTGTTGAGGTTCACTATGTGCGGCGCCCCAGGGCTGCCCGAGTGATCGGTGACCGGTTGCCCCGGTGGTGGCGCCACCCCGACGAGCAGCTGCTCACCATCGGCCAGCCGCCGGGCGACGTTGAGGCCCATCAGGTCGCTGCCGGGCAGCACACCGCCGGCCGCGGCCAGTGCGTCAGCTACCCGGGCACCGTCCGGTAAGTGGATCAGGCCGGGATGCGGCACCCGACCGACCACGCTGATCACCAGCTCAGTGGCCTGCGCAGGCGGTGGCGCCGAAGGGGCCTTCGCCGCTGCGGTGGTGATCAGCGGCAGCACCGGAGCCGGCTCGGGTACCGGGCGCTCGCGCCACACGCCGATCGCGGCGATTACCGCAGCCAGTGCCGCAACGAACGACAGTACGAGGGCGCCTGGCCGCCCGGGTTCCCATCGGGCGTTACGCAGCGGCGCGGGTACCCACCGCTGGACCAGCCGGCCTGCTCGCGTCGCGGCGCGTACCGCGTCATCACCGGGCAGGCTGGTGTGGCGGGGCGAGCCCAGGCCGGGTTCGGCAACCGCCCGGTCGCCAGCGTCTGAATCGGCCGGATCCGAGCTCCGAGATGGAGCACCACGCAGCGCCACCAAGCGCTCTCGGACGAGTTGGGGATCATCGCAGTCGACGGACGGAAAGCTGGGGAGCAAGGCCACGGGCCGACGCTAAGACGATTGCCCTTGTGACTCGAGCGATGCCACCGTCACCTGTGGATAACAGGATGGGTGTGGATAAGTCGGGGCGAGCTGCGGGTACATCGCGGTCGTCGTCGGAGCATCGTGCAATCCTGGGTGGTTGCCGTGGCGGCCCCGTCAAGCGGCCAAGGAGCAACGACGAAAGCGATGACTAGCCAACGCGAACCCGGCGGCCGTTGTTGCCTTACCGGCACCGAGCGCTTCGAGACAGTGGTCATCGGCGGCGGGCAGACGGGCCTGACGGTCGCTTACCACTTGGCGCGGCGCGGTCAGTCGTTTGTGATCCTGGACGCGAACGAACGGATTGGCGATTCGTGGCGGCAACGCTGGGATTCGCTTCGCTTGTTCACGCCCGCGTGCTTCGACGGGCTACCGGGTTGGCCCTTTCCAGCCACCTCCTGGTCATTTCCCAGCCGGGAGGAAATGGCCGACTACCTCGAGGCCTACGCGGCACGATTCAGATTTCCCATTAAACCCGGGTTTCGCGTCGACCGGCTCACCAAGGACGGGGACCGCTTCGTCCTGACCGCGGGCAGCCGCGTGATACAAGCCGCCAACGTGGTGGTCGCCATGGGCAGCTACCAGCGTCCGATCGTGCCCGACTTCGCCACCGAGCTCGATACCGAGATACTTCAGCTGCACTCCGCGGAATACCGCAGACCGAGTCAACTCCGCGCAGGCGGAGTTCTTGTCGTGGGTGCCGGTAACTCAGGGGCCGATATAGCCCTCGACGTCGCCCACGAACACCCGACGTGGCTGTCGGGCCGGCATGTCGGTCACGTGCCGGTCCATATCGACGGCCTCGCGGCGCGATTGTTGCTGGGGCGCCTGCTGCTCCGCGTCGTTTTCCACCGGATGCTGACGGTGGATTCGCTGATCGGTCGCAAGGTCCGGTCGAGGGTGCTGTCTCGCGGTGGACCGCTCATCCGCGTCAAGCCCCGCGACCTCTTCGCCGCTGGGATTGAACGCGTGCCCAGGGTCCTCGGAGTCGTGGACGGGCTGCCGATGCTGGCAGACCACCGAGTTCTGAAAGTCGCCAACGTCATCTGGTGCACAGGTTTCCAGCCAGACTTCGGCTGGATCGACCTTCCCGGCTTCGGGACGAAGGATCCGTGGCGCCACCGTGGCTGTATCCCGACCCAACCCGGATTGTACTTCGTCGGTTTGCTGTTCCTCTACGCCATGTCGTCGTCGATGATTCACGGCGTCGGGCGTGATGCCGAATACGTCGCCAACCTGATCGCGTCGCGGATGGCCGGCCGCTGGTAGAGCGTCGTCGCTCAGCCCGGCGTGGGCGGTGGCGCCGTGATGGCTTCCGGCAGGACGACGGCTCCGAGCATTCCGGGCCCGGCGTGGGCGCCAATCGCCGCGCCGACCTCTGAGATCACACACTCAGAGACCACCGGGACCCGGGATCGCAATTGTGCAACGAGTTCGTCGGCACGTTCGGCTGCCCCGAGGTGATGCACCGCAAGCTGGCACGGAACCGACCCGGCGACCTGGACCACCAGCTCAACCAGCCGGGCCCGCGCGCGGCTACCGGTACGAACCTTCTCCAAGGGCACCACCCGACCCGAGTCGACGTGCAACAGCGGTTTGACGGCCAAGGCGGTGCCCAGCCGGGCAGCCGCCTGGCCGATCCGCCCGCCACGGCGCAAGTACTCAAGGCTGTCGACCGAGAAGAATGCCCGGGTACGCGCGCCCACCCGCACAGCCGCGTCAGCTACGGCGCTGGAGTCGCCGCCCTCAGCCGCGACGGCCGCCGCGGCGAGCGCGGCGAAGCCCAGACCCATGCCGGTGGAGCGAGAATCGACCACCCTCACCCGCTCCGCTCCAAGCTGCTCGGCAGCCAACCTCGCGGATTCCCAGGTGCCAGACAGCGCGCGGGACAGATGCACCGAGACGACGGTGTCGGCGCCGGCCCGGATAGCGTCGAGGTAAGCCGCATGGAATTCCTCCGGTGTCGGTCGGGAAGTCGTCACCGACGCCCGCCGCGCCAATGCGGTCACCAGCTCGTCCGGTCCGAACTCCACCCCGTCCAACCAGTGGCGATCGTCCACCAGAACGTGCAGGGGAACTTGCCGAATCCCGTGGCGCTCAGCTAAACCCTTCGGAAAATACGCGGTCGAGTCTGTGACGACAGCAACGGACACACTCATCAGGACGACAACGACTGCTACACGGGAGCGGCACTGTTGTAGGAGAACAAGCGCCAGCCAATACCGCGGCGCATCAACACCGTGCAGTGGCAATTACTGATCCCTGCGAATACCGACCAAGCCGACACCGGTATCCCGAGCAGCAGCGGGGTCAGACCGGCGATCAACCCACCGTGGGTGCACAACACCGCGCTACCCGGACAATCCGTGTCGAGCTCGGCCACCACCTGCGCAGCGCGAGCGGCCACCTCTACCCGGGTCTCGCCACCCGGCGGTGCCCATTGCGGGTTACCGCGCCAGGTCTGCAGATCACCCGGCCACAGCGCCTCGACCTCGGCGTGAGTCATGCCCTGCCACGTCCCGCAATTGGTCTCCCGCAATCGCTTGTCAACCCGAAGCGGTATCCCGGTCTCTGCAGCGAGCACCGCCGCGGTGTCCCCGGCGCGCGACAGATCAGAAGTCATCAAGACCGCCGGTTCGAGCTCTGCAAGCCACCGGGCCGCGCGGCGGGCCTGGCGGAGGCCAGTGGGAGTCAACTTCGAGTCAAGCTGACCTTGGATCCGCCGCGCCGCATTGAAGTCAGTCTCGCCATGGCGCCAGAGCACGAGCTGCCGCAAGGTCACTCCGACTCGTCCGCCTCATTGGCGCTGACGTCGAACGGAATGATCGGGCAGTCCTTCCACAACCGCTCCAAACCATAGAAGGAGCGCTCCTCGGCATGCTGCACGTGCACCACAACGTCAACGAAATCCAGCAATACCCAGCGCCCCTCCCGGGCTCCTTCGCGGCGCACCGGCTTGCTCCCCGCGGCCGCCATCCGCTCTTCCACGGCGTCCACGATGGCCTGAACCTGCCGCTCGTTGGGCGCCGAAGCGATCACGAAACAGTCTGTGATCACGAGTTGATCAGACACGTCGAGCAGGGTGATGTTGTGCGCCTTCTTGCCGGCCGCCGCGCTCGCCGCGGTCAGCGCAAGAGCTCGCGCATGATCGGAAGCTGACACATCACTCCTTCTCCCCGGCATTGGTGACCGGCGCTGCCCCGTGCGGCACCGTGCGCCCTCCCGGCGCTGCGCGCCCAACCACAGATGAGAGTACGTGCTGCAAGCGCGCCGATGGCGACCTACCTGCGGTAGGAGTCTGTGAGGGCACAGCTGCGTTGGCGTTGCGGGGACTCACAGCGCCTGCTTGATTCGGGGCAGTCCGGGTCAAGGATCCGCGTTTGCGAAGCTTAAACCCATGATTTATCCTTATTTGCAGATCAGTCCGGGCGACCGGGGGATGGTACAGGCACGGGTTTCGCCGACGGTTCGGCGTGGACGTCGCCGGCGGACAGCCGCGCAACGCCCCCGGCATCCGGGTTGCCGCAACCTCTGGTTGAGCCGCAGTCCGGATCGTGCAGCATGGCCGCGGCGACCAACTGCCGGATGAAGGGCCTGCGGCACGGAGACCCTGATGAAGCTTCACGGGGTCCGATCGGGAAGGAGCGAGAATGACCCTAATCGTCATGACCATAGCCGTCATCGCATCGGTGATCGCCGCTTTGGCGGCCTACCTCTTGTTGATCGGCATGGCGCTCGGCCGCACCGCTGGCCATCTCGGTGAGTGCCTGCAGAGCGTGCGGTCGATTGCCGGGGATTCTCAGGCGATCGGACCTGGTATCTCGCGCATCAATCAAGCCGGCGGAGAATTGGTGGGTGCAATGCCGCTGTTACTCGACGACGCTGATGCCGTCGCCATGAAGATGACTCCTGCTGCGGCCGCTCCAGCCACTTCCTCTTCAACCACTGGGTCGGGTGTCGGTCTCCTTGATGGCGCTCCGGCGACAGGTGTGGGTTATCTGGATGCTTAGGATCCAGATCAGCCATGTCACGCCCGGCGGCCCAAGAGGTCGAGCAAACCTGTCCTGTAGAGGCGCGGTATCAGGCAGCCCCGCGGGAGGCTGAAAATATCCAGTGTTGGCCAGGGATCCGGCACGAGGTTCCAAGCGCGCGTAAAACTGGTGCATGTCAAGGGCTTGTGCACCGGTACATGCCACGCGCTCTGCACTCTCTAGAGAGCCCCCGAGAGCTAGCTTGAAGATTTCAGAAGAGAACAGCTCGTGAAAGGTAAGGCAGACGTCGAGATAAGGCTCGCGGCCAGGCGGGTAGACATCTCAGTTGAGCGTTTGAAGACGATAACTATGCCAACACCATCCCAACAAGAAAGGGGCTCGCAGACCTCTTCGAAAACGGCTTCGTCAGGCGAGCCCCAAGAACCAACAAATTAAAAATATCGGATCACGCCATCAGCCGCTGCCGCCGGACCGAGTCAGTGATAACGAGTTGTACCGATGCTGTACCCGGGAACCCGACGACACTGTTATAGCTGGTCAATGAACCGTTCCTCGGTACAGCCCGCGTTTGTTGATGTATTGCACCACCCCATCTGGCACCAGGTACCAGACGGGCTGGCCGCACTCGACGCGGTGACGGCAATCAGTCGAGGAAATCGCCATCGCAGGCACCTCGACCAGGCTCACAGTCCGGTCAGGCAGGTGCTTGCCGTCTAAGCGGAACCCGGGACGGGTCACTCCGACCAGATGGGCGAGGTCGAACAGCTCATCGACCCGCTTCCAGGACAGAATCTGCGCCAGCGCATCAGCGCCCGTGATGAAGTACAGCTCGTGGTCGGGAAACTGGGCGCGCAGGTCGGTCAAGGTATCGACCGTGAACGTCGGAGCGCGGCGGTCGATATCCACCCGGCTGGTGGAGAACCGGGGGTTGGACGCCGTGGCGATGACTGTCATCAGGTAGCGGTCTTCGGCCGGGCTGACCTCGCGCTCATCTTTCTGCCAAGGAATCCCGGTGGGCACGAACACCACCTCGTCGAGCCGGAACCGGGCCTGCACTTCGCTGGCGGCCACGAGATGACCGTGATGGATGGGGTCGAAGGTTCCTCCCATGACCCCAAGTCGCCGGCCGGACATGGGCGCAGCCTAGGCGAGCCGTTCGGTGATCGGATCCGGCGGAGATAAGCTAAGCGTTCAGTAGAGTTGAGTAGGCCTCTAATTTCGGTGCGCAACCGGCGGTGGGGACAGGCGTGGCGAGCAGAAGTCTCAGCGAGACCTCGTCCAGGGAACTCGCGCTCATCGATGCGTTGGGATCTGGCTGCGTGGTTGAGTGCAGCAAACTCACCGTCGAGCAGCTGGCGGCTACGGATAACCCGCGGTACTGCGTCCGCGCCGAGTTGCTGCGGGAGCTGGTGCTGGGGCGCAGCGGCGAGCTCGATCCGTTGGGTGTGCGCCTGCACGGTGCCCGGATCACCGGAACCCTCGATCTCACCCATGTTCCGGCTATGGTCGGCATCGAGCTGCGCAACTGCTTTTTCGAGCACACCGTGTTTCTCGTCAGCGCCCGGTTGCCGTGGTTGACCCTGGCGGGTTCGCAGCTGTCAGTCCTCGACGGCGACGGTCTCCAGGTCGACGGCGATGTGCTGCTCGGGGACGGTTTCACGGCCGTCGGGGAGGACAGCTACGGAGCAGTACGGCTGCTCGGTGCGCGCATCAAAGGCCAGCTCAACTTCAACGGCGCGAGGCTGAGCAACGAGGCCGGACCCGCGCTCATCGGCGACGGGCTCGGCGTGGACGGTGATGTCTTCGGTGGCGGATTCATCGCCACCGGAACAGGCGAGCTCGGCGCAGTTCGATTGCCGGGTGCGCGCATCGTCGGTCAGCTCAATCTCAACGGTGCCGAGCTGACCAACCCGGCCGGACCTGCCCTCATCGCAGACGGGCTGCAGGTGGCAGGTGGATTGGTGCTCGCCGAAGGGTTCACTGCCACCGGCCACTACGAGCGCGGGGTGGTGCGGCTACCCGGTGCGCACATCAGTGGCCAGCTCAACCTGGATGGCGCGACGCTGATCAATCCCGCTGGCCCGGCACTCATCGGGGACCACCTCGACGTCTCCGGCGGAGTATTTCTCGACGGGTTCACCGCCACCGGGCACGGCCAGGACAGCGTGCTGCGGCTACCGGACGCACATATCAGCGGCCAGCTCAATCTGGACGGCGCCGAACTGACCAACCCGGCCGGTCCCGCACTCATCGGTGACCATCTCCGCGTCGACAGCGACATGTTCGCCGAGGGATTCATCGCCACCGGTCACTGCCCGGACACTGCCGTGCGGCTAGCAGACGCCCACATCAGTGGCCAGCTCAATCTCAGCAACGCGAAGCTGATCAACCAAGCCGGGCGTGCCCTCATCGGTGACCATCTCCAAATCGACAGCGATATGTTCGCCGAGGGGCTTATCGCGACCGGGCACTGCCCCGATGGCGCAGTGCGGTTAGCGGATGCGCGCGTCAGCGGCCAACTCAATTTCAGCCAGGCGAAACTGACCAATCCGGCCGGACCGGCTCTCGACCTGGAGGACGCCGCGGCCAAGCACCTGTTCCTGCCGGCGGGGGTGATCTGTCCACAAGGCGCTGCCGATAAATCCGGCTGCGACGGGGCGGCGCATCGGATCGCGCTGTCCGGGCTGGTCTACACGTCGCTGCATGGGGTCGACTGGCACGAGTGGCTGCACCTGATCGTGCACCACACCCGTGATTACCAACCCCAGCCCTACCAGCAGCTTGTCTCCGCGCTGCGGGCCAGTGGCCAGGAATCCACTGCACGGGAAGTTCTCATCGCACAGCAGCAGGATCGTTACCGCCGCGGCGAACTCGGTGGCCGGCTGCGCAAGATCGCCCACCGGCTGTGGGGAGCGCTCGCTGGGTATGGCTACCGCAGCAGCCGCGCGGTCCTCGCCCTGTTGCTGGTACTGATGATCGCAGCAGGGCTGGGTGTCGCCGCCGGGCACACCCCGATCGGCTCGGAGCGGTTCGTCACAGCGCACACCAGCTTGGCCCGAGATCCCAACTCACCGTGCTCGACGGTGGAGCAGATCGGGGTGGGTATCGATCGCAGCCTGCCACTAGCCCCGGTAGCTATCGGCAACCGGTGCGACTTCGACACGACCAGTCTCGCTGGGCAAGCATTCACCGTCATCACGTGGGTGTTGCAGGCTGTGGTCTGGACGCTGGTCGCGCTGGCCATCGCCGGTTATCTCGATCTCATCCGGAAGACCACTCCTGCGGGATGACGACGAACTGCCGCAGGTACAGATCTTCAAACGTCACCGGACCACGCGGCCCGGGCACCCGATCGACGTTGATGCCCGTCTCGGGAACCCGCCGCAGCTTGAAGCCGTCGAGCAGGCGGGTGCTGGCGTTCCAGAACACGCCGGTGCCGGCGTAGCTGTCCAGGAACTCGTGGGCAGCGGACTTGTCGGCGGTGACGATCGTCGCGGCCAGACCGGACGTTTCCTGGTTGGCCAGCTGCGCCGCGTGCTGCGGGCCGGTCACCCGGCTCACCGTCAACGTCGCCTCCCGGCCGGTGTCCAGCGCCCATTCGTGCCCGAGCGGGTGCCGGTGAGGTGGCAGCGACAGCTCGATCCCACGCTGCCGGACAGCGTCGAGCAGGGCGTCGTACAACTCATCCGGCGTGGTTTCGGCGACGAGCAGCAGGTTGACCCGGTTACAGACGCCCAGCCGGTCCAGCCCGGCTACCAGCAGGTCCACGGCGAGCGCGGGGTCTGCGGCGGAGTCGACGTACAACACTCCCCCGCCGTCGGCATGGGCTAGTACCCGCACCCCGTGACGGGCTCCCTCGGCGGCCAGCATCCGGGTGGTCTGCCCGCTACCCCGCACGATGACCAGTGGGATCAGCTCGGGTTGCTGGACGAGAGCAACCGCACTGTCCCGACCTGGATCGGGAATCAGTTGCACCGCGTCGGGATCCATCCCGGCGTCGGTCAGCGCCGGTGCGATCACGTGTTCGGTGAGCGCCAGCGCTGATCGCAGCGCCGCCGATCCGGTCCGCAGCACCCCGGCGTTGCGGGATTTCACCAACTGTGAGGCGACATCGACGGTGACATTCGGGCGCGCCTCGAAGGTGGCACCCACCACTCCGACCGGGCGGCGGCGCTCGATGAGCCGCAACCCGTCTGGCCGGTCTTCCAACACCCGGTCCCGCGGCGGAAAGGCTGCTTGCGCGAGCAGGGCGAGTTGGTCGGCCATGTCGGTGAGCCGCGCGTGCCCCAAGTGCAGCCGGTCGATCAGCGCCTGGGTCATCCCGGACCGCTCGGCGGCCGCGATATCGGCGGCATTGGCGGCAAGCACCTCCGTAGCGGAGCCGGTCAACCGCTGGGCCATGGCGTCCAGCGCAGCGTTGATCGTCTCGTCGGACGCGGTGGCCAAGGCAGGCGCGGCTCGCTGCGCTCGCTGCGCGCACGCAGCGACGACATCGGCCCCGGTATCGGACGCTCGGGTGTCGGAATCCACTCGCAGCTGCACGATGCCCCACCCTACTGCCCGCGTGTCGCGTCCCCCCGCTCGGTGTGTCGTGTCCCTGTGTCCGGTGTGTCCTGCCCTGGTGCGCATCGATCACGTGGCGATGTCTCGCCAACGAGTCGACCTGGTCTTACCGGTGGGCTGATGGCACGGGAAAGGGTGATGCTCGGCCGGTGATGGATCTGAATCATGGACGGCCGTGGCGGTCTTCGAAGCAGCGCATCTCGATGGGGTTCTGAGTCTGTGCCGAGCTGAAGGGTGGCCGACCCTTCCGGCCGATCCAGACCGGGCCCTCCGCGTGCTGCTGGCGCCCGGGACGGTCACCGTCGTGGCGCTGAACACCGACGGCGAGGTCGTTGGTTTCGCGCATGCGCTGAGCAACGGCTTGACGGCTTACCTCGCCGAGCTCGTGGTAGCGGTGGAGCACCGCGGTCGCGGCGTCGCACGGAAACTGGTGGCTGAGATCTTCCATCGGTCCGGCGTCATTCGCCTTGACCTCATCAGCACCCACGCCGCCGAGCCCTTTTACGAGACCCTGGCGCACCGCCGTTATACCGGCTTTCGCCTCTACCCATCGGCAGCGTCATAGGCCACGTCGGAGCGGTTCACGAGGACGCGACACACCGAGCGGGGGGACGCGACACGCCGCGATGGCGGGGTTAGACGGGGACGAGGTCGTCGGCGTGCACGACCTCGCGACGCAGCTCTGGCGGCAGGTCGCGGCTAGAGCGGCCGATCAATTCGGGCAGCTCGGCAGCATCGAAGCCGACCATTCCGCGGGCCACCACGTCTCCCCGACTGTCGACCAGTTCCACCACGTCGCCGGCCTCGAAGTCGCCCTCGATGCCGATGATGCCGGCGGCGAGCAGCGAACGCCGGCGGTGCACCACCGCGCTCACCGCCCCGTCGTCGAGCCGGAGCCGGCCGGCCGCACCTGCGGCATGACGCAGCCAGAACCGGCGAGCCGACAGCCGCGCCCCGGTAGCCGCGAACGCGGTACCGACATCGGCCTGTCCCAAGGCGCGTTGGACCTGCGTCGAAGCGGCCAGCAGCACCGGTACACCGGCACGGGAGGCCAACGTCGCGGCGTCGAGCTTGGAGACCATCCCACCGGTACCCAGCGTGCCCCCGGTGCCGACTTGTACGCCGCGCAGATCAGCCGGTCCCGTCACCTCGGCGACCAGGCGGGCCTCGCCAAGCCGGGGGTCGCTGTCGTACAGCCCGTCGACGTCGGAGAGCAACACCAGCGCGTCGGCCCCCACCAGGTGCGCCACGAGGGCAGCCAGCCGGTCGTTGTCACCGAACCGGATCTCATCGGTGACCACGGTGTCGTTCTCGTTCACCACTGGTACGGCGCCGAGGCCGCGCAACCGGGCGAATGTCCGCTGCGCGTTGCGATAGTGCGCGCGGCGGACCATGTCGTCAGACGTCAGCAGCACTTGCCCGACGGTGCGGCCGTACCGGGCCCAGGATTCGGTATAGGCGTGTCCCAGCGCGAGCTGCCCGACGCTAGCGGCGGCCTGCTGGGTGGCCAGGTCCCGGGGCCGGCAGCGCAGACCCAACGGTGCCAGCCCGGCGGCGATGGCCCCCGAGGACACCAGGATCAGCTGGGTTCCGGTCGCGACGCGGCCGGCGAACGCGTCCACCAAGGTGTCCAGTCTGGTCCGATCCAGGCCGCCGGCCGCGGTGGTGAGCGACGACGAGCCGACCTTGACCACCAGGTACCGGGCCTGCGCCACGGCGTGCCGAGTAGGGCTCACATCTGCTCGACCTCATCGTCGGCAACTGGCTGGCGCCGCGAGCGTCGGGCGGCCTTGCGGTGCGCCACGCTGGTGCGCTCATCGCGATCCAACCGCCAGTCCGTGCCTCGGTCACCCAACCGGACGGCGACTGCTCCAGCCGGCGTGGCGGGTTCCCAGTCGAAAGTGACCTCGCCGATGGTGACCGGGCACCCGGGCAACGCTCCCGCACCAGCCAAGGCCTCCTCCACGCCCAGCCGGGCCAGCCGGTCGGCCAGGTAGCCGACGGCCTCGGCGTTGTCAAAGTTGGTCTGCCGCACCCACCGCTGCGGGCGGGCACCACGGACGATGAACCCGCCAGGCCGATCGGGATCAGAGATGATGTCGAAGCCGGACTCGTTGACCGCTGCTGGGCGCATCACCACGCGGGCCGGCTCGGGTGGGGGCAGCGACTCCCGGTGGTGTCGCACGGCCGCGCCGAGCGCGAAACGCAGTTCCCGCAGCCCCTCGGTGGTGACCGTGGACACGCAGTGCACCGCGAGTCCGCGGGCGGCGAATTCGGGCCGCACCAGCTCGGCCAGCTCCCGGGCATCCGGTACGTCGATCTTGTTGAGCACGACCATCCGCGGGCGGGATGCCAGTTCGCCACCCAGCGTCGGGGTGTAGGCGGCGAGTTCACGCTCCAAAGCATCCACATCGGACAGTGGGTCGCGGCCAGGCGCAACCGTCGCGCAGTCCACCACGTGCACCAGCACCGCGCAGCGTTCGATGTGTCGCAGGAATTCCAGGCCGAGGCCCTTGCCCTGGCTGGCGCCCGGGATCAGGCCAGGGACGTCGGCGATGGTGAACACCGTGTCCCCCGCAGTCACCACACCAAGGTTGGGCACCAACGTGGTGAACGGGTAGTCAGCGATTTTCGGACGGGCCGCGGAGAGCACGGACACCAGAGACGACTTGCCCGCCGAGGGAAAGCCGATGAGCCCGACATCCGCCACCGACTTCAGCTCCAGCACCAGCTCCCGGCTCTCGCCCGGCTCACCGAGCAGCGCGAAGCCCGGCGCCTTGCGGGTCCGGGAGACCAGCGCCGCGTTGCCCAGCCCGCCCCTGCCGCCCGCCGCAGCGACGAATCGGGTGCCCTCCCCCATGAGGTCAGCCAGGACCTCCCCGTCAGGGGTGAGTACCACGGTGCCATCCGGTACCCGCAGTTGTTGGTCCTCGCCCTCGGCGCCATTGCGATTGCCGCCCTGCCCGGGCTTGCCGCTGGAGGCCCTGGCTACTGAGCGATAGTGGAAGTCGAGCAGCGTATGCACGCCGGGATCCACCACCAGCACCACGTCACCCCCGCGCCCCCCGTTACCACCGTCGGGGCCGCCGAGCGGCATGAACTTCTCCCGGTGCACGGACGTGCAGCCGTGACCGCCGTCGCCGGCGGCGACGTGAATCACCACCCGATCCACAAAGCGGGACACGTCTGCATTTCCTCAATTCAGTATCGATCGTCCGCCGCAACGCCGACGAGGGGCGGGCCGGTCATCGCCGGTCCGCCCCTCGTCGGGGTACGTCGGTGGGGCCGGGATCAGGCCCCGGCCGCAATGACGTTGACGGTCTTGCGTCCACGCTTGGTGCCGAACTGCACCAAGCCCGCCTCAAGAGCGAACAATGTGTCATCGCCACCACGGCCGACATGCACGCCCGGGTGGAACTTGGTGCCGCGCTGCCGGATGAGGATCTCGCCTGCGTTGACCGCCTGCCCGCCGAAACGCTTCACCCCGAGCCGCTGAGCGTTGGAGTCGCGGCCATTCCGGGAGCTGGACGCGCCTTTTTTGTGTGCCATCGGTGCTCACACCCTCGTCAGTAGCTTCTCAAGGTCTTTCCACGGCTAAACGGTCAGCGATCGATCCCGGTGACCTCGACGCGGGTCAGCTGCTGACGGTGGCCCTGGCGCTTATGGTAGCCGGTCTTGTTTTTGAACTTGTGAATCCGGATCTTGGGACCCTTAACCTGCGCGACGACCCTTCCCCGGACCGATGTCGCGGCGAGAGCGGCCGTATCCGCGGTTACCGCGGGACCGTCGACCAGCAGCACGGCAGGCAGGCTGACCTCGGCCCCGGGCTCGCCGGGGAGCCTTTCCACCTCGACGACGTCCCCAACGGCCACCTTGTACTGCTTGCCGCCGGTCTTCACGATCGCGTACATCGGGTGGTACTCCTGGCTGTTCGACTGCATGGACTGATCAAGGCTGAGGCCGCCGGCCCGCAACGACACCTACCGCGTTGCGTTCACAGGCTGGGTTCACAGACTCGGGTTTCACAAACCTGGGCCCGCCGAACTGGCGGGCCGCACCGACGAGGGTACGACCCGCCGTCCGGCTGGGTCAAACCGGGGTACTCACTTCACGTGCGGCTCCCCGAATCACCGGATCGGCCGAATCGGCATTGTCCGCTAGCTCGGCCGACGGCGGTCCGGCGGGCCGAGACGCGGTCCGGCGGCGGCGCGCCACCGTCCGCGGGGCAAGTTGCGCAGGCACGCTCGGCGCGTCGGCGGCCGGTGACGCCTGGTGCGGCGCAGCCGGGGGTGGCGCCGGAGCTGGGGGTGCATCCGGGGCAGCGCCATCAGCCGGCGACGTGGGATGCGGACCGTCCGGCCGGGCCGGCACGGGCACAACCTCTACGGCGTCCGGCGCCGATGCGATCGCCTGATCCGATGCGGCGGAGGCGGCCCCCACCGACCCGCGTGCACGAGATCGGGATCGACGACCGTTCACCGCGCCGGAGTCCCTGGCCCCCGGCGATGGCCCTGACGACGGGCCAGTAGGCGCCGACTGGTTGCGGACGCTCACCGGCTCTGCGGACACCAGCACGCCACGGCCCTTGCAATGCTCACAGAGCGTGGAGTACGCCTCCAACAGCCCGGTTCCGACCTTCTTGCGGGTCATCTGAACCAAGCCCAGTGAGGTGACTTCGGCGACCTGATGGCGGGTGCGATCCCGGCCCAGGCATTCGGTCAGCCGGCGCAGCACCAGGTCCCGGTTCGATTCGAGCACCATGTCGATGAAATCGATGACGATGATCCCGCCGATGTCACGGAGCCGGAGCTGCCGGATGATCTCCTCGGCGGCCTCGAGGTTGTTGCGGGTGACGGTCTCCTCGAGGTTGCCACCGGACCCGGTGAATTTGCCGGTGTTGACGTCGATCACGGTCATCGCCTCAGTGCGGTCGATGATCAGATAGCCACCAGAGGGCAGCCACACCTTGCGATCCAGCGCCTTGGTGATCTGCTCGTCGATCCGGAACTCGGCGAACACGTCGGCCGTCCCGGTGTACCTGCGCACCCTGGGCATGAGGTCCGGGGCAACGTGGCGGACGTAACCGTCGACGGTGTCCCATGCGTCGTCGCCCTGGACCACCAGCTCGCGGAAGTCCTCGGTGAACAGGTCCCGAACCACCTTGACCAGCAGATCAGGCTCTTCGTACAGCAGTTCAGGGGCCGTGGCTTTACTCCCGGATCCGCCGGAACCGGCTGGGGAAGTCCCTGACTTGCTCAGGATGACCTCCCACTGCGCCTGTAACCGGCGGACGTCGCGAGCTAGTTCTTCCTCGCTGACCCCTTCGGATGCGGTCCTGATGATCACGCCGGCATCGTCGGGGACGATTCGCTTGAGCACCTCCTTGAGGCGCTTACGTTCGGTGTCGGGCAGCTTGCGGCTGATCCCGGTGGCCCGACCGCCCGGCACGTACACCAAAAACCGGCCGGGCAGGCTGATCTGGGTAGTCAGCCGGGCACCCTTGTGGCCCACCGGGTCCTTGGTGACCTGCACCACAACACAGTCGCCGCTGGACAGTGCCTGCTCGATGCGGCGCGCCTTGCCCTCCAGCCCGGCCGCGTCCCAATCCACCTCACCGGCGTAGAGCACCGCGTTGCGGCCACGGCCGATGTCCACGAATGCGGCCTCCATGGAAGGCAGCACGTTCTGCACCCGGCCGAGATAGACGTTGCCGACCAGCGAGCCGGTTCCGGATGTGGTGACGAAGTGCTCGACCAGGATGTCGTCTTCGAGCACCGCGATCTGAGTGCGTTCCGAGCGCTCGCGCACGACCATCGTCCGCTCGACGGCCTCTCGCCTGGCGAGGAACTCCGATTCGGACAGGATCGCGACCCGCCGCCTACCGGCTTCCCGGCCGTCACGCCGGCGCTGGCGCTTGGCCTCCAACCGCGTGGAGCCGCGGATGGACTGCACCTCGTCCTCGACTACCGGGCCGGCCTTGCTGTCCCGGACATGTACGACGGTGTCGGGTGGGTCGTCCTCGCCGATGAGGGTGTCCTCATCGCTGCCGTCGCGTCGGCGTCTGCGACGGCGGCGGCGGCGCACCGTGCCCTCTCCGGACTCTTCCTCCGGACCACCGTCGGCCGCACGACCCTCGGCGGGCTCATCGGGATCGGAAGAGTCGCGGTCGTCCTGCTCAGCGGCCTGCTCGCTGGAGCCGTCGTCGATGTCCCCGCCGGCTTTACCGCGGCCACGCCCCCGCCGGCCACGCCGCCGCCTGCGCCGAGTGCCGCCATCGGTGTCGGCCTCATCGACTTCGATCTCGTCTGCGTCGGCATCGTCCTCGTGATCGCCATCGACCTCGAACTGCTCGACCGGTGCCGGTTGCGGAGCGGGTGGCAGGAAAACTGGTGCGGCCGAATTGAAGACCGGCCGAGCCGCATTCATCGGCGGCGGCAGGGGTGTTTCCGGCGCACCCTGCTGGGCCACCTCGTCGATCTCCGTCGAGTCCGGCCCGGGCTCCGGTAGTAACGCCTGCAGCGCTCGCACAGCCGTCTCGCGGTCGATGCTGGACTGCGCGCTGCGTACGGCTACGCCGAGCTCGCCCAGCGCAGCTATGACGTCCTTGCTACTCACCGCCAGGAGCTTTGCCAGGGCGTGCACCCGCAACTTATCCGGCAGCGAGGCCACAAGATCACCCCCGTAGGGCGAGGTGGTCGCGGGTGAGGCTGCCCGCCCGCCGATGCCTCCGGCGGGCGCTGTCGTGTTCGCCATTCAACTCCTCCAGCCCCCGGGCGCGTCCCACTGTTCGGAACGCGGCCGCACAGGGGCCCTGTGCGTCATCCCCCACCGAGTTCGGCGGTGGCAATCCTGTCTTGTCACCAGCAGCTCCGCGGTCCTTCAGCGGTCCACCGGCATGTCCGCGACGTCGTGCCGATCCGACTCATCGTCAGACTCCATCAAAGCCGTCCGGGCGGTTGCCCGGTCCGCCATGAGCGGATCGACGAGACCCCCGTCGTCGTCAAGCCAGCCTTGCGCAGTCCGGATCGCTTTCGCGAGCGCCGACGACGGAAGTCCGGCGACGGCGCCGAGCGCGCTCAGCACATCGTCGGGTCGCACCGCAGGGCTGACCTGTCGTACGACCGCAATGAGTATCCCACACCGCGCGAGCTGATCGGGCACAGGCGGCACGGTCGGATAATCTTCGACGTCCAGGGACACGATCGCAGCCCGGGCGTCGATCGATCGGCGGCCGTCCTTGGTGACGCGCTCAACCAACACTTCCGGGGCAGCGACCAGCGCCTGCGCCGCCTGCCGGAGCTGCTGGGTGGTTACCCCGCGGACCTCGATGCGCCAGGCGCTGGCCGTCATCCGTTCGGCGAGTCCGCGGGGACCGGCCGGCACGCCCTCAAGGACGGCGAGCCCGTCAGGCAGCGCCGCGTCGAGCTTGGCGCGGACCACCTCGGGATCGAGCTGCTCCTGGAACTGGATCTCGACGTATTCCGCCTCGCTGGCCGCTCCGGTGGGCGCCGCGCCCATCCAGGACACCTTCGGATGTGGGCTGTAGCCCTGTGAGTACGCCACCGGCAAACCGGAGCGCCGCAACGCCCGCTCGAAAGCTCGGGCGACGTCCCGGTGCGAAGCGAACCGCAACTTCCCCCGCTTGGCGTAACGCAAACGGATCTTCATGGAAGCTCCTCGTGAGTTCGTCATTGCGTTCTAGCACTTCCGAAGGGCTAGCACGACAGCCACTCACGACCCCCGCGCGTGCCGCGCGCGGGGGGTCACTAAGGTCACGACGACCTTGTCGCGGGCGAACGCCCCGTCCACCCGGAGGTTACGGGTATTGCTCCGCCTCCTGCGGGTTGTTGCGATCGTCACAACCCTGCTCATGCTGGTCGGCCTGCCTTCGTCGGCAGTCGGACATGCGCCGGAATGCGCATCGAGTGGCCGACTGCTGCGTTACGTGGTGCTGTTCGACGCCGGGACGCCCGAACAGTCGGCGCGGCAAGCGGTCCACTCCGCGTGTGGCACCAGCACCGCCTACTACCCGCAGATCGGCGTGGGCGTCGCCACCTCCACCGAGCCGGGATTCGCGGCCCGGTTCGGGTTCACTCGTGCCTACAGTGCGCAAGCTGAGACGGTCGGCACACCAGCACAGGCTGAACTGGCCAGCCCGGTGATGCCGTCCACCGCCGCGCGGCTGCCCGCGGCGGCGCAGCAGCTCAGCGCCGACCGATCAGGCGAGCAGTGGGACATGGAGATGATCCATGCACCACAAGCCAGGTCGATCAACCCGGGCCGTCCGGAGGTGCTGGTCGGCGTGCTGGACTCCGGAGTGGACGCGACACACCCTGATCTGGCCCCCGCGGTGGACCCGACCCGGTCGGCGGGCTGCCTGACCGGCAAACCGGATCGGTCGCCGGCCGCGTGGACTCCGAGCACGTCCATGCACGGCACACACGTGGCCGGCATCATCGCCGCAGCTCAGGACGGCCACGGCATCACGGGTGTGGCTCCCGGGGTTCGGTTGGCCTCAGTGAAAGTGGTGGACGACGAGGGCTTCATCTACCCGGAATACGCCGTCTGTGGCTTCATGTGGGCGGCGCAGCAGCACATGCGGATCACCAACAACAGTTACTCGCTGGACCCCTGGCTGTTGACCTGCTCTAACGTTCCCGGTCAAGCAGTCGCATACGAGGCTGTGCGGCGAGCGGTGGAGTACGCGACGGCCCATGGCGTGCTCAGCGTCGCCGCTGCCGGTAATGAGCGGACCAACCTGGCCGACCCCCAGCAAGACGTGGGCAGTCCCGATAATGCGCCCAACCCGCGGCCGCGCCCGGTGGATTCCCATTGCAGCGTGCTGCCCGCGGGACTGGCCGGTGTGGTCGCGGTATCCGCGCTAGGAGCGCAGCGAGTCAAATCCGATTACAGCTCTTACGGGCTGGGGGTGATCACCGTGACGGCTCCCGGCGGGGACCGCGCACAGCGGTCGAGGAGGGATTCCAGCGGGTGCGTGCTGTCCACGGTCCCCGGTGGGTACGACTATGCCTGCGGGACCTCGATGGCCGCACCGCATGTTTCCGGGGTAGCTGCACTACTCGCCTCCGCCCGGCCCGAGAGCGGGCCGGTAGAGCTGGCGAGCCTGCTGCGCCAGCAGGCCGACCCGCTGCCATCCCCGGATCACCGGGGCGACCCGGCGGCGTTCTACGGTGCTGGCCTGGTGGACGCGCTGCGCGCGGTCAGTGCCCGGCAGGACTGATCGGTAGCAGGCGGCGACCGCTGGGTCCGACCTGGATGTCGGTGCCCATCGATGGGCAGACTCCACAGTCGAAGCACGGGGTCCACCGGCAGTCGTCCTGCTCACGTTCACCCAGCGCGTCCTGCCAATCGTCCCAGAGCCAGTCGGCGTCCAGCCCGGAGTCGAGGTGATCCCAGGGCAGCACCTCCTCGCGATCACGTTCGCGGGTGGTGAACCACTCCAGTGACACCCCGAGCGGGGTCAGCTCGGCTTCGCACGCCTGGACCCAGCGGTCGTAGCTGAAATGTTCGCTCCAGCCGTCGAACCGGCCGCCGTCGCGCCAGACACGTTCGATCACCCGGCCGACCCGCCGATCCCCCCGGGACAGCAACCCCTCGATCAAGGACGGTTTCCCATCGTGATAGCGCATGCCCACGTTGCGGCCGATCCGGCGGTCGCTGTTGATCTCCGTGCGGAGTTTGCGAAGCCGGCTGTCGACGATGTCGGGATGTTCCTGAGCAGCCCACTGGAAGGGGGTGTGCGGCTTGGGAATGAAGGCGCCGATGGAGATCGTGCACCGGATGTCCTTGCTCCCGCTGGCTTCCCGGCCGGCTCGGATCACCCGATGCGCCATGTGGGCGATCTGCAGTACGTCGTCGTCGGTCTCTGTGGGTAGCCCGCACATGAAGTACAGCTTCACCTGCCGCCAGCCCGCGGCGAACGCGGTGGCGACGGTGCGGATGAGGTCTTCCTCGGACACCATTTTGTTGATCACGCGGCGGATCCGCTCGGAACCGCCCTCCGGGGCGAACGTGAGGCCGGAACGGCGGCCGTTGCGGGAGATCTCGTTGGCGAGGTCGACGTTGAAGGCGTCCACCCGGGTTGACGGCAGGCTCAGGCCGGTTCCGGTGCCTTCGTAGCGGTCGGCCAAGCCCGCGGTGATCTCGCGGATCTCGGAGTGGTCGGCGCTGGACAGCGACAGTAAACCGACCTCGCTGAACCCGCTGGTCCTGAGACCTTGCTCGACCATCTCGCCGATGCCCTGGATCGATCGTTCCCGCACCGGGCGGGTGATCATCCCCGCCTGGCAGAACCGGCAGCCGCGGGTGCAGCCGCGAAAGATCTCCACGCTCATCCGCTCGTGCACGCTTTCAGCGATCGGCACCAGCGGCTGCTTGGGGTAGGGCCACTCGTCGAGATCCATCGTGGTGCGTTTGGCCACCCGCTGGGGGGCTCGTTGCTCGTTCGGGGTCACCTCGGCGATCTGGCCGTTGGGCAGGTACCTGACGTCATAGCAGCCCGGCACGTACACGCCGTCGATCTCAGCGAGCCTGCCCAGCAGCTCCGGGCGCTGCCCCGGGCGTCCTTGCTTTTTCCAGTCGCGGACCACTGCGGTGATCTCGAGAACGACCTCTTCGCCGTCCCCCAGGACCGCGGCGTCGATGAAGTCGGCGATCGGCTCCGGGTTGAACGCGGCGTGGCCGCCGGCGATAACCACCGGATGGTCGTCGGTGCGCTGGGTGGCGTGCAGCGGGATCCCGGCGAGATCCAATGCAGTGAGCAGGTTGGTGTAGCCCAGTTCGGTGGCGAAAGACACCCCGAGCAGATCGAAGTCACCGACCGGCCGGTGCGAATCGACGGTGAACTGCGGGATCCCGTGCTCGCGCATCAGCCTCTCGAGATCCGGCCACACCGCGTAGGTCCGCTCGGCCAGTACGTCGGGCTGCTCGTTGAGCACCTCGTACAGGATCATGACGCCCTGGTTGGGTATCCCCACTTCGTAGGCGTCCGGATACATCAGCGCCCAGCGCACCGCGGCGGTGCTCCAGTCCTTCACCGTGGCGTTGAGCTCGCCTCCGACGTACTGCACCGGCTTGGAGACCCGGGGCAGCAGGACCTCCAGTTGCTCGAACACCGACGCGCCTGGCATACCGCCCACCCTAGTTGGCCGCCCTTCACGTACCGCCAACCCGGCTTGGCGGCGTATCTAACCGCCACCAACGCCACCAGTGCAGGCGTCAGGACGCTCGCCGACGCAAGGTGCGCCGCACGATATCGGCTACCCCGTCGGGGTCGCGCATCACGTCCCACCAGGTGAAGCGCAGCACGGTCCAGCCCAGCTCGGGTAGACCGTTCTGGCGCCAACGATCGCGGAAGACGGCTTCGGGAAGTCCGTGTGGATCAGCCCCGTCGAATTCCAACGCCACCTTCTCTCGCAGGTAGGCACCGTCGAGCCGGGCCACCCGGGTGCCGTCTGGTGCGCACAGCTCGTGTTGTGGGGTGGGTAACGGCACTCCCCGATCCCCCAGCACCAGCCGCCCGGCCGCCTCCAAGATCGATTCCGCCATCCCGTCGGCCTCGTCCAGCCGGTCCAGGGCCGATACGCAGCCGGCGCCGCCGCGCCACCGCTCGATGACGGCGCTGACGTCGGCCTTGGCGCATAGTCGTCGGCGCAGGGCGTCGTCCAGCGCCCATACCGCGCGCATCCTCTCGAGGCTGGTGGCCAGATCGGCCAGCGTGCGCGCAACCGTCGTGACCGGTACCCCGTCGCGTCTCTCGACCTCCCCGCAACCGATCGACCTCGTGTAGAAGTGCAAGTCCGGACGATTGCGACGACGCTGCTCGCGGGTCACCGTCACGTGCTGCACGCGGTTGTCTTCTGGCACCGCGATCTGATGCACCCGAGCTGCGGTCTGGTGTGTGGGCGGCCACCCTGGCGCCCAAAGGATTTCGACGGCAACCGCTGATTACCAGATCTGTGGACAACCACTGCGTCTGTGGATAACTCGTCACCGGGAAGCGTCCAAGGTTGGCAGCGGTTATGGACACGTTAAGCCCGGGTTGGCAGTACTTGAAGAGCCCCCTACCGGAGAAGGAGGAGCTTCAGGCGGCGGGAGGCCACGGCGAATCCCAGCGCCGCCATCACCACGAAGTAGGCCGTATGTCCGAGCGCGGACCAGCCGACGACGCCCGTGTTCAGGCCGCGTAGCAGCGCCACGGCGTGGTAGAGCGGGAATGCCTGCACCAGCCACTGCAACGCCAGCGGGTACACCGACAGCGGAAAGAAGGTCGCGGAGAACAAGAACATCGGCACAACCGCCAGCTGCACCAGATCGAAATCCTGCCAGGACCGCATGAACGAGGTGACCGCGATCCCGATCGACGCGAACGCGAACGCCACCAACAACGCAGCGGGCAACGCCAGCAACGCCCATGGCGAGAAGATCAATCCGGTGGCGAGCATAACCGTGAGGAAGCCCGCTGAGTACATTCCGCCGCGAAGCAACGCCCAGCCGATCTCTCCCAGCGCGATATCCACCGGACCGAGTGGAGTGGCGAGCATTGCGTCATAAAGCTTCGCGTATTTCAGCTTGATGAAAAAACTGAACGTCGCGTCGTACACCGCCCCGTTCATCGCCGACGCAGCCAGCAGCCCCGGCGCGATGAATGCCGCGTAGCTCAGTTGCTGACCGGCCGGCCCAGAAACGGTACCGACCAGGCTGCCCAGCCCCTGCCCCATCGCCACCAGGTAGAACAGCGGCTCGAAGAATCCCGACACGATGGCCAGCCAGACGCTTCGGGACGCCAGCGCCGAGCGCACGACGAGCGTCCGGGCCCGGCCGGCGTACAGGCCTGCCGGCAACACCCGCAACAACAACCCAGCCCGTGACGCGGTGATCTCCGGCGACAGTTCCCGAAGCGCGCTCACCGCGTCAACCTCACCCGGAATTGCCAACAGGACAACCGGACACCCACTGCCAGCAGCGCTGTCAAGTACGCGATATGTCCGGCTGCCGAGGTCAGCTGCAACGTACCCAGCGCGGCGCCGCGAGCCAGCTCCGTGCCGTGCCACAGCGGGCTGATCCAGGCCAGCGGCTGGACCGCTCTAGGCAGCTGAGAGATCGGAAAGAAGGTCCCGGAAAACAGCGTCATGGGCAGCACCACGAACCGGAAAATGGCCGTGAACGCGCCGCCCTCGTGCTCCTGAGCCGCCGAGAAAGCCACCAGCGGGGCGCTGAACGCCATGCCGCACAGCACAGCGAAGACCCACGCGGCGAGCACCCCGGGCCCGTGGACCGCGCCGAACAGCGTGATCACCAGCAGGTAGGCGCCACCGGACATGGCCAGCCGCAGCGCGATCCACGCGAGTTGCCCAGCGGCCAGCTGCGCTGGAGTGATCGGGGTAGCCGTGATGCCTTCGTAGGTGCGCCGCCACTTGAAAGACGACAAGATCGGGTAGCTCGACTCGAAGGCCGCGGTCTGTACGGCGCTGACCGCAAGCAGCGCAGGAGCGAGGTAGAGCAGGTACGGCACCCCGCCGGTGGCCTGGGCCGCCCGACCGCTGGTGTCGATCAGACTGCCGAAACCGACACCGAAAGCCACCAACATCAACAGCGGCTGCAACAGGCTGGACACCACCGTGGCCCGCCAGCAGCGGCGATACCAGACCCACAGCCCCTCCACGACACGCAGCACGGCTGCCCACCCGCCTAGCACAGGCCTGCCGGCAGGCAATGTCATCGGTTGCCCGATCATCAGTCCACCAGCGATCGGCCAGTGAGCCGGAGGAACACGTCCTCCAGGGTGGATCGCCGGACCAGTGTGGACGTCGGCTGCACGCCCCGCCGATGGGCGGCGGCCAACGCCGCTTCGCCGTCTGCGGCGTACAGCAGTAGCCGATCGGGTAGCTCCTCGACCCGCTCGGCCAGGTCGCTCAACGTGGCTCGCCAGCCTCGCTGGACGTCCGCGGTGAACCGTAGTTCGAGCACTTCACGGGTGGAGTACTGCCCGATCAGCTCCCGCGGCGAGCCTTCGGCGACGATCACACCACCGTCCATCACGACGAGGCGGTCGCACAGCTGCTCGGCCTCGTCCATGTAGTGCGTGGTGATGATCAGCGTTACGCCTTGCTGCTTGAGCCGGAACAACCGGTCCCACACCAGGTGACGAGCCTGCGGGTCCAACCCGGTAGTCGGCTCGTCGAGCAGCATCAGTTCGGGGTCGTTGACCAGTGACCGGGCGATGGTCAACCGCCGTTTCATCCCACCGGACAGCTGCTCGACGGGGTCGGCGGCCCGATCGGTGAGCTGGACAAAATCCAACAGCTCGGTGGCTTTGGCCCGCACCGCAGCTCGCGACATGCCGAAATAGCGACCGTAGACCTGCAGGTTGTCCCCCACTGACAGCTCGAGGTCCAGGTTGTCCAGCTGCGGCACCACGCCCAGGCGGCCGCGGATCCTCGGACCGTCAACATCCGGGTCCATCCCGAGGACTTGCAGCTCGCCGTCGCTGCGCGGGGATACGCACCCGATCATGCGCATGGTGGAGGACTTGCCCGCACCGTTGGGCCCCAGGAAGCCGAACACCTCACCGGCCCAGACGTCGAAGTCGATACCCCGCACCGCCTCGAATGCGCCGAACCGCTTGCGAAGCCCACGGGCGTGCACCAAGGAATCGGACACGAGCTCGACGCTACCTGGCACCCCCGACAATTCCCGCTGGATTTCCGGCCGGCAACCGGGGCGCGACCACCGGTGCTACAACTCGGGGAACCAGAGCGCAATCTCCCGCTTGGCGGAGTCGACCGAGTCTGATCCGTGCACCAGGTTCGACTGGGTCTCCAGTGCGAAGTCACCGCGGATCGAACCCGGGGCGGCCTTGTCCACCGGATCGGTGCCGCCGGCCAGCTGCCGGAAGGCCGCCACCGCTCGCTCACCCTCCGCCACGGCGGCAACCACCGGCGCGGAGGTGAGGAACTCCAGCAGAGAACCGAAGAACGGCTTTTCGGCGTGCTCGGCGTAGTGCTGCTCGGCCAGCTCGCGACCGACCATGCGCAGTTCCAATGCGGCCAGCGTCAGGCCCTTGCGTTCGATCCTGGAGATCACTTCGCCGACCAGGCCGCGGCTGACGCCGTCGGGCTTGACCAGAACCAGGGTGCGCTCGCTCACAGCAGCTCGTTCTCCTCAGGGCGAAAGGGGTGATGAGACGCCGAGGAGCTTAGCGGCCTGTCACCGGGGCGATGAGTTCGATGGCGGGGAAATAGGTGCGGTATCGGGTGATGTCCCGGGTTAGCAACCGCATGCCCAGCACCGCGGCGTGGGCGCCGATGAAGAAGCCCGGCAAGGTGCTGGTCCGAGTGCCGCCTCGTCGCCGGTACTCGACGTGGCAGCGGTCGGCCAGGAACGCCGCCGGCCATGGCACTACGGATCGCCCGAATGCGGGTCCAGTGAACACTGCGTCGGCCTCTTCCATGGTGGCATAGGTCACCGACACCTCCGCGTAGATGATCGAATTGATCACTAAGGGTCCCTCGTCGGCCACTCGAGCCAATGCCTCAGCGGACCAGGACAACCACACCGGATCCGCCCGGATAACGTCGAGTAGGACGCCTATCCTTACCGCCCCTGTTGACGCACGTTCGAAGTCCGCCGGGACACCGCCCAGCGCACATAGAGCAAGTAGCCCCACACCCCCACGAACAGCAGACCCAGGCCTCCTAGCGCGGGGTGTGCGAACCAGCCGGCGACCATCGCGAGCTGCAGCGCGAGGGCAAGCCCCAAACCCCACGGGCGCCGCTGCACGCATGCCCCGGCAACCATCGCCAGTGCCAGCCCGGCGGTATACCAGCCGGCAGGGCCGCCCCGCCCGCCGCCGAGTCGACCGACGACCAGCAGGGCGAGCCCGACCACGATCGCCTCCATCACCAGCCTGCCCGCGAAGATGCCGCGCAACCCCCGCATCGGATCGGGCCGGACCGGCCGATCACTCACTGCGGACCATGACCGAACAGTGTGCGGGCCTGTCCGACCATCGCCACCGAGCCGGTAATGACCACACCAGCGCCCGAGATCGGATCGGAGTCCCCGTCGGCGTCCGTGGCCAACCCGATGGCAGTCTCGATCGCGTCGGGCAACTCATCTTCGACCACCACGCGGGAGTCATCGAACAACTCCCGGGCCGTCGCGGCGAGGTCGTCGATGTGCATCGCGCGTGACGAGTTGGCGGCGGTGAGCACGACCTCATCCACCGCGGGCTCCAGCGCCGCGAGAATGCCGCGAGCATCCTTGTCGCGCATCATCCCCACCACCGCGATCAACCTGCGAAAAGCGAACTCTTCACGCAGGGCGGCGGCCAGGGTCTGTGCACCGTGCGGGTTGTGCGCGCCGTCGAGGAAGACCGAGGGCGCGGTGCGGACCCGCTCCAGCCGCCCCGGCACGGTCACCGTGGCGAAGGCGTCACGTACTGCGTCGATGTCCAGTGAGCGGTTGCCGCCCGCGCCGAAGAACGCCTCCGCAGCGGCCAGCGCCAGTACCGCGTTGCGAGCCTGGTGCGCGCCGTGCAGCGGAAGAAAGATCTCGCTGTACGCCCCGCCGAGACCTTGCAAGGTCAGCTGCTGGCCACCCACCGCGATGTCGCGCTGCAGCACGCCGAACTCGATGCCTTCCCGCGCCACGGTCGCGCCGACCTCGACGCTGCGGGCCGTGATCAGCCGGGCCACCTCCGGCAGCTGCTGCGCGAGTACCGCCACCGACCCGGGTTTGATGATCCCGGCCTTCTCCGCGGCGATGCCCTCGATATCGCTGCCCAGGTAGTTGACATGGTCCACGGCGACCGGTGTGATCACGGCTACGGCGGCGTCGGCGACGTTGGTGGCATCCCAGCTGCCACCCAGGCCGACCTCCACCACGGCGGCATCGACCGGCGCGTCGGCGAAGGCCGCGAATGCCATCCCGGTCAGCACCTCGAACTTGCTCATCGGCACCGGCGAGCCCGCGTCGACGAGCGCTATGTAGGCCTCGATGTCGTGATAGACCTCGACGTAACGTTCCGCGCTGATCGGCGCTCCATCCAAGCTGATCCGCTCGGTGGCCTGCTGCAGGTGCGGGCTGGTGTAGCGGCCTACCCGCAGCCCGACGCGGGACAGCAGCGCATCCAGCATCCAAGCCACCGAAGTCTTGCCGTTCGTGCCGGCGATGTGCAGTACCGGGTAGCAGCGCTGCGGAGAGCCGAGCAGATCGACCAACGCCGCGATCCGGGTCAGTGACGGCTCGATCCGGCTCTCCGGCCACCGGCGGTTCAGCTCGATCTCGAGTGCCCGGAACGCAGCCAGCGCGGCATCCCCACGACGAACCGACGGTTGAGTCATCGCTTATCACACTAGAGTGCCTGCTCGCAGAGCTCGCGCCGGTTGGCTCGTGTCTCGGCGACAGCCACCTGCCAGAGCAGGGTTGGTAGCCGTTGACAGCTGCGGCACGGGGGGTTGGCGGTACTTGAAGAGCCGCAAACTCAGGCGGACTTCTCGCGGCGTTCGCGGCGGGTGGGCTGGCGGGTGACGATGGTGGGGTTCACATTCTCCCGCACGGTCTGCTCGGTGATGACCACCTTCGCCACATCGGTGCGGCTGGGAATGTCGTACATCACCGGCAGCAGCACCTCCTCCATGATGGCGCGCAAGCCGCGGGCCCCGGTACCACGGAGAATGGCCTGATCGGCGATCGCTTCGAGCGCAGTGCTGGTGAACTCAAGTTCCACGCCATCCATCTCGAAAAGCTTGCAGTACTGCTTCGACAACGCGTTGCGCGGCTCGGTGAGGATTTGTACCAGCGAATTCTTGTCCAGATTCGTCACGCTGGCGATCACCGGAAGCCGCCCGATGAATTCCGGGATCAGGCCGAACTTGATCAAATCCTCCGGCATGACATCCGCAAACACGTCGGAGGTGTCGATGTCCGCTTTGGACCGCAGCTCCGCGCCGAAGCCAAGCCCCCGCTTGCCGATCCGATCTTCGATGATCTTGTCCAGACCGGCGAAGGCACCTGCGACGATGAACAGCACATTCGTCGTGTCGATCTGGATGAACTCCTGATGCGGATGCTTGCGGCCGCCCTGCGGCGGCACGCTGGCGGTCGTTCCCTCGAGGATTTTGAGCAGTGCCTGCTGGACACCCTCGCCGGAGACATCGCGGGTGATCGACGGGTTCTCGGACTTACGGGCGATCTTGTCGACCTCGTCGATGTAGATGATGCCAGTCTCGGCTCGCTTGACGTCGTAGTCCGCGGCCTGAATCAGTTTGAGCAGGATGTTCTCGACGTCCTCGCCGACGTAGCCGGCCTCGGTCAGCGCAGTGGCGTCGGCGATGGCGAAAGGAACGTTGAGCAGCTTGGCCAAGGTCTGCGCCAGGTAGGTCTTGCCGCACCCGGTAGGACCGAGCATCAAGATGTTCGACTTGGCCAGCTCAATATCGTCGTCGCGGCCCTTCTCACCGGCCTGAATCCGTTTGTAATGGTTATAAACCGCGACTGACAGCGTTCGCTTGGCGTCGTCCTGGCCGATGACATACGCCTCGAGGAAGTCATGGATCTCGCTCGGCTTGGGTAGCTCGTCGAGCTTGACGTCACCGGTGTCGACAAGCTCCTCTTCGATGATCTCATTGCACAGATCGATGCACTCATCGCAGATGTACACGCCGGGCCCGGCGATCAGCTTCTTGACCTGCTTTTGACTCTTCCCGCAGAAGGAACACTTCAACAGGTCGCCGCCGTCACCGATCCGTGCCATGGGCGCTGGCCTCTCGTCCTTCCCGGCGCGTGTGGTGTGCAGCGCGCCTGGCTGCGTGTGCTCGACGTTACCCGTCCAACCCCGCCGTGCGGGAGGACTAGCTTCCCGGATATTGACCGACCGGCGCGGCTGCGTTGCTCACTCGGCGTGTCGCGGCACGCAGAGTCATCAGCGGGCTGCGGAGAGCTTCCGGATCTGGGTGATCTCGTCGATGATCCCGTATTCCTTCGCCTCGAGGGAGGTCAGGATCTTGTCCCGATCGATGTCCGCGCGAATACGTTCCACGGTCTGACCGGTGTGCTGAGCCAGGGTCGCCTCCAGCAGGCGACGCATCCGCTGAATCTCCGCGGCTTGGATCTCCAGGTCCGAAACCTGCCCGTACACGCCCTCGGTGGCTGGCTGGTGGATGAGGATCTGGGCATTGGGGACGGCGAGTCGCTTGCCCGGTGTACCCGCGGCGAGCAGCACCGCAGCAGCGGAGGCGGCCTGGCCGAGGCACACGGTCTGGATCTCCGGACGGACGAACTGCATCGTGTCGTAGATGGCCGTCATCGCGGTGAACGACCCACCCGGCGAATTGATGTACATCGTGATGAGACGATCCGGGTCGGTCGATTCGAGCACCAGCAGCTGCGCCATGGTGTCGTTGGCCGAAGTGTTGTTGATCTGCTCGCCGAGGAAGATGATGCGCTCTTCGAACAGCTTGTTATACGGGTTGGACTCCTTGACCCCGTAGCTGGTCCGCTCGATGAACGAGGGCAGGACATACCTCGACTGCGGCATTTGATCGTAGTTCATCGGGGGCTCCTCGGGGCTCAGCGGTCCGCGTCCGGCAGCGAGTTGGCGCGGGTCAGTACTCGATCGACGAAGCCGTACTCGCGGGCCTCTTCCGCAGTAAACCATCGGTCGCGGTCGGAGTCGGCGATGATCCGGTCTATCGGCTGGCCGGTCTGCTCGGCGATGAGTTCTGCCATCTCTCGCTTGTGCTTGATCAACATGTCGGCCTGGATGGCGATGTCTGCCGCGGTACCGGACACGCCGGCCGACGGCTGGTGCATGAGGATCCGGGCGTGCGGTAGGGCGTATCGCTTGCCTCGGGTGCCCGCGGAGAGCAGGAACTGCCCCATGGATGCGGCCAGGCCCATCGCGTAGGTCGCCACGTCGGGTTCGATGAGCTGCATGGTGTCGTAAATGGCCATACCCGCGGTCACCGAGCCGCCTGGCGAGTTGATGTAGAGCCGGATGTCCTGTTCGTGGTCTTCGGCCGACAGCAGCAAGAGCTGGGCGCAAATCTGGTTGGCGATGTTCTCCTCGACCTGAGAGCCGAGCACGATGATGCGCTCGCGCAGCAGCCGTTCGTAGACGGAGTCGGTCAGGTTGAGGCCGGCCGTGGCGGCCCGCATCGCGGGAACGTCCCGCAGCGGCGCAGCCGCGGCGATGTAGTCGGGGGTCACGTATGCCTGCCTTCTGTCATCAGGTCCACCTGGGTGAGGTCCGGCTCGGAGATCGATCGAACTCCGACCCTGGGAACACTGCCGACCCTAACGAAGGCGGCGACCGACTACTTCCTGGCGCGCCTGAGGTTCGCTCAGAGCGTTACGCCGGTGTCCGATCTGCATCCTGGCGACGCCGACCGACTAGCCCTGGCTCGCCGCGTCGAGCAGCGCCTCGACGTCGAGAGAGTTGCCGGAGGCGTCGGTGACTGTCGCCTGGCGCACCACAGTGGCCAGCGCCTTGCCACGGCGGACGTCGGCGTAGATAGCGCCCAGCTCGCCGGATTGGTGGGCCTGCTGGGCGTACTCATTGGGGCTGACGCCGCGGCGATGCGCTTGATAGACGATGCGCTCGCTGAGCTCGCTATCGGAGACAGAGAGCTCTTCGGCGTCGGCGATGGCGTCAAGCATCAGGTGAGCTTTGACTGTTTCCCGCGCGCTGGTGCGCAGGTCGGCGTCGAACTCCTCAGGGCTGTGTCCCTGCTGCTCCAGCCAACGACCGAGGCGCTGCTCGTCGTGGTCGAAGGCGTGCAGGGCGTCGTGCTTGCGTGACTCATATTCGGAGTCGACGATCGACTCCGGCAGAGGCACCTCGGTCGCGGCCAGCAGCGCCTTGAGCACCTCGTCTCTGGCCTTCGCGCCCTGCTGCACGGATTTCACCCGCTCCAACCGGGTGCGCAGATCGGCCCGGAGCTCGTCAATAGTGTCGAATTCGCTGGCGAGCTGGGCGAATTCATCGTCCGCCGCCGGCAGCTCTCGCTCTTTGACCGCCTGAATCTTCGCCGTCACCTCGGCCTGCTGCCCGGCATGTTCCCCGGCGGCCAGCGTGGTGGTGAGGGTGCGCTGCTCGCCCTGCGCGGCGCCGATCAGCACATCGTCGATTCCGTCGATGAGTTCACCAGAACCGATTTGGTAGGACAGGTCGCTGGTCGCCAACTCGGCGATCTCCTCGCCGTTGACGGTGGCACTGAGGTCGAGCAGGACGAAGTCGTCTTGCTGCACGGGGCGCTCGACCGACAGCAGGGTGCCGAAGCGGGATCGCAGCCCATCGAGCTGCTCGTTCACCTCGGCGTCGGTGACCTCGACATCGTCGACGGAGACGGCGATGTCGGTGAACGCCGGCATCTCGATTTCCGGCCGGACGTCCACCTCGGCGGTGAACGCGAGCCGGTCCCCGTCCTCGATCTTGGTCACCTCGATCTCCGGACGGCCGAGCGGGTGAACGCCGCCCGCGGAGACGATCTCGGCGTATTTCGCCGGCACCGCCCCGCTGACCACCTCTTCGAGCACCACACCGCGACCGAGACGCTGCTCCAAGATTCGCGCCGGTGCCTTGCCCGGACGGAATCCGGGGATGTTCACCTGCTGAGCGATCTTCTTGTAAGCGCGATCGAAGTCGGGCTTCAGTTCGTCGAACGGCACCTCAACGTTGATCTTCACCCGCGTCGGGCTGAGCTGTTCGACAGTGCTCTTCACGGAGTACTCCTCGGCAGAAGGATGGGAACGCGCCGGCTGAGCCACGGCCGCCGGACCGGAGGTGTGTGCCGAGTCTATGCGAGCACGCCAATCCCCCTGCTACGGGCGCCTGCTTGGCCCGCCGCACCACAGTCGGACGCGACTTGCGGATTAGCCAGAAGGTTGCACTGAAAGGTCGCCATCGCTACTCAGCCGTTCGCTACGCCGTCAACCACACGTGTGCATGGAGTAGTGAACTGGTTCCGCACCGCTAAACCTAAACAGTAAACTAACCAGCCTCACGCTTTTCCGCACCACCCTGCCGGAGATGGCAATGTACGAGCCAATCCCTGCTACGCGCCCCTACGAACCGGTCGCCCTAGACGGGATAGCTCGTCCCATCCTCGTCGGCTATGACGGATCCGCGCCCAGCCGGCATGCCTTGGCTTACGCCGCTGGCATGGCCCGTCGCATGGATCGACCGCTGGTGCTGGCTCATGTCCGCCCAACTCCCACCTGCTACGCCCTTGACTACGGGTGCCCGTTGCCAGCCGAAGACCCCGCTGAACTGCTGGACTGGTTGTGCACTGAACTCGTCGCCACGATCGATCCGGGGGACATGGCCGTACGATGCGTCGAACGCATGGGCGACCCCGCTCGGCAGCTGGCTGCGCTGGCGAGTGAAACACGGGCCGATGCCATTGTTCTTGGGGCCCCGAGACACTGGCTGCACCGCATCACCGGATCGGTGCCGGTGTGGTTAGCTCGCCACGCCTGCTGTCCAGTGGTCATGGTGCCCTGATCAGGCTCGCGGCCATGTAGTGCGCTCGGCGCCGAATGTCGTTCTGTTTTCTGCCCGGCCAAAGACGATCGGCGGGTCCTGATAATTCGCGGATCGATTCGAGCGAAGGACAGCCAACAGCCGCCGGCGGCGCTGCTTCCGGCTGGCGCGCGTCGTCGACGCAGCTAGCGGTCGTCGTCCTCAGATGCCGAATGTAGACGGGTAACCGAGGTTCCGCCGAGCCCGGGGGTCACGTCAGCCGGGTCGGGCACCTTCGGATCGGCCTCGGGGCCGCCCGTGGGCGGATCGGGTTCTGGCACCGCGACAAGGTTGTCGGCGTTGGCGTCGGAGTTGGCGGCCATCGGGTGCTCCTTTCCAGGCTCTAGTGGTTCCCGGCCACGACGGCGGCAAACGTTTCCGGCGCGGGCTCATTGTGCTGTCACTGCTCCCCCACCCCGCACAGCAGCCCACATCGATCTGCGCCTGGCGCACCCACTTACGCACCGTCTCCGCACACCCCACACCCCGCTTGGCCGCCACCGACGTGATCGCCGCCCACTCGGGCTACATTTGAGCAAGTTACCGATCTTGTGAGGACCGGTTGACCTGGTCGGGGTGGCGGGATTTGAACCCACGGCCCCTCGCTCCCAAAGCCTCGGCAGACCGTGTGCCATGGTGTGCGCTAGACGGATCACCTGCGCCGATGCGATGGCGACGCTTGCGCGCGATGGCTGCCGTCTGAGGTCGTTGCTACACGGCTGCTACACGGTGCACCTCGACGGTGGTGCAGGTTGGCGTCCGAGCGGTGGGTGACATTGGTGCGGCGCAAGAGTGCTTCGTGTCCTCGCGCGCCGATCTGGCGCGGTACCGGTGGCACACCTTGGCGCGGCATCCCGGTGTCTCTGGTCGGTCGATCTCTGGTTATGAGTTGGCACGCAGTCGTCTCACAGAGGTCGTCTCACAGAGTCTGACGCGTATCGCCGATGTCTCACCTGACCAGCGCACAGGCGTTGCCCTCGTCTCACCGGTTGCGCCCGGTATCACCAGATGACATAGCGTCCTGGTCACAAATCTGGTCACCAGCTCCGCCAGCCTGAGACGGGCAGCCCGGTATGCGGGGGAGGCGCACCGCCCCAATGGTGTGCCGTCCCCTTGTGATGCCCCGCTCCGCTCGCTGACCTGAGGTGCGTTTTTGAGCTGTCCCTCGTCGAGCATCTCACCGGTGATCGTTGCGCGCGGATACACGCGAGGAATGGCGGCGGCGGTCTCGCAGGGGCTGGCACGATTTGTCACTGTCCGCGACGAACATGTAACAGCGCGTTGCAGGCGAGCGATGGAAGCGGTACCTAGGTGCAGGATCCCCGAGTCCCGGCAGGTGAAGCCTTGGCAACCCGGACTGCTGTTCTCCCCCTCTCGGTCAGCGCACCGCCCAGCCCACCGGCTTGTCTGGCTCCGCCGGCGAAGTTTGGCAGGGCTGCCCACGCCGCCCGCGATCTGGATGCCAAGGTGTCCGCAGGATGGCTGTCTGGGCATCCGGCGACGAGCCGTCAGGCTGGTTACCGACCCCGCACGCTGTGCGTTGTCGTCGATGACCCCGCTGCTGCCGCGCTTGCGCTAGGCAACCAGATGAAACCGGCTGATCTCATGGAATTGGTCCTGATCCTCGCTGAGGCGGCAGCAGACGTGCTCGGCAAGCGGAAACAAATGCACTAGACGTGCTGTGTATGCCTCGACGCTCGATGTCAAGCAATGAGGCATATTCCGGACAGCGCTATCGATCTTGTGGAACCCGTGCAACGATCTGTCGTCGATCAAGATCGCTGAATAAGCCTCAATGTGGTCGCAGTCGGCCGGTTGCTCCACGCGCAACGCGTCTCTTCCTCGATCTGTGCCACAACCGGTTCCATGCCGTGCTGTGACGCTGGATTGTCGTCGGCTGACCGGCGGATCGATCAAGTAGCTCTGCACGGCACGACTCGCGAGGTGGCGACGGTCACGGCAGGTTCCCGGGGCCCGGGACAACCCCCTGTCTCACCGGGCGTCTAACAGGCGGACCGGCGGAGGCTTGTCAGCATCCCGCCAAGCGAGGCCAAGGGCGCGAGGATCCTGTCATTGGCTCGGTCGCAGAAAAAGCTGTGGTGTGTTGAGGGCCGGATTTCTCCTAGGCGTCGGGGGTCAAGACACCAGCTAGGACAGCCATAGAGGAGGACCTGAGGTGAGTCGATGCCGTTGACCCTCGCCGACGTTCGTGGCGTTAGCTTCAGTAAGCCGCCGGTCGGAGAGCCCGGCTACCACCCGGGTGAGGTGGATGAGCTCCTCGACCGTGTACATGCCGAGCTGGCCCGCTTGATCGCGGACAACAACGAGCTGCGCAGCCAGGTCGAGCAGCTCGATCAGCAGCTGCGCGCCGTGCCCGTCGACCCCCCACGTGACCCTGGACCGCAACAATCTCCACGGCCGGTGATGCCACCATTGCGGCCACCAGTCAGCGAAGGAATCTCGCCCGGTGCTGATCACGATCTCCAGGCCGCCAAAATCCTTGTTCTCGCTCAGAAAATGGCTGACCAGCTCCGCGAGCAAACCCACGCCAATGCGGACAGGATGCTCACCCAGGCCCGGAACCACTGCGCACAGTTGCTGTCCGAGGCGCGCATGACGGCCCAGGACATGGTCAACCAGGCCCGAACCCAGGTCGAGACCATGGTCTCCGACGCCCGTACCACCGCCGAGACCCAGCAACGGCAGTCCGAGGACAAGGCAGCGTCGCTGGAGCAGGATGCGGCCCGCCAACACACTGAGATCCTGGACGCTCTGCGTCAGGACAAGAGGCTGCTGGAGAACGCTATCGAGGACCTGCGGGGCTTCGAGCAGAAGTACCGTACTCAGTTGGTCACCTATTTGCAGTCACTGCTTCACGAGCTCGGCGGCCCCAAATTCGCCGCACCAGCAGACCCGATACCCGCCCCCGCAGGACCTGGTGGGCTCCGGGTTGGGCGTGCGGTGAAACCGGTTAATCCTCGCCCTGACCACGACGAGTGAACACGTCAAAGACCTCTTCAGAAATAGCAGCGTATATTACCGACAGAAGCAATCACAGGCTTAGAAACTGTAGTAGAACGTGTCTCGCCAGCCACTCGCGGAGAGAGTTGGCTATAGTGGCCAGCTTAGACGCTCCTAATCCGCATGCTGCTAAATGTTTTGCCTGTTTGAGCAGGCAAACAATGCAGGAGATTATGGTGGAGTTACAATCAATGTCACTACGGCTCCCCCATTTTCACGCCGCTGACCGCCGCGCCCCCTACGAGCACTTCTGCGTGAACGCTGATTTGTCATACGTTGGGTTGCGTGGGAGTCCTGTAGGAACAGAGACTGCCGCGGGAGGGACTGCGGGTGTCGCGACCCTTTTAAGTGGCCTGGTTTGCGTGTAGCCATGCGGGGGCACGCTGACCTGCATCGGCGTGACTGCGTACTACCCAGTTACTAGCGCCCAAGCGGCGCTAGTAACCTGGGCACATATCGGGCAGAGCGCTGACACACCGAACGGCGGCCGGCGCAGGTGATCAGTACGTACACGCATGGTCAGATCATTCACCCACGACAACACCATGATTATCGGCTGGTGTCTGACCATGCTGATCGGGGATCATCAGACCGTAGGAGGGCGCCTGTGAACGCCACCGCGTCGACACCCATCCAGTTTGTGTTTGTGCTCGTTTTGGAGAACCGGTCGTTCGATCACCTGCTGGGGCTGTCCGCGATCACCGGCATCGACGCCGTCAGCGGACAACGCCGCAGCATCGACGGAGTGGCGGGCACCGAAACAAACATCTACCAGGGCACATCGTATCCGGTTACCCATCCGGCGGACTATGCCATGCCCGCCGATCCCGGCCATGAATTCCTTGATGTGCTCGTGCAGCTGGCCGGTGAGAACGCGCTATACCCGCCAGGGGGTCCTTACCCTCAGATCAACAATAGTGGCTTTGTCGCCAGCTACGTGGCCAGCAACAGCCGCAATCACACGCAAGTGGACCCGGCTGAGGTGATGAAGTGCTACCAGCCCAGCCAATTACCGGTTCTCACTGCCCTCGCGGCCGAGTTCGCCGTCTGCGACCGCTGGTTTTCCGCGATGCCCGGACCGACCTGGCCCAACCGATTCTTCCTGCACGGGGCCTCATCCGGTGACCTAGACGACAGTCCCAGCCTGGAGCAGATCGCCGAGTGGGAGCTGTTTCACGGCTTCACGCTGCCTAACGGCACGATCTTCGATCGCCTCCACACCGCCGGCGTGCCCTGGCGGATCTATGCCGGGGATAACTTCCCCCAAGTCCGCGCGCTGGCCGGAATCAAAGACTCCGACCTGCGGCCCTACGCCAACTTCGCTGCCGACCTAGTCAGCGCCTCCTACCCGGCGGCCTACACCTTCATCGAACCCGACTATGGCCACGTCACCAGCGACTACCGCTGCGGCACCTCCCAGCACCCCCTGGATGACGTCACCCGAGGAGAACAGCTCATCAAGTGCAGCTACGAAGCGATCCGTCGCTCACCCCTCTGGCAGACCAGCCTGCTGGTCATCACCTGGGACGAGCACGGGGGCTTCTACGACCACGTGATACCGCCCGCGACCATCCCGCCCGGTGACAGCCCGATCCTCAGTCATAACAAGCACGGGTTCACTTTCAACCAGTACGGCCCCCGCGTTCCCGCGGTCGTGGCCTCCCCGCTCATCCCCCGCAACCTCATCGATGGCCGAGTCCACGACCACACCTCGATCCCAGCCACCGTAGAAACGATCTTCGGCATCTCACCTCTGACCGCGCGGGACCACGCGGCCAACGATCTCAGTGCCCTGGTGACCCTGTCCCATCCCAGGACAGACACCCCACCTACCCTGCCCGAACCAGCGGCCTCCGGCATTACTGGCTGTCCCCCGGTACCAGCCTGCGAGCCCACCGCGACACTGACCGACGCCGCACGTGGCGCCGCCCTGGCACCACCCCGCCAACTACCGCAGGCCACTCGCCCCGAACAACCCATCGAGCAAGATCCCAACCTGGCCGGATTCGTCCACATCGCCTTGCGGCGAGACCTAAGCGTCACCCCACCAAGCCAGCAGCCCGAACGCATCGCCCGCGCACGAAGCGTTCTGACCAGGGCCGACGCGCGCGACTACCTCCAAGAAGTCGACCACCGGCTACGAAACGCCTCCCCGCCCCCGAACTGAAACACTTCGGCGAGATGGTGCTGGCGAAACTTCGAATCGCTGCGACCGCCACCACGTTCGCTGCCTCACCGTGGGCACCTCTTTCACCCCGCGCGCGACCAAACCGCTGGCTACAAATAAGAAGTAAAAGACGTAAACAATTCTCAAAACGACCTACCAGAATTATCTTTCTGGTAATGGGCAGGACCCGAGTCTGCGACCTGCGGGTTATGAGTCGGCAAGCAGCCATCTCACACTGTCTCACCCACACAGCAGACGTCCCGCTTAACCAGCCATCCTGGACCGCTGCCGTACCACCTCTTCCGCTTCGTATCACCATGTGACATAGCGTCCCGGTCACAAATTTGGTCACCGGCTCAGTAATAGGGACCACGAGGCGCGAACGGGAGAACGCAGCTACCGAGGAGACCGCAGAATGGTGGGGCGGGGCCGTCCTTGTTGAACGACCCCGCCCCAATCTGCGGGTGCCTGCGCTGAACGCGTCCGGCGCCGGCAGAGATCTCCCGGGACCGCGGTGCACGGGGCACCGGGCGGTGGGATCCGGCGGTCATCGAACCAACGTTGACGGTGGCGGTCGGTCGGGCAGCGACGCTGCCACCGGCGCGGCACTCCACTCGGTGCGAAGCGCAATGGTCCTGGCTATAAAGTTGTGCCCGGCGAGCGCGATACCCCCAGCGGGGATGACACTCCCCTAGGTCGGCGCTCCGGGCGTGCAACGCCGACCTAGGGGAACTTCTGGTGTGGCCGGTGACCCGTCGACATCTCGGTCGGGGGCGGGCACGGACGTTCGCTGAATCACCGGCCACTTGACGGCTGCTCAACCCTCGTGGATGCGGGGGAAACCCACGACATTCGGCACGACCGCCAACTCTATGGAGTTACTCCGATCACGAACCCTCGACATACAGAGTGGGGGAACAACACCCTTTATGGGCCTGCTCTGCGCCGATCGGGCAGGTCGGAACGGGTGAACGGCGCACGTCGATAGGCGGCCCCGATCAACTAGGACCGTTTGCATGGACGCCGGCAGCAGCTCATCGAGCAGGGATAGGCCCCCGGCCGGTGGCACCGATGCTCCCGGGGTGGACGAAGGGTCAGGCAAGCTGAGCCGCGACGCCGATCAACGACTCAAAACGCTCACCGACACGATGCCAACTACCGTGGCCGAGCACGGTAGCCAACTGCCTACCGTTGCCGGGATCGGACACGCCGCACGTGGTTGATCATGCTGCGAAGCTCCAGGATCCGGTTTACCCGCTCGGCCGCCCCGGCTTCCGGCAACCTGGGGAGCTAGGGCAACCGCGTTTGAACAGGCGAACACTCTCGTTGGTTCTCCGCGTTCTCACTGCTTCCCCCGTCCAGGCCGCAGATCGTCCAAAAATTGATTTTGATGCTGCGGGTCGATGTGGAGACACAAAGATCACTAATGAGGTGGAAATACTGCAGGACCGTGATGTTCTGTGCTGCGTATGACGCGAGGGGACGGATACCCAGCGAGCACTTCGGTGTGAACGCTGATTGGCCGTGTCTTTGTATGCCGGTGAGTGATGTAGGGAGCCGCTGAGCTGTGGCTACGTGTCAGTGTGCATTGGCTCGTGCGGCCTGATAGCGCTGACTCCGCTGACGATTCGCTGATGATGATCATCGCAGAGAGGGTTCAGGCGGACGACAGAGATCCTCCGATTAACAGACTCAGCCTGGATCCACCGCACGGATTTGAGTGATCGTTTTCCAGTATGTAGTTGATCTTCGCTTGAGAATGCCCGATCGTGGGCGTGTGGTGGCTGCCGGCCTCATCATCCGGCTTGTCCAAGTGGTGTCTCCGGTCGGGCCCTTGCGGGCGGTGGTCAGGCAGCCAATCTGGGGGGTCCGCGGTGGGTGGTGGCGAAGAGGTCAAGCCAGGCGTGTCGCCAGGGCCATTCGGCGGGCAGGTGCCAGGTGATCTGGTCTCGTCCGGTGCGGGCGGGTCGGCCGGCGAGGTGGATGAGTTCGGTGCGGATGGTCGCGCTGCGGGCGCGGGCGTGCCGGGCCGAAGCCAAGGTGCCCAGCGCCCGGGTCAGCGCGTGGGCGGTGACGGCGAGTTGGAGCCATGCGGCGTTGGCGGCGAAGTGACTGGAGGGTA
>Ga0134128_10000808_pt1 | contig 42505 bp, 17 predicted proteins | sample KB31754_FD_96462 | JGI IMG/M metagenome (GOLD analysis project Ga0134128, IMG submission 96462) | Terrestrial soil microbial communities with excess Nitrogen fertilizer from Kellogg Biological Station, Michigan, USA - KB3-175-4 | ecosystem: Environmental > Terrestrial > Soil > Unclassified ...
CGTGCAACACTCCTTCCAAGGCATATGCACCTCCGCGTGCATAATGCCCTCGAAAAAAGTGTTACCTATGTCCTCGAACGACTGTCACCCATGTCTCCGGTCTGTACAGCCGCCCCGGATCTCAGTGCGCCGCAAAGTTACCTCATGGCAACAATCACGCTCAGGATCACGTAAAGCAGAAATGCGCCCCACGAACAGTACGACGAAATTCGACGCAAGCCAGCTCGCGGTTTCACGAGCGTGAGACCAATGTTGACGATCACCAGCGTTAGCAAAAAGCAGTCGATGCAAACTAACCCGCCGCCGACACCCGGGCCGCTTCCGTGCAAAAGAATGTCTAACAAAGTCAGGCACGCGAGACAGAAGATCAAGCAAATGATGAGCTGGAAAATGCCGGGCGCATCGACATATTTCTCCCGTCGTTTTGGTTTGTGCGACGGGTAGCTCAAAACATTTTTCGTTTCGTCTTCGCTCACTCGGCTAACCATAACCCAGCGGCTGTCTCGATCAATTCGAATTAACCGCGGATGAACGCAGATAAACGCCGATTGAAAGGAGCTTTCGTTTCGATGATTTTAGAGCAGGTTCGATGATGTTGGGGCAGGTTGCGCAGCTCGTCCATGTCTTTATCTGCGTTCATCGGCGTTCATCTGCGGTTGATTTTTCCTGCTGAATGCTTCGGGTTTGCACTGCGGGAACAGCGCCACACTCTGGACACTTTTCCGGCGTTGCCCGCAGATCGTAACCACAGACCGTGCAGATCCCGGCTCTCGCCAGTCTGCGCTTGCGAAAGCGCAGCAGCCACCAAATCGCAGGCAGGATTGAGAAGATCAGGAACAGCAGCCGCGTGCGGACCACCAGCCACCAGCATTCGTACACGCCGGTGCGGTTGATATTGGCTCCGCCCGGCTCGGTCGAGGAACGGAAAAAGGTGTACCAGATCCAATAGTCGACGTGATCGTCGTAATGCGCTTGCAGGCGTTGATGGGTCGGACCTGCCGCCGCGAGCTGGCGGGCGAGCGTCGGATCATCGGTCGGCTTCGCGTAGGTCCTTTTGATCGAGAGGGCCGTCACCTCGGTATCGCTGCTAATATCCAGTTGCACCAGCCACCGCCGGTTCGGCGGCGCGTGCAGCGGATCCACCCCCTTGGGCAGATCATGCCAGTAATAAGCGCGAATCTCATCTCTGACAAAAATCGACCGAATGAAAATTGCCGCCGATGCGAAAAGCAGCAGCATCGAAAGCAACGTCAGGAAGTTGAAGAGACGCCGGAACATCGGAGGACATCATCATGACGGTTGCGCCTGTCCCGGCTTTCACTTTTCCGACGCGGGCTTCCCCCCGGCGTCTGCGCGACCTCATGATCTAGCATGTCAGCCATCAGCACAGCCCCCGCACGCGCATCAAGGACCTGTGAGGGATTTCCAAATCATCACGTTCTCCACCTTGTCATCGTTAACGATCAGTGCAACGGTCCATTGAATTTTAACTGGGTTGAAAGACCCACCGTCTAGACGTCCAAAAGTGATGCATGGCTTCCCACCTGCCTCGGATTGAGAAATCTCGCATCGCTCAAAGCCTTGCGCGACCATTTTCTCGCTCGCGACCGAGGTTTTTGTTCCTGCGGGAACAATCTGGTGGATAAACGCCTGCATCTCCGGAACAGTCTGAAAGGAACGATGGCGCGGAAACACAATCAGAATTCCTAAGGCAACGAGGATCGCCGCCACGATCAATGCGTCGCGCATTCGAAAGAGTTTTTTAGCCATCTCTATCTCCGAAATCACACAGGCGACGGAGAAACGGGTCCTTTTACTCGATGATGCGGCTGCCCTCGAATTGAACCCTTCGAATTCTTCGAAGAGTTGCCTCCTCACCCAACTCTCCAGAAACTTAATTCACCGTTCACTATTTTGTTTCGCCCACCGCGACTGTTCCTCATTGCGATCTAACGCCTCGACGTTGGCGACTCGCGGGGTGAATTTGCGACGAACAGCGGAGGTCGTGCTACCACCGGGCGGCCGGCGTCGGAGGCGCTAGGGTCAATTTCCGCCACGTCGCTTCGCACGCTTCGGCGATGGTGCCCTCAGCTTATGAACAAAGATCGCCGCATGATGGACCAGGATTGCAACGAGCAATGCGAGGAAGATCCAGATCAGCATCGCAACGAAAAACAGGACGACATAAAGGCCTTGATACTGCGGGGCAATGGTCTGGCCGTTCGTGAGAAGGAACCCTTTATGCGGTTGTATTCGCAAGCCCGCATCATATGCACGAATGCCGAATTGCATGATGACCATCAGGGAACCCAGCCGCTCCGAAACTACAAAAAGTCCGAAGATCACCAACGCGAGCAGGAGCAAAAAAGCACCGCAACCGAATTGGTCGTATTCTCGCGAAAGCGCCTGACCCAGGCGACTGCGTTTTTGATTCCTGGCCCTGGCGCTCGCCGACCGTTCTTCATTGCGAAGAAAGACCTCGGAGTTCGCGACGCGCTCCATGACTTTGCGCTGCAGCGCGGGGTCGGCCTCCACCTGCTGCGGCGTGAGGTGCATCGAAGTCAGCACGATTTCCATGGCCTGCTGATGGCGACTCAGCTTCGTGTCTTCCACGAAGTCGATCTGCGTCGGCGGCGGCATCGTGTGCATGGCGGCTGCCATCACTTGCTCGCGCAGCAGCTTGGCCCAGCGCGCAAGCTTCTCGGGATCAATCCCTTTACCGAACGAAAGGCCGCCGCCGTCGGTGTCGATCCGGATGATCGTTTGCGTGCTCTCGCGGGTTGGAATGGTGCGCAGATCGACGTTCGCAATGCGCGTAAGAAGGAACTCGCGCCGGCGGATGGGAATCAACACGCGGCGTGTGTAAACGAGCCGCTCCCGATCGACGCGAATCTGGTCGGTCGCGAAGAGGCTGTAGACGGAATAGCCCCACGCGGCCAGATCGATCAGTGACATGACGGCCAGCCAGAAGATGCCATGCAGGTCAGGGTGCCCGGCAACTTGGCGGGCCATGAAGACGACGCCTATGGTCCAGCCGATGCTCCACGGAATGACGAACAGCGCGCCGCAGCCATCCCGCGGTGCGTGCTGCAGCACGAGTGACTCGCCCTCCTTCTCCGCGCGCAAATCGCCACCGGCGATTGCGGTCAAAACTTTTATCACCGGCGGCTGAGGATGGGGGGTGGGAGGCATATCCACAATGGTCCGATCAGTCGGCGGTGTCCGAACTCATTTGATGAACCATCTGCCAAAGCCGGTCGATTTCGCCCACTTCGATCACTTGCATCGGCGTCATATTGCTGAAAGCGGGATTGCTCTCCCTCAGCCAGGGGGCGATCGCTTCGGGCTTCACGACTTCGGCGAGTGAATCCAGCAGCCGGCGGATTTCGTGAAGCCGGCGCTTGGCGGGTTCGCTGGGAAGCTTGCCCGCGGACCATTCGGCCAGTGCGCGGAGCGAAAATCCTGTCATTCGCCCCAACTCCTCGCGGCGAAGGCCGTACCGCTCACCTCTGCGGGCTTGGGAGACGCGCACCGCAAGCGGTAGCGGCTAATCGGCACCAGACGCCAACTACGCGGCGGCAACAGGAGTCGGTCAGTTTAACCGCAAGCGAATTTCAGTCCATTCATCCACGCGACCATTCGCAACCGCTTGCTAAGACTCAACATGCAGCTATTCCTAATATTTACCAAATTTTTGAAACAATCGGTTGAGTTTGGCGTATTTAGGTTATAGTATGGGTGCGCATTGGTGTAACTGCGTCTCAGCGGCGAAAGGAATGGTCACGAGGGATGAATTGGAAGGTGATGAGAAACCCGAAAGTGGCGCGGAGGGGTCATTTTTACGAATGGCGGTATTCGACGCGATCGGTACGGGACAGCCGGCGTGGCGGCTTCAGCCGCCAGCCCTCGCGCGGGTGTGCCGCAGCATGGGAACCCGCCAAGTGTCTCGAGGTGCGCCGAAAAATCGAAAGTGGTGCATTTTGGTGCATGGCTTCGGGCGAAACCATTGAAAACACGCGAATTTTCAGGGTGTGGGAGCATGCAACATCCAAAAATCGAAAAAGTGATGCATTATGGTGCATTTTGGTGCATGGAGGGCGCAGAACCTTCGAAATCAGGCGAATTCCGCGGGTTCGGCGACTCAAACGATGCATTACGGACGCATGAAAAAGTGGTGCATTTGATGCAAGGTGATGAACGGAGTTTTTCAGCACGAGTTGGAACTTGCGAAAGGGGTGCACACGAATGTTCGCGAGCGAGCGTCCCCGAGCCAGCTTTAGCCGCCCGGCTTGTCGGGCGCGCCGTAGCGCTCTTTCGTGGGCGGACGCGCCGACGCGCGATCAAACCGCTTACCTCGTGCGCGGACGCGGGGGCGCGCGAGCAAAACCGCTTACTTCGTGCGCGGCTCCTTCAATGCAACATCGCCATAATGCCAAAAATGTTGCATTTCGTTGCATTTTGTTGAATCGAAATAAACGAAGGGTGCGCCCAGCGGGAGGCGGTGATATGGAAAAGGGCTGAAGTAACGAGCACTCCACGGGTTTACCCGATTGACCCGGTTCACCCGCCTTGCCGGCACAGACGCGCCACCATATACTCGCTGTTTTCGCCTGAGGCAGGCGGTCTGCTTCAGATTTGAGCGTTGGGACGCCGGCGCAGCGTGGACGTCGGCGAATCTTTTTTTCATGGGCCGCGCAAAGCAAAGGTCGGGCGGCTTAGCCGCTCCTAACGGTTTTTATGGTCGATTACAATCTGATTAATTCCCTGGGCGATCTGGATGCGGAAATTGACAGCGCCGTCGCGACGGCGCTTCCCGAGGCCTCCTCGCGCGACGAGAAGGGCGCGCTGCAACTGGACTTGGCCAAGATCGTTCAGAGCGATGAGGTGCAGGACTTTACGCCTGGCGCCATCATCAAGGGACGCATCAGCTCTGTGTCCGGCGACGATTTTGTCGTCGAGCTGGGACTCAAGAGCGAAGGCGTCCTCGAGCGAAGCGAATTCGATACGCCTGAAGAAGTGAAGATTGGGGACGAGGTCAAGGTTCTTCTTGAAGACGTCGAGGGTGATACCGGTCTGGTGAAGATCAGCAAGCGCAAGGCTGATCGCATCATCAACTGGGAACACATCATGAAGTCCAAGAAGGAGGGCGACCCGGTTCACGGCAAGGTGACCAAGAAGATCAAGGGCGGCTTGCTGGTGGACATCGGCGTGCCGGTCTTCCTCCCGGCCAGCCAGGTGGACATCCGCCGGCCCGGCGAAATCAGCGACTGGATCGGCCGCGAGATCGACGCCGTCATTCTCAAGATCGACGAAGAGCGCCGAAACATCGTTATTTCCCGTCGAAAGATGATCGAGCAGCAGCGCGAAGAGCTCAAGCGCAAGACGCTCGATACGCTGCAAATCGGCCAGGTCATCAAAGGCACCGTCAAGAACATCGCCGACTTCGGCGCATTCATCGATCTGGGTGGCATCGACGGACTGCTGCACATTACCGATATGTCGTGGGGTCGCATCAATCACCCCAGCGACATCCTCAAGATCGACCAGGAAGTGGAAGTCAAGGTTCTGTCGATCGACAAGGACAAGGAAAAGATCGCCCTGGGCCTCAAGCAGAAAGAAGCCAGCCCCTGGGAGAACATCGAGAGCAAGTACCCCGTCGGCAGCGTTCACGAAGCCGAGGTGGTCAACATCATGTCCTACGGCGCGTTCTGCAAACTCGAAGAAGGCGTTGAAGGACTGGTGCACATTTCCGAGATGTCCTGGACCAAGCGCATCAATCACCCCAGCGAAGTGGTCGCACAAGGCCAGCGCGTGAAGGTGAAGGTGCTGGAGATCAACAAGGACAAGCAGGAAATTTCGCTGGGCATGAAGCAGGTCGAGGAGAACCCCTGGGAGCGCGTGGCCGAGAAGTATCCGCCCGGCTCCGTGGTGCGCGGCAAGGTGCGCAACATCGCCAACTACGGCGCGTTCGTCGAGATCGAAGAAGGCATCGACGGATTGCTGCACGTCTCCGATCTGTCCTGGACCAAGAAGATTGGGCACCCATCCGAAGTGCTCAAGAAGAACGAGGACATCCAGGCGGTGGTGCTCAGCGTCGATCAGGAAAAGCAGCGGATCGCCCTGGGCCTCAAGCAGATGCAGGAAGACCCGTGGCAGACGGTCATCCCGGCCAATTACCGGCCCGGAATGGTCGTCAAAGGGCATGTCACCAAGATCGCCAACTTCGGCGTCTTCGTGGAACTGGAGCCGGGCCTGGAAGGGTTGCTGCATATCAGTGAAATCAGCGACCAGAAGGTCGAGAAGCCCGAGGATCTGGTCAAGGTTGGCCAGGAAGTGGACGTCAAGATCCTCCGCGTGGACAGCGACGAGCGGAAGATCGGCCTGTCGCTCAAGCGAGCGCAGTGGGCCCAGGAAGAGCAGGTCCGCGAGACGGCCCGAGCCGAGCGCTCCGAAAAGCGCGGGCTGCGTGGTGGTCTGGAAGGCGGCGAACAGTCACGCGGCCTTGGCGATTTGAAGATCGACTAATTGCTGAAGGATCGGAAAAATCTGTAACTCGCGATCCTGAAAAATCTTGCGACTGCTTTCTGAGCGGCGTCAAACAACCGCTCAAAAATGCCGTCAAGAGCAAATCCGACCGATCGAATGCAAGGCCGTCTCCCTCGGGAGGCGGCCTTTCTTCATTGGGGTAAATGCTTGTGTTGCCGGGAGGTAACTTCGGGATCGGTGCGGGCCAACGGTCACGTGCCGGATGAAGGTCCGATAACTTTTTTATCCGGGCAAAACGTCTTTTCCGTGCCATGTGGTATAATGTACCCAATTCCACTGCCCTAAGAGGAGCGGAGGACTAACCGCAAAGCTGGTGAATTCAAATCCTTATGTCCAAACAACTTTAATTTATTTTTTCAGTCGCCAGCATGGAAGCGCTGCCTTTTCTAGGACGCTGGCGGGCGATTGAAGTCATTTGACTTGTGCCGCCGGATCATCGGCACCGGCCCAAGTCCCCCCGGTCCCAGACCGATACCAACGGGGTGAGGCCGCGAGAGGATGCAAGCCCATGGGCTCCCGAGGGGGAGCGACAGGGGTAATTTCCATCCTTCAGCGGTGGCTCGATAGGTCGTTCGTTTGCGCGGACGGCGATGCCGATCGTCTGCGCCGAGCGAAGGGGCATTTTGCCCGCTTCGCAACAGGGTTGAAAAGGTTTTTATGGCTACTACGGCTGTCCAATCCGGATTGCAGTTGTACCTGCGTCAGATCAACGAAACGGCGCTTCTCAACGCCGAAGAGGAGAAGATGCTGGCCCGCCGGATCATTCACCAGAATGACCCCGAGGCCCGCGAGCGGATGGTTCGCGCCAATCTCCGGCTGGTCGTGAACATCGCCAAGCACTACATCAACCGCGGCCTGCAGCTTCCCGACCTGATCGAGGAAGGGAACATCGGGCTGCTCAAGGCCGTCGAAGGATTCGATCCCGAAAACGGCTGCCGATTCAGCACCTATGCCTCGTGGTGGATCAAGCAGGCCATCAAGCGCGCGCTGATCAACAGCGTGCAGCCAATCCACATCCCGGCTTACATGGTCGAGATGATGGCCAAGCTGAAACATGCGATGCGCGAACTCGAGGACCGCCTGGGCCGTCTGCCCAGCACCGAAGAGCTTTCGGCTCACATGAAGCTTTCGCCCAAGAAGCTCAAGATCATCCGCAAGGCCGTGAAGGCGTATAACTCGCCGACGCAATCCGGCAGCGATGACGGGGAGCTGACCATCAACGAGCTGGTCGCCGACACGAATAATCCCACGCCGGATGAAGCGGTGATGGATAGCGATGAAATCCGCCAACTCGGCGAGCTGCTGGAAGACATCGACGAACGTGCCGCCAAGATCCTCAAGCTTCGTTATGGTCTGGAAGGCGAAGACCCGATGACCCTCAAGGAAATCGGTCAACGCATTGGCCTGACGCGCGAGCGCGTCCGGCAGATCGAACATGAAGCGCTCAGTCGGCTCAAAGATGCCATGCTGGCGGGCGTATAGTTAGTTGCAGACCAATATAAGTGGAATTGAAAATGCTCACGGCGATTCCGTCGTGAGCATTCTTCATTGATCGACGATCAGCAGTAGATCTCATAGGCCAACGGATAAGGGATCAGGTCAGGCCGAACGAGATGAAGTTTGCGGAGGCGAACTTCCTGGTGATGGTAGCAGAGCGAGGGGCCGACGTTGCTTTGCTGGCTGGCAGTTGAGCTGCTGGAAGAAGTGAAGTTTGCCAGAACAGCGACGGCTAATAGCGCGACCAAGCGTGCCAACGAACGCCTTGCGGATCGCATAACAGCTACTTTCTGACGAGGGTCCGGCAGGGGCGGGAGGTGCTTGCCGTGTCGGACTGGGACAATGGAATCGGATCGAATCGGGCGGCTCACGCTGCGCGTCTCGATTCGGATGCCATCAGATTACCGCGTCAAGACATGGGAGCCAACGAAAAAATCCACGCGCGACACCATTTTACGTACAGCCATGCGAAGCGGGGCAAGCCTTGAGCCTTCTGGCGAACGTCCGATCAATCGGGCGGGAAACTACATGTATCTTCCGCCGGCTCCCGATGCTGGAGTTGGACCGGCGTCGGTAGGTTGCTGAGCCGGAGGAGGCTTCATCTGGGCACTGAGGATATTCGCCAATATCGGCCCAGCAGCGGCAAAAGCCTCCTTCATCAGCCGCGTCAGAAATCCTTCTTTTGGCTCCTTTGCTCCATCGCCGTTGGATTCCCGCTTTGGGCGGCCATCGATGTGCAGGGCCCGTTCGATTGCCGCAAGTTTCTTCAGCGCCTGCTCTTCCTTGCTGGGGACCAAAGTGCTGGCGGCGGCAAAGCCAGCCACCGTTGCGGAGGCCATCGTGATCCAGGGATGAGCCTTCGCCCATTGGCGCGGATCGGCGCTCTTGCCCATACCGGTCATGAACTCTGTCCAGGCGCGCCCCATGGCGTCCTTAGCGGCCTCGGCTTGATCTTCCAGATATTTCGAATCAGACATAGCTGAGTGCCTCTAGTTTATCGGACGCTTGGATGCCCGCTGCTCATTAGCGCGCTGATTTACATCATGGCCGTAAGTGCGCCGCTGCTCCTGCTGCCGGCCTTGATATTTATTCACCAACTGTTGATGGAAGGACTTGGTGAGCCATTTGACTGCCATCACCGCGCCGATGCCGACCACCGCCAGAACGAATATGCCGATGATCAGATCTCCCAGCCACGCATGCCCACCAAGAGCGGCACCGATTCCATGTGCTGCGCCGATCACGAGCAGTGCCGCGGCCACGGCAATCAAAGCACCGCCAGCCAACGCCCCAATAATTCCCAGGCCTGCGTAAATGACTGCGTTTCGCAGCGAAAGCTTGATTCCATCCAGCTTGGCTGTGACGAAATAGAGCGCGTATTCTTTCAGCTCCGCCAGGCGATTCACGGCAAATTTGAATTGCTCGGCGGGCTCGCCTTCGCGCGGTGTTTCTTCACTGCTTTCCGGCGGTGGCTCGTTTCGATACGGCGACGATTGCGGAGGGGATTGAGTATTCACGTTTTGCATCCCCGATTGGATCAGATGTCAACTGGTCAAACAATGCATCGCTGCCCATGACGGCACCACGCCCGCCAGCTCACCGCGCAAATCGCCTGCGGAAAACTGGCGGGCCGGGCCTGTATTTAAGGGCAAATCAGCTTCGCTTCCAGATAATTCCCAGCAGCATGCCGACGCCGGCTGCGATCAGCAGCGACTGAATCGGCTTTTCCTGCACGTATGACTCGATGCTGTGTTCCCATTGCTGGGCCATTTCCCGGCCATGGTCATAATATTCCTGAGCCTGATTGGAGAGCTGCTCGTATTTCTCGCGCGCCTGATCGCGGACCTGGCCGCCCAGATCGCGCAGATTCTGGCCCACTTCGGCCGCTTTATCGGCCATGCCCGACGTGCCGCTTGCAGGATTGTCGCCCATGCGTGACATGCTGTTGCTCCTTTCAAATACCATCGGTGGCACCGACCACCCATCAATCTTTGACTAACTTATAATGTGGAGTCCCGTTCCCGACAGCGCCAAAAAACCGGGAGTTTTTGTCTAAATCGCAGTTTTTGGAGTGGCATTAGAAACGTAGCGGGCGATGGGTGAGTAATATTTACATTGGTATCGCGAACGAAATTCCTGCGACCGTCAGGGTTCGAAGGATCGCGGCGGTGGCGGTTGCGAGGTGTTGTGCGATGGGGTTTCGGTTGGATTTTTAACCGACGACACACTAAATTTTGACGACATAGCGATCCCGTCTGTAAATTCAAATATCTTCAAAGGAGTGCACCTGTGAGTTTTCGCGACGACATCAATCAAAAACCGGGCATATTCATCGGCGTCAGTGCGGCCATCGTAGTGCTTGCGATCATCTGGCTCGTTTACAGCCTGCGCGGAAGCAAGCCGGTGGCGGGGGTCATTACGACCAAAGCATTTTTCTCCGACGACGACGGCAAGAGCTTTTACGTGGATGACATCAGCAACATCCCGCCCTATGAACACAGCGGCAAGAAAGCCTATCGAGCCAGGGTTTACGAAGTGAAAGGATCCGGCCAGCGCTTCGTCGGCTACCTCGAAAGCTACGACGACAAATCCAAGAAGCAGATCGAAGAAGCCATCAAGAAAGGTATGGATCCCGCGACGGCAATGCAAGGCATCGATATACTCGTCAAGAAGCCTGGGCCGGGTAAATGGGTGAAAGTCGGCTCAATGGTGTCGCCTGAGATGGTTCATGCCGTCACAGTTACTTCACCGGATGGCAAGAAGGGCGAAGAGCTGCAGCGCGTTTTGCCGACCCAGGCGGAGGCGAAGGGATAAGCAAATAAGGCATGTTCGTATTTGCAACGGGCCTGACCTTGTGGTCAGGTCCGTTGCGTTTGAACCCAGTCGCGACGATGAGCGAGGCAGTCATGCGTGCGCTTCAAGGATTCGCCGGATGACCGAGCTTGTGCTTCGGCCATCGATCAGCGGAGCGAGCGCGATGCGCCCGCCGTACCCCTCAACCGTGTCCCAGCCGACCACTTGTTCCTTCTTATAGTCGGCGCCTTTCACCAGCACATCCGGGCGAATCGCCTGGATCAGGCGCAGCGGCGTGTCGTCTTCAAACGGCACCAGGTAATCGATGCTTCCCAATTCTTCGAGCACGCCCAGGCGATCTTCTTCATTGATGATCGGGCGCTTAGGCCCTTTGAGTTTGCAGATGCTGGAATCGGTGTTGACGCCGACCACGAGGATGTCGCCCTGTCTTTTGGCAAACTGAAAATACTTCACGTGGCCCAGGTGAATCAGGTCGAAGCAACCGTTTGTGAAGACGATCTTTCGACCGGCGGCGCGATGGTGCTGAAGTTCGGGAAGCAGCCGTTCAAGCGTGCGCTGTTTTCCTTCATGCTCGTGTGCTTCGCTGAGCAGCTCGTCGATAATTTCGCGCGGCAGGATGGGCACAGAACCAAATCGTTCGACTTCCAGGCCGCCAGCCACATTGGCCAGCGCCACAGAATCTTCCCAATTCGCCCCGCCAGCACGGGCGACGGCAATCATCGCCAGCACCATGTCGCCGGCGCCGGTCACGTCATACACCTGCCGGGCGCGCGTCTGAAGCCAGCGACGTTCGCCGGATCGCGTTCCCAAGTAAGCGCCTTTTTTGTCGAGCGTGATCACGACCGCCTCAAGATCCAGCTTATCAAGAAGCGAAGAACAAGCGGCGGCGTACTGCGTTTCGTTGGTCACCGGCAATCCGGTCGCCTTCTCGGTTTCAATGCGATTTAGTTTCAGCGCCGTCGCGTGGGCGTATTTGGAATAGTCCGGAATATTGGCTGGATCGATAAGGACCGGGATGCCGCGCTCGCGGGCCATCGCGATGAGCTTTTGACAGGTATCGCCGCCAAGAACTCCTTTGTTGTAATCCTCGATGCAGAGGACCGCTGCGCCATCCATCGCTCGAGCCGCCTGTGTGAGCACTTGGCCAGCCAGGGAGGTTCCGATGCTCGATTGCTCTTCGATGTCAATGCGCATCATCTGCTGCGGATGACGATGCTGTGCCAATCCGACCAGTCGCATTTTGCAGGTCGTTGGACGATCGGAAACCTGCGCCAGCCAGTCGGTAGCGGCTCCGCATGCCTGAAGCTGCCCGCGCAATTGCCGGCCATTTTCATCGTCGCCGATTACCCCGACCACGCGAACTTCAGCCCCTAATGCCGCCAGGTCGGCAGCCACGCCGCCCGCGCCGCCTAACCTCAGCTCTTCTCGCTGATAATGGAGCACGGGAACGGGTGCCTCAGGCGAGAGGCGCTCGGCATTTCCATACAAATAACGGTCCAGCATCAGGTCGCCGACCAGGACGACCCGGCTTGGGGTCAGGTTCTCAATGAACTCAATCAGACGGGTGGACATAAGGCTTTATTGTAATCGATCTGCACCATTTTTGGTTGTAGCGGCGTAGGAGGGACGTAGAATAGTGCAAAGCACGAAAGCCCGGCGTGACGATTCCGTCACCAAGTGGGAGGCAGTCATGAGTCGATTGGACCAACACGTCCGATGGGTGCAATCTAAAATGGCGTTCAACACGCTCCTGTGGGCGTGGGCCTGGGCTGGCATCATTCTCGCCATATGCGTTGCGATTGCCGTTCTGCTTGATCGCATCGTTCAGGTGCATTTGCCTCGCCAGGCAATCTGGTTCTGGAGCGCATTGGGGGCTGCCGTCGCTGGTGGAGCGATTTACGCGATCATCCGTCGGCCCACGCTGCGCCAGGCGGCAGTCGAAATTGATTCGCGACTGGCCCTTAAAGAGAAATTCAGCACCGCCCTTTACGTCCGCGGAAGCAAGGACCCCTTCGCCGCCGCGGCGGTTCGTGATGCTGAGAAGACCGCTGATCAAGTCAGCCTGCACAAGCGATTTCCGGTTCAATATCCCCGCGCCGGTCTGGGCACGCTTGGGATGGTGGTCGCAGTGCTGCTGATCATGTGGCTCTTCCCGACGTTTGATCTGTTTGGGGTGAAAGCTGCGCAACAGGCAAAGCTCGAGCAACGTCACGCCCAGCAGGCGCAGGCGGAAATACAGGTGCGCAAGGCGATGGTTGCCATCGAGGCGGCTCCCCAATCGGTGCAGGCCGATGAGCAAATCAAGCTGGCATCGAAGGAGCTTCCCGATCTGCTTCACCATGCCGGTTCCGATCCTATTCGTGCCGAGAAGCGCGCCGAGGAGACGCTCAAGCAGATTGATGCCATCAAGCAGAAGATTCAGGACGAGAAAAAGTTTGCCGAGGCTCAGAAGGAATTCGAGAGCCTCAAGAACATTTCCCCGCCATCTCCGAACGAAACCGGACCTGTCGCCGATGCGCAGCGGGCCTTGTCCGAAGGCAAGTTGGATGATGCCGTCAAAGATCTGAAAAAGGCGGTAGACAATTTCGACAAGATGGACAAACAGCAGCAGGACAAGGCTGCCCAGCAGATGCAGAACATGGCGCAGCAGCTTGCCAAGCAGGCTAATGATCCCAAGACGCAGCAGCAGATTCAAAAGCAGCTCCAGCAAGCCGGTGTCAGCCAGCAGCAAGCGCAGCAGATGCAGCAACTGATGCAGCAAGCCGCCAATGGCAATCAGCAGGCCGCTCAGCAACTGCAGCAGGCGGCCAACCAGGCAATCCAGCAGGCCAATCAACAGGCGGGCCTTTCGCAAAAACAGCAACAGCAGATCGCCCAGCAGATCCAGCAAGCCGTTCAGAAGGGACAGCAGCAATCCAATGGTCAAGCCAATGCCCAAGCAATGCAGCAGGCGGCCCAGTCTCTGGCGCAGGCGATGAAACAGGGCTCTCAGGCAAGTAAACAGCAAGCCAGCGGCGGCAAGCAGCAGGGGCAGGGTGCCGGCGGCTCGCAGATGGCGCAAGCGGCGCAGGCGATGCAACAACAATTGCAGCAATTGCAAGCCCAGGCGAGCGGCGCAGCCGGTGTCGCGGCGGGACAAGGACAAGCCGGCAAATTTGGAAACAACGGCGGCGGGCAGGCGCAAGCCGGCAATAATGGTCAATTTGGAAACAATCAAGCCGGCCAGTTCAATCAGGGCCAGCCTCAGCCTGCCCAACAAGGTGGCATGGGCGGCCCCGCCGTCGCTGCGATGGGACGCCGTCCCGATCCAGTTGAAACGCCGTTCGGCGTCAAACAGGAACTTTCAGACTCCCAAACCAACGACAACGGCAAGATCCTCGCCAGCAGCTTCGTCAAAGCCCCGGCTCAGAAGGGCAGCTCAAAGATGTCGCTCAGCAAAGTGGCCGAGGCGGAAATGAAAGAAGCCACCGACGAAGTCGATCAGGAGCGTATCCCGCGCGGCGCATGGAAGGCCGTCAAAGGATATTTCGACACGCTCAAGTCGGACCAGAATCAGAGCGGCAAGTAACGACCGGCGCAGACATTCGCCAGCACATTCGATGGCCGTTACAATTCGCAAACCTGACGGCGGTCGGTTCATCACGAGAATCATGAACTCGACTCCGCCTGTTAATGGCTTCATGGGGGTGTCGCCCGTGCTGCAGCGGATTCTGATGGTCATCCTGGCGTGCGTGCTCGTCACCGGCTGCGGCGATGGGCGCAAGCCTGAGGCAATCTGGTGCGAAGCCGGCATGGGGCCGTGCGAAGTCGTTTATCCGCGCGCCATTTCCTACGACACCTTCGACGATTCATTTTTTATCATCGACCGTCAGGCGCGCGTGCAGCATCTGGATCACGCGGGAAAATACATCGGCGAATGGCGGATGCCGATGTGGCAAATGGGCAAGCCGGTCGGCGTGGCGATCGGGCCGGACAAAAACGTCTATATTCCCGATACGCATTATCATCGCGTGATGGTCTATTCGCCCGATGGAAAGCTGATCCGCCAGTGGGGCAGCGAAGGGCGCGGGCCGGGGCAATTCATTTATCCAACGGACCTGGCGTGGGATTCAAAGGGTCACATTTTCGTCAGCGAATATGGAGATAACGATCGCGTGCAGGTCTTCGATCCATCGGTCGATCCGCCGAAGCTGCTGTATCAGTTCGGCACCTTTGGTCAGGGGCCGGGGCAATTCTCGCGGCCGCAGTCCATGGTCATGGATCACGACATCCTTTACATCACCGATTCCTGCAATCATCGCCTCGATGTTTTCAAGGCCGATGGAACCTTTGTTCGCAGTATGGGATCTGTGGGGCAGGGGCTCGGACAATATCGATTCCCTTACGGATTGGCCGAAGATGCCGAAGGACATCTGATCGTCTGCGAGTTCGGCAACAATCGCGTACAACTGGTTGACAAGGAAACGGGTCAGGGCCTGAAAATCTGGGGCGGCGGGGGGCGCGAGCCGGGCAAGCTGGCCTATCCGTGGGGCGTGGCGGTGGATAAAAAGGACCGCGTGGTCGCGGTGGATGCAGGGAACAATCGATTGCAGGTGTTCGAGTTCTAGGCGGCTTTGATATGACACCCTCGGCGATGCCGAACATCCTCGCATTCACCTGGCCATTCCGGCTGGAATATCTGACCGCCTGGCAGGCGTTCCTGCTTTTCCTTGCGCTGGGCGCAATCGTATTGATGCTCGGAATACGGTCGCTCAACGGGCTTGGGCAGGTTCGCAAATGGGTGGCCATCGGCGTTCGTCTGCTGAACGTGCTGCTTATCGTGCTGCTTATTGCCGGGCTGCGGTGGCAGCGCAAGCACAGCGATCTGGAAGTGATGGTGCTGCGCGACATCAGCGGCTCGACACAGCTCGTTCATGATTTTCCCGGGCAATCGCTTCAGGCGTCGCTCGATGAGTATTTCCGCGGGGCGGTGCACGACCCGCGCAAGAAGCCGGACGATCGCATTGGCCTGATCAGCTTCAACGAGCGGGCGCGCGTCGATGCGATGCCCAGCAAAGATCTTCGCCTCGATACGCGCGGAGTTCCCGATCCTGGAACCGGCACCGATGTCGAATCGGCGATCCAACTCGGCCTTGCAACGCTCTCACCTGACACGATGCACCGCATGGTCCTTGTCTGGGACGGCAACGCGACCACCGGCAATGTCGATGAAGCAGTCAGCGCCGCGGTCGCGCAGCACGTTCCAATTGATGTGCTACCGCTGCAATATGACGTCCAGAATGAAGTGATGGTCGAGCGATTCATCGCGCCGACCTGGAAGCGCGAGAACGAACCCTTCACGCTCGATGTCATCTTGCGTTCGACGAACACTGTGCCAGTTACGGGAAAACTCAGCGTCATTCATCGCACCGAGGATGGCGATGAATACCTCGACATGGATCCTTCGACGACGCAGGTCGATCCATCGCGAAAGGTGACGCTCAAGCCGGGGTTGAATGTCGAACATGTTCATGTGTCGGCGCTTCGCCATTCAGGCGTTCATCAGTTCCACGCGAACTTCACCCCTGACAATAACGCCACCGGCGTCACATCCAGCATCGCTGGACTTCCGACGCCAAAGACCGACACGCTCGAAAGCAACAACGCGGCCGATTCCTTTACCTTCGTCAAAGGCAAGGGGCAGATTCTTTACGTCGATAACGTCCGCGATGCCTCGGGAGCGCGCGGCCCAGGCGAGCTTCTTGCCAAGGCATTGGCCAGCGAGCAAATCGAGCTTCGGCGAATTGATGTCGATCAATTCCCACAGAACCTCGTCGCCCTGCAAAGCTATGACGCGATTATCCTGGGTAACGTTCCGCACGGGGAAGGCGGCCTTTCGACCGAACAGGACAAAATGGTCGCCACCTATGTCCATGACATGGGCGGTGGGCTGGTGATGATCGGCGGCGACGACACCTTCGGCGCCGGTGGCTGGCAGGGATCGGAAATCGAAAAAATCCTGCCGGTCGATATGGACATCCCCACCCAGCGCCAGGTGGGCAAAGGCGCGCTGGTTTTGATCATGCACTCCTGCGAGATGCCTGATGGAAATTTCTGGGGGCTTCAGTGCGCGATCCAGGCGATCAAGGCGCTGTCCGATCGCGATGAAATCGGAATCATCAGCTACTCGTGGAACGGGCAGGGCAATGGCATCGGCGGGGCGAGTTGGGATTTCCCACTTCAGGAAAAAGAGGACGGCTCAAAAGTCCTCGCGGCAGCGAAGAACATGCAGCTCGGCGATATGCCGAGCTTTGATGATGCGATGAACCTGGCGCTCAATGGCGTCAACAACGGGCCGGGTCTGATTCGCAGCAATGCCCGCCAGAAACACGTCATCATCATCAGCGACGGCGACCCGGGCGCTCCTGTTCCGCAATTGATGCAGGCTTATCGTAACGCGAAGGTCAGCGTGTCGACCGTCACGGTTTATCCGCACATGGGCGGCCCGAACGGGCTGCCGCCTACGATGGAAGAAATTGCCCAGCAGCTCAGTGGCCGGGCGTATGGGCCGATCAACAGCAAGCCCAATCAGCTTCCGCAGATCTTCATCAAAGAGGCTACTGTCGTTCGGCGCAGCCTGATTCACGAAGATGAAAAGGGCATTCAGGTGCGCCTTGCCGATGCATCGGATGAAATGGTGCGCGGGCTCGGGCAGCCGGCACCGGTGTTTGGCATGGTGCTGACCAGCAAGAAGCCGGATCCCAAAGTCAGCATGCCGCTGTCGGCGGGGCCGATGCAGGATCCGATTTTGGCGCATTGGCAGGCGGGGTTGGGCAAATCGGCCGTCTTCACCAGCGATGCGACCGGAAAATGGGCGCCGCAATGGGTGCAGTCTCCGGCCTTCAGCAAATTCTGGGCGCAGGTGGTTCGATCCGTTTCTCGCCCGCCAATGAGCAGCGATTTTGACGTCGAGACGAATCTGGAAGGCAACAAGGGGCACGTCGTTGTCGATGCGGTCAATAAGGACGACAGCTTTTTGAACTTCCTCAACATCTCCGGCGTCGTTGCCGGGCCCGATGGAAAGAGCATTCCGGTTCATCTGGTTCAAACGGCGCCAGGGCGGTATGAGGGAGATTTCGACGCGCACGCTCCGGGTAATTACGTCGTCGCGATGCATTACCAGGGGCAGAAGGAATCAGGCGAGCTTCTGGGCGGGGCGGCGATGAATAGCGATCCGGAATTGCGCGAGCTCAAAAGCAACGAAGCCAAGCTCGAGGAAATTGCTTCGCGCACGGGTGGCCGGGTCTTGGCGCCCTGGAACGCAGCCGATGCCGATCTATTCGATCGCGAGAATGTGATCGTGACCGCTTCGCCATTGCCGGTCTGGGATCGGCTCATTCCGCTGTTGCTGTTTACGATTCTGCTGGACGTGGCGATTCGACGTATCGCCTGGGATTGGCAATCGACCAAACGTATGGCCGCCACGGCTGGCGCATATGTTCGATCCTTCACGACGGTGCGTAAGGTCGAATCGCGTCAGACACTCGATGCGCTCAAGCGCGTGCGTGAAGAAGTCGCTGAAACCAAATTCAAGCCGGGCGAAAAGGCGCCGCCCGCGCCATCGCAAGCTGCCTCGCCGCGCCCCGATCCCAAAGCCAAGTTCCAGGCGAAGGGCGTTGCAGGCGATATCAATCAGGTGGTTGGCGGAGCGGTGGACAAACCGGTGCCGTCCGAGCCCAAGAAGCCGCAGCCTAAAGGACAGCCGCCGCAGGAACCCGGCGGGCATACCAGCAGCCTGCTGGAGGCCAAGCGGCGCGCGCAGCAACAGATCAAGAAGAAGAAAGAGGAATGAGCCGGCGGCGCGATGAAGCGCCGAGGCGGCTGATTGTTGAAAATGCCCAGACATGAGATTCCGCCCAACATTGGCAAGGTTCGTGTGGCCATCACGCTGGGCAACAAATATGTCGTCTGGAATGGGAAGCAGGGAAAACACGAATTCAAAATCGCGTTCAAGAATCGCAAAGAAGCCACCGCCGCCGCCGCAAAGATCAATCAGATGAAAGGCGGGGGCGTTCTGGAAGTCGATTGACACGAAACACAAGTAACAGCCGTATGCGCTATCGAGCGCTTTAGATTGATCTCCGAAAGGAATGTCATGCCAGCTCCAACCAATGCACCTCCCGTTGATCCGCAGATTCATCAACTATGCGAAGAATTCCGGCGCGATTATCGCGCGGTGCAGGCGGAAATCGCCAAGGCGATCGTCGGTCATGAGGAGATCGTCGGCGGCGTGCTGACTTGCCTCTTCGTCGGCGGTCATGCGCTGCTGGAAGGCGTGCCGGGCCTGGGAAAAACGGCGTTGATTCGAGCGTTGGCGCAGGCGCTGAGCCTGAAGTTCAGCCGCATTCAATTCACGCCCGATCTGATGCCCGCCGACGTGATCGGCACCAACGTCATCATGGAAAACGAGCAGGGGCATCGCGCCTTCAATTTCATGGCCGGCCCGATCTTCTCGCAGATCGTGCTTGCTGACGAAATCAATCGCGCGACGCCCAAGACGCAGTCGGCGCTGCTCGAAGCGATGCAGGAAAAACAGGTGACGGCCGGTGGCGCGGTTCGCAAACTTGAAGAACCGTTCTTCGTAATGGCTACGCAAAACCCGCTCGAGCAGGAAGGCACCTATCCGCTTCCCGAGGCGCAGCTCGACCGCTTCTTCTTCAAACTGCAGGTGCAGTATAGCGGCCGCGAGGAGCTGCGGACGATTCTGGATCGCACGACGACCGGCCATGTGCCGCAGGTTCAGCCGGTGATCGATGGGCCGCGGATCATGCGCCATCAGGATCTGGTTCGGCGTGTGGTGATCGCGCCACACGTTCAGGATTACGCAATTCGCCTGACCCTTGCGACCCATCCACGCGGCCAATTCGCCACGCCGATGGTCAATCAGTTCCTCCGCGTCGGTGCCAGCCCCCGCGCGGCTCAGGCGATTACCCTGGCCGCCAAGGTTCGCGCGCTGCTCGATGGCCGGTTCCATGTCAGCTTCAAGGATGTGAAAGACGTGGTCGTTCCCGCGATGCGACACCGCGTGATCCTCAATTTTGAGGGCGAAGCCGAGGGAATCACCACTGATATGGTGCTGGAAAAGATGATTGCCGACACTCCAAACACAATAGAGTCGGAGCTTGCCGCGGGAAAAATGTAGCCGCACCAAATCCGGATTTGTCAAACCAAAAAACCGCTTGGCTCGCTTCGTCAGGCGGTTTTTGTCTGGATTCAATCTGGTCCGAAAAGCATTGATTCTTGCGGGGAATTGTGGGAGAATTCCCGCGCCAACGTGAATGTTGGCTGCCTCACAATCCGCAAGCGAATTGTGATGTGGGAGCGGCGGGCATTGGGGCAGTTTGATCCAATCTGAGGGCTGTATTCTCAGGTTATTTCAGTTTTGAGAGCCGGTTTCGGGGAAGATGCGTAGTCGCCCGGCATGGGTTTTTTGCGGGCTCGACGGCTGACGTCGGGGCACCTCACGGGGACTCATTTGGTTTTGTCGCATTTCTCTGGGCCGAGAAGCGTACTCGCTCGTGCACGATGGTGTGCGCGCAGCGCCAGGACGTGAGAAGTTGTCGCATCGCAAGGCGGAGCCTCAAGTATGTCAAAATGGGATTCTCGGAGTCGCAATTCCCGCGCGCTCAAGCGGGCTGCTGGGACAATCGTCGAGCAACTTGAAAAACGCCTGATGCTGTCGGGCAGCACCGACCAGACGCTCACGTCAGGTTTGGTGACATCGACTGGCAGTTCTACCGATACTGGCCTCGTTGCGCCGGCAACCCAGCCTTCCACGCGCACGGGCATCCGCGCCGATTCCACGTCGCTGCAGTCGGCGAGTATTTCATCCGCCGCGCAGCAGATCCTGCTTCAGGGTCTCAATGAGCTCAATACGCTGGGGCCGTCGCTGGTGGGCGGGGCAGCCTGGTCCGCGATTCTTCCGCTCTCTGGGCAGTCGATCGGTTCGCAGGTGGATGTTGCCGGCCTGGTTTCGACTCTGTTACAGCCAACGATCAATGCGCTGAGCGGCACGCAATCGCTGACCACTGACAATCTCGTCAGCCTGCTCCAGCAGGCGGCTATCAATGCAGGCACCGGCACCTCATCGTCCATTGGCACCGTGACCGGCGGCTTCGATTCGGCCAACAACCAGCTTCTCTTCACCGCGCCGGTTACCGCGACGCACACATCGACAATCAGGCTCGATGCCGGGCAGGTCGCATCGGCGATGGGCATCGTCTTCGGCGCTGATGCCACGGTGACGCTTACCATTTCGCTCACGTTGAACCTGACCTTCGGAGCGAGCCTCAACAGCGCGGTGCCCAGCAATCAGCAATTCTTCGTCCGCCTGAATAACCTGACCGGCAGCGCAACGATCAACGCTTCGAATCTGTCGAACAGCATCAATGTCGGGTTCCTCAAAGCTTCAATTGTCAATGGATCTGCCAGTCTGAATGGCCAGATTCAGGTGAGCTTGAACGGCGCCGATTCATCGGGCGATGTCACCTACGCGCAGCTTGTTGGAACGGCACCGGCTCAGCTTTTTGCGGTGCAGACGCAAGGCAGCGCATCAGCCAATCTTCCGGTGACGGCCAGCCTCGCGGGACTTTCGGTATCAGGCACGCCGACGCTCACGCTGCAAAGCAGCGATCCGTTCAGCGGGCGATCGCTTGCGGTTCCCACGAACGCAGACTTCGCTGCGCTCAACCCATTCGAAAACGCTTCGCCTGCCTCCGTTTTCTCGATGTTGCAAACGCTGGTGTCCGATCTGAACCAGATCGGCAAAGGCGCCGATCAAGGCTCGGCTTCTTCGCTCCTGAGCACGAAGATCCCATTCAGCGGCGGCAAGACGATTCGCGATCTGCTGACACTCGGGCAGGCGTTCCAGGACAAGGTGATCGCGCCGCTCAGCACCGCGACCAGCACGCCGAACTTCACCGATGCGCAGAGCCTGCTGACGGCACTGACCCAGGCGCTGGGAAGCGGAACATCGGCTACCTACAACCCGACCACACATCGCCTCACATTCCAGGTTAACGTCTCCGACAACTTTTCGTCGCTGACGGTGCCGATGACTTTTGATTTGAACATGGGCGCGCTGGGCGGCATCAGTTCGAGCAGCACCGTCAAGATTACGCCGCGCGCTTCGCTGAACATGAGCGTTGCGATCGATCTCACGCCCAGCGTCGATGTTCTCACCGCCAGTTCCGATGCGCCGGTGAACGGACAATTGCCGGGAGATGCGCATTTCACCGTCGATCTGGGTGCGGCGACCGGCTTGAACGGAGCGGACGTTCCGATCGCGGTGACAGTGCCGGCCGATCCTACGAACCTGTCGATTGACGATCTGGTTGCCGACATCAACACGGCACTCGCGACCGCCGGTCTTGGCGGGCTGGTCATCGCTGGTCGAACCGGCAATCGGATCACGCTCGGTACAACTTTCAGCAGTGTCGGCGCAAGTCTCGCCCTTCAGGTGACAGCAGGGGACCCGGCCGTGACGGCGCTCGGATTTGTGAATGGTTCCAAGGCAACCAGCAGTGAAGCAAACAACGACCGCCTCTCCATTCAGAATGCCACCGCCAAGGGAACGATCTCGCTCACGACGCCTTCAAACATCAATGCGTCAGCTCACTACGGATTCCTCGGCGTTGCCGTCAACAATGGGACCGCCAGTGCAAATGCCGAGGCGGATCTGTCGCTGACTCCCGGCGCGCTGTCGCTCACGCAGATTGCTTCAGCGTTGATCAATCCGGCGACGCTCGTTTCTTCGCTGAATGTGAGCGGGTCGGCCAGCGCGTCGCTCCCGATCACCGTGACGCCTTCGATTGCCAACGCTTCAATCAGCGGGACGCCAACGCTGAGCGTCTCGCTCGCAAATATCACGAATCCCGCCGGCGCGATCGTCACGGCGCCGCAGCTTGGCAATCTCTCGTCGCTGGCCAACATGTCGTTCGCCAATGCGATGAGCGCGCTGAATCAGCTTATCAGCTATCTCCAATCGCTCGCGCCGCTGCCGGAATTTGGCGGCAAGCTCCCGCTGATCAACAAGAGCGTCGATGATCTGCTGGGTTACAGCCAAAAACTGATCAATGTCCTTACCCAGATTGCGAACTCACCTGATACAACGTTGCAGGCTCTTTCCACTGACTTGAACAACCGCCTCCAGGCAAGCGGCGTGCATACTGCGTCGGTCGCGCTGTCGATCGATAATGATGCGATCAAGGCGGCCATCCATTACCAGCCGTTGGATTTCAGCGCGACCGAGCCCTTCTCCCTTTCGCTCCAAGACCTCGCGAATCTGCTGCCGGCCAGCAGCCCGGCGAAGGCGGCGCTCAATGGTCTGGGTGATATCGCGCAGGTGGGCGCGACCGGTTCGGTCTCGGCGAAGGCATCAACCGACCTGGAACTGGACCTTGGCATCCGTCTGACGACCGATCCGAACAATGCGACTCGCGGCCCCTTCACGCCCTTTATCTACGATTCGTCGCGTATGTCGCTGACCGCGCAGCTCGATGCGACGAACCTCAATGCCAGCGTCAATCTCGGCCCCGTCGGCCTGTTCATCGTGAACGGATCGGCACATCTGACCAAGCAAACCAATCCGACACTGGTCGAAGCGCCTGCTGAGATCGGCCTGACACTCCCGCCGATCACAGGGCATCACTACTACTTCGATCAGGTGGTAGACGTCGCGCAGCCGGTGTTGCAGGGGCAGATGTCGCTCGATCTTCCGCTGTCGACGCCGACGGTGGCCAACTCCATTGGTGATCTGACGGCTTTCGCGGATCTGAGCAACATCGCCGGCACCATCAATGTCACCGCGCCGGATCTTGCCGACGCGATGAAGAATTTCGATTTGCTGAGCAACCTCGGCGTGATCGTCGATGGCCTGGATTCGCTGCTCGGCGTGGTATCCGATGGGCTCAATGATCTGGCTTTCGTCAAGAGCCTGCCGCTGGTGGGGGATCACCTTCAAGATGCTTTCACATTTATCAACGATCTGCGGACGACACTGCGGACCAAGCTTGAGCCGCTGGTGCAGAACCCCGGTGGCGACGCCATCACGGAAGCTCGGACGCTGATCGCTCAGGCCCTGGGCAGCGCTCTATCCGACACGAATAACGATGGCCAGCATACCTACCTGGATGTGCCGTACACCACGACTGATACTGATGGCGATGGCATCGTAGACAAGGTCGAATTCGAATTGCCGATCGACGAGATGGTTCAGACGGCAGTGCCGTTCGATCTGGGCCTGCCGGCATTGAATCTCACCGCCTCGGGCAGCGTACTGGTCACAGCGGATTTCCATCTCGATCTGAAATTTGGCGTCAGTGCCGCGGATGGTTTCTTCATCGACACCGACTATCCGCAGGGCGTTCATGCCGTTAGCGCAAATGTGTCGGTGAGCCTGCCGGCGACGCTTTCAGGCGTGCTCGGTTTCCTTCACGTGAATATTTCGGACCTCGGCCTTGCTGATGGTAATCCTTCCGATTCGACAAACTTTTCGGCTGGGCTGGCGCTGGACCTCAAGACGCCACCGAATTTGAGCGGATCGGACATTCCGTTCACCGATCTCGTGGGCGGCGTTTACGATGCAACCGATCTGGCCTCGGTCACGCTTTCAGGAAGCGCGGCAGTGAACCTGCGCCTTGCTGTGGATTTTGGCGACGAGGGGACGTTCCCGCACATCCAGGCCGACCTGCACGTCAACTGGGGATTTAACGGCGACCCTGAGAGTGCCGCCAATACGCCCACCGTCACCTTCGACAATATCCGCCTGGAACTCGGTACGTTTGTCAGCAAGCTGCTTGGGCCGGTGATGTCGAAGATTCAGGATGTCCTGAATCCTATTATGCCGGTGCTCAATTTCCTCAATGGCAGGGTGCCGATTGTTTCGGATATTGCCGGCAAAGACATCACTTGGGCCGAAGTTCTCATCGGTGACGGCTCGCTACTTCAGGACCTTACCGGCGGCGGCAATATTGATTCAAACAGCGTCAGCGACACCGGTACTTCCGCTAATTTCAGCTTCATCAAAGATCTGATCACCGTCGATCAACTGGCGAACGAAGTTCCCACGCAAGGGTCGGGCGCGTATATCAACCTGGGCAGCTTCAGCCTTGCTGGAGACGATCTTCGCGATCCTGGCTCCGACGTCTCTAAGCTCGCCAGCTTTGCCCAGACGCAAATTGCCGATGTGGCGAGCCAGCTTGCGGCTCTGGGGAACGATGGAAATTCCGACGACTCCAGCGATGCCAGCTTCTTGAGCAGCGTCGGGAACCTGGACGGCACCAACACCGGGTTTGATTTTCCGCTGTTCGATGATCCGACGCAGGCGTTTCGCCTGCTCCTGGGGCAGGACATTTCGCTGGTCACGTTCACGCCGCCCCAGCTCAACTTCAATAAGAATTTCCATTTCGACTTCTCGCCCTTCTGGCCGCTCACGTTGACCTTCGGCGGTGATCTAGCCGGCACTTCCAATATCGAATTTGGGTACGACACGCATGGGCTTCGGCAATTCCTCTCCGGTGGCGATGCTCTGGATCTGCTTGACGGCTTCTACGCCAGTTCGACGGGCACCGAGAACGGTACTGCATTGCCGGAATTGTCGCTGCACATGGATATGTACGTGTCAGGCGGCTTGGATGCGGACGTGGCCAGCCTCGTGGCCAAGGGGCAGCTCAACGTAGACGTTGATGCGAACCTCAACGATCCCAATCACGACGGCAAGGTTCATGCCGACGAGATGGCGTATGAGCTCAAGAACCAGTCGGACCTGGGCGACAAGATCCTATCGATCCTGGACCTCACCGGCTCGGTAGGGTGGTCCGTCGATATTTCGGCGTCGGTCGGCCCCATCGGCAAGTCGTTTACCATTGCCAGCGGGACGATTCTTAACTTTGATACGAATCAGGTGCTCGAAGGTACGACGCTCCCCGACCGCTTCGAAGCCAATGATACCCAGGCCACTGCTGCCGATCTGGGCGTTGCTCCCGGGATTCATGTCTCCGGCATGAGCCTTCACGCGGCTGCCGACAAAGACTTTTACAAATTCACGGTCGTCCGCCGCGGTGCGATCAACATCATACTGAATTACCAGAGCGGCTATGTGCCCGGCCAAATCGAATATGACGTGCTCGATTCCAAAGGAAACGTCGTTGCCACTGGCCGAGGCTCGGGCGATAACGTCGTGACCACGTTCGACGAACAGCCCGGCACTTATTTCCTGAAGGTCTTTGGCGCGGGCCAGAGCGTGGCCGGCGCGTACAGCCTGGCCTTCGATCCAGCACCCACCAGCGCTCAGCACGTGTATTACGTGAATGATGGTTCGACCGCGAATTCCTATTACACGTCGGCCGTGGGCAACGACAGCAACTCGGGAACGGATCCCTCGGCTCCCAAGGCAACCATCCAGGCGATTCTCAGCAGCTACACGCTTGGGCCCAATGACATCATCGTCGTTGACAGCGGGACCTATTCAACAGTCGTCTCGATGGCTGCTGCCCAGGCGGGCGTGGCGATTTATGGCTCGCCGCAGAATCAGACCGTTCTGCAAAACACCAATATCACTCTCGCTGGTCGCGGGACGCTGCTTTACGGATTTGCAATAAACAATACTTCGGTGACCTTCACCGATGCCGGTGGATCGACCGGAGCCATTGTCGAAAATGACACTTTCACCGGTAGCTCCCAGTTGACAGTGACCGGAAGTGCGGACATTGAGTCAAATACGTTTAACACTTCCATCGCGCCGGCAATCGATGTGCACGCCGGCAATAACGAGCTTGTCAAAATCATCGGCAACACCATCAGCGGAGCCTCGACCGGGATCATCGTTGATGGAACCGGCACAGCCGTGATCTTCCAAAACACAATTAGTGGCGTTTCCTTTTATGGTATCGAAGTCACTACTGGACTCGGCGCGGGGATCGGTAGCAACACGATTTCGCTTTCCAATGGTGTGGCCGGCATCCGCGCTTCGGGCGACAACACCGCAATTGAGAACAACACCGTTACAGGCTCGGCGACTTACGCGATCGACATTTTCAGCGGCGACGGCGATCAGGTTCTTAACAACATTCTCAATGGCCCGTCCACGGGCATCTTCAGCGGAAGCGCCGGCCCGATTACCGTCAACGACAACCAGATCAGCAATACTACAACGGCCGGCATCAACCTGGCCAACACCGTATCAGCCGACGTGAAATCCAACACGGTCAATCCCAGCAATGGTGTAGCGATTGAGGTCGGCGGAGGCACGGCGCATACCGTTTCGCAGAACAACATCGGCGGCCGAGGGACCACCGCGATCTGGCTGCAGGGCTCAGGCTCGGGCAGCCTCGATTACAACGTCATCGCTTCCGGCTATGCGACCGACATCGAAATCGATGGATCAGGATCTAGCGATGTCAGTTACAATCAGTTCTCCGGCGCGACGACATACGGAATCTACTTCGCCGGCGCCGGCAGCCATTCCGTAAGCCGAAACACCGGCAGCACATCCAACGCGACCGCGGTGGTCCGTGCCGATGGTGGCGTCAATGCGATCGAAGACAATACCTTTACGGGCAATGCGCAGTGGGGCGTCAATCTGGATCAAAGCGCGTATGGCCAGGTAGACACCAACTCCTTCGGCACACTTTCCAACACCGGCATCGAGGTGGATGGCAGCGGCCTGGTCTCTATCACGGGCAACACCTTCGCCGGCCCGTCCGTCTATGGCATTTACGTTCCCAACAGCACCGGCGCCACGGTGCAGAACAATACATTTTCGACCAGCAGCTCGACCGCCCAGGGAATCCGCTTGAGCGCGGACACGGCCGGGGGCGTTGTCAGCAATACACTGACTGGATCTTCTGCCATTGGAATCCATCTCGATGGCACTTCGACAAGCCCGGTCACCGGCAACAGCGTGAGCGGAGCCACTATTTCAATCGAGCAGGACGGTCCATCGGCGGATATCGAAAACAACGTCTTTTCCGGCTCCTCGAGCTACGGCATCGATGTCTCCGCCGCGACTTCGGCGACAATTCTGAACAACCAGATCACCGTCAATTCCGGGACCGGCGTCGAGTTTGACGGAAATGGATCGGCCGACATTGAGTCGAACCAAATTCACAACACACGTGTCGCGGGCATCAACTTAAAGAATGCCACCACCGTCACGCTCCTTTCGAACCAGGTTACGAATAGCTCGCAAGCAGGCATTTCGGCAACCGCGAACGGTTCGATGGACGTGGAAGGCAACACTGTCTCCGGCTCGACAACCTCCGGAATCGTCCTGAATACGACTGGTGCCGCGACGCTCAAGACGAACCAGATCCAGTCGATGAATGGCGGACAGGGGATGCAAGTGACGGCGGGCTCCGTCACGACGCTTTATCAAAACAGCGTGAGCGGCGGTGGCGCCGATGCGATCAAAGTCACAGCTTCGTCAGTCGGCGCCGTCACTGGAAACACAGTTGCCGCGGGTAATGGGCAATCCTTCACGCGCGGAATCGAACTGGCCACGACCACCTCCGGGGCGATTACGGGAAACAGCACGACAGGGGCCATACTCGGGATTGAATTTGACGGGACTGGCGCCATCGACGCCGAAAACAACACGATCAGTGGCAGCAACAACTATGGCCTCTATGCGCCGTCCGCGGACGGGGCCACGGTACTCAACAACGCCATCCATACCAATGGCAACACTGGCGTGTGGGTCGGCGGCGCCGCTTCAAGCAGTTCGATGGACGTGGAAAGCAACACCGTCTCCGGCTCGACCACCTTTGGAATCGTTCTCGATACGACTGGAGCGGTGACACTTAAATCGAACCAGGTCCAATCAGTCAATGGCGGTCAGGGGATTCAAGCGACGGCTGGCTCGGTTACCACGCTCTATCAAAACACGGTCAGCGGTGGCGGCAGCGATGCGATCAAAGTGACGGCATCATCGGTTGGACCGGTGACCGGAAATACCGTTACCGCGGGCACGCAAAAAACCTTTGCGCGCGGCATCGCGCTGGTGACAACGACTGCTGGGGCCATTACAGGAAACAGTACGACTGGTGCCATCATTGGAATTGAGTTTGACGGAACCGGCAGCATCGATGCGGAAACCAATACGCTTGCCGGCAGCAGCACTTATGGTCTGTACGCCCCCTCAGCGGTCGGTGCTACGGTGCTCACCAGCACGATCAATACGACTGGCGGCGCGGGCGTCTGGATTGGCGGAGCCGCGTCGAACGCTTCCATGGATGTGGAGAGCAACACCGTTTCTGGTTCAACTACGTTTGGAATCGTCCTAAATACAACGGATGCGGTGACGCTCAAGTCGAATCAGATCCAATCGATGAACGGCGGCCAGGGCATCCAGGCGACGGCCGGCTCGGTCACCACGCTCTACCAGAATAGCGTGAGTGGCGGCGGCACCGATGCGATCGAAGTCACCGCCTCGTCCGTTGGGCCGGTCACTGGAAACACGGTTGCCGCGGGTACCTTTAAATCCTTCTCGCGGGGGATTGCCCTGGTGACTACAACGTCGGGGCCGATCACGGGCAACAATGTCGCCAGCGCGGGTACTTCAATCGAATTTGACGGAACCGGCAGCATCGACGCGGAAATCAACACTCTGGCCAAGAGCATTATTTATGGCCTCTACGCTCCGTCGGCCGTCGGCGCGACGGTGCTCAACAATACGATCAACACTAGCAATGGTAGTGGCGTGTGGATTGGCGGAGCGGGCGCGGTAGACATCGAGAATAACCCAGCCATCACTGGCACAACTGTCTACGGCATCTACCTGCCGAACGTCACCGGCGCTACGATCAAGAACAACGGCATGCAGATGTCCGCAGGGGCCGGAATCCAAATCCAATCCGGCTCCAGCGAAACGATCGACAGCAACACGATCAACGGCTCCGGCACGTATGGCATTTACCTGACCGCTACCGCCTCCGGCGCGATCACGCACAATACGGTTGGTGTCTCGAATTCAACGAACATCCGATACGACTCATCGACGGTGGCGGCCAACGTCGCGAATAACACGCTCTCGGGCAGCGCCAGCTATGGAATTTATCTGCCCAGCATCGGCGGCGCGGTTCTCAATAACAGCATCGTTGCCATGCAGGGGATTGGAATTGAAGCCGATGGCACGACGCCGGTCGATATCGAAGGAAACTCCGGCAGCGGGTTCAATCAATACGCAATTCGCGTCACGCACGCCACGCTGAGCACCATCAACAACAATGGCCCAATGGGGCTGAATGGTGCGCAGGTGGGCATCGAAATCGATACCGGCGCGACAACCATTACCGGGAATACCCTCACCGGATCAGCCAATTACGGCATCTACACCGCGCCCCCAACGACGGGGCCGATCAAGTCCAACGTGGTGAATGTGTCCGGCTCTAATGGCATCTGGTTCTCGAATTCCACCGTCGCGGATATCGAAAACAATACAGTCAGCGGATCGAGCAACGTTGGAATCTATGTTCCATCCGCGGTCACAAGCACCCTGACCAGCAACACTGTTTCCGGCACCGGCTCGAGCACCGGAATTCGCGTCGATGTTGGCACATCCACTATTTCAGATAACACCGTTGCCGGCGCTGGCTCATGGGGTATCTACCTTCCGACCGCGACCACTGCCAGCGTGATCGACAACGAAATCTCGGGCCAGACCACCGGCCTCTATTCCGATCGCGGCAACGCCGTCGTCTATGGCAATAAGATTCACAATAACACGACCGGCGCCGTCTCGCGCGGCCAGATCGGCGGGTCGGATTGGTCCGATCCGAATCTGATCTATAACAACACGACCGGCGTCAATCTGCCGGTCAGCACGACGCTTCAGTTCAATCGCCTCTATGGGAACGGCGTCGCAGTTGCAGCCGCCCCCTACGCGAATATCAATCACAACATCATCTATCGCAATACGACGGCCGGCATCCTCGCCAGCGGCGCGAACAATATCTCAGTCGTCGACAACACGATCTATTCGCCGGCTGGTGATTCGATTCGCCTGGTGGCGGGCAGTACCAATGCCTCGATCGAGAACAACATCCTCTGGTCACAGGCCGGCTACGATCTGTATGTCTCAACTGACAGCGTTGCAGGCCTGGCCAGTGACTACAACAATCTCTACACGACTGGCAGCGGCAAAGTCGCTTTTGAAGTGATCGATTTCACCGACATCCTCGACTGGATGCTTGCTTCCGGAGACGACCTTCATTCAATTGGCACGACCCGGCCTAATCCAACGCTTGATGATCCGCAGTTTGTGAATGTTGCCGCTGACGACTATCACCTGACCAACGTCACCTCGACCAGCATCGACGCGGGTGACCCGGCCACGCCCTATGCCCTGGAGCCAGCTCCCAATGGCGGGCGAGTCAATCTCGGTGGATATGGGAATACGCCGCAGGCTGGCGCGTCGCCGGCCAGTTATCTCTATCTCGATTCGCCGCGAATGTATGTGGACTGGGTCAATTCCAGCTTCCAGTACATCACCTGGCACAGCTTCAATGTGTCGGGGAACATCGACATTGAAGTGGATAAAGAAGGTGTCGGCAAAGTCGCTGATATCGCGGTAGTTGCGGTTTCGCAGGGGCAATACCTCTGGTCGCCGCAGAGCAGCGGATTGCCGGCGGATGATTCGCGCTACCGGATCAAGATCACATCCGTTTCCAATCCCGCGATCAGCACCTCATCCCGCGAAGCCTTCGCGGTGCCGAACCAGACGCACAGCTATTACGTCAATGACAGCTCGACCACCAACGACGTCTACACCACCGCGACCGGCGACAACCGCAACACCGGCACCTCGCCGGCCGATCCCAAGCCTTCGATTGCCGCGGTCTTGCGGCCTTACGACCTGGGCGCGCAAGATACGATTTATGTCGATACCGGCCATTACATCGAACTTCAGAACCTGATCATCAGCGGCATTTCCGGCATCGGCGACGATGAGGGCGTGACGGTCACCGGCCCGACCGATCCAACCAAGCAGGCCATTCTCGATCGCGCCTATCCCTATAACGGCGCCTACGCGATGGAGTTGGATAATGCCGACTTCACGACGGTCAAAAATCTTACGATGACCGGCGGCGAAATCGGTCTGTGGATCGAGAACGGCTCGACTGTTTTCACGGGATCGAATCTGACGGTCACCGGCAACACCCACGATGGTCTGCGAATTGAATCAGACTGCGTCAATCCAGTGCTCGATTCGATCACCGCGACCAACAACGGGCGATATGGAATCTATTCCTCTACCACGATGCCGAGCCTCGAGCACTCGACGATCGCGAACAATGCCGATACCGGGCTGTACCTTTCCGATCCCGGAGCGATTGAAGTCGGAGGAAATGCAATCTATGGCAATGGGACGGGCATTTATATCTTTGTAAATAATTCGGCCGTCGCCACGATCGGTGATCCTAATCTTTCCGATAGCGTAGCGCTTGGCAATCGGATCTACGACAATGCCGCCGACGGAATTGATTCGAACGGCCCTGTTCTGATTACCGGAAATTCCGTGTTCGGCCAGACCGGTGGAGGGCGGTGGGGCATTAACCTCAGTGGCGGCACCGCTTCAAACAACGACGTCTATTCCAACACCAACGGCATCATCAGCTACGGTGGTACCGTCACCGCCAATCGTGTCTACGCCAATTCGGGGACCGGAATCTACCTTTACTACGGCTCCAACACCGCGCTCAATGACGTCTATTCCAATTCCGTTGGCATCTACGTCACGTCGAACAGCACGGTCGCAAACAACATCGTCTATTCCAACTCCAGCTTCGGGATTCAGCTCAACAACGCAGGCGGAACCCACCTGGCCAGCAACACCGTCTATCAGCCGGCCGGCGATGCAGTGCATGTCACCTCCTCGAGCAATGTCGATGTTCGCAACAATATCCTTTGGGCCATGGCCGATGCCGATCTGTACATCGCATCGGATAGCCAGGTCGGCTTCACCAGCGATTACAATGATCTGGTAACGAGTGGCTCGGCGGTCGTCGGGAACTGGCAGGGATTGGCTCAGGCAACCATCGCCTCGTGGCGAAACGCCAGCTTCACCGATGCCAACAGTCTGTCACAAGATCCCCTGTTCATTTCGCCGAAGGGCGCAGATGGGCAGCTTGGCTACGCTTCCTCGGTTTCCGACGGTCGCGATGATGACTTCCATCTTCAGAGCACCGACGGCGCACCAACGGGTTCCGGATTCGCACCGGTGATCGGTTCCAACGGGCTGCCAATGCTGTTAGCCGCGGGATCGAGCACCTCCGCCGCCGATTCGCCGGCGATCGATCGCGGCGATCCGAATTCAGCGTTCAATCTCGAACCGGTACCCAACGGCGGATATATCGACCTGGGTGCTTATGGCGATACCGCTCAAGCTTCGCATAGCCCGACCACGTACGTGCAAGTGATCTCGCCGGATGGCGGCGAAGTCTGGCCGCAGGGTCAGACCTTCACCATCCAGTGGCGCACCGAAAACACCAACCCGCAGACGGGCGGTTCCAGCAGCGACACCTACAGCATCGATCTGATGAAGGTGGGCAGCTCGACGCCGGTGCTTAACATCGCGTCGGGGCTATCAAACTCCGGGCAGTTCAATTGGACTGTCCCGTCTACGGTGAGTCCCGAAAGTGATTATCAGATACGCGTTACGCGCAATGGGACTCAAGTTGGCATATCGGATCAGCCCTTCATCATCGCTGCGCCGATCCATTTGTATTACGTCAACGATTCGACGGTGAATACCGGCGACTACACCACCGCGCCCGGCAATGACGCCAACGACGGCCTGAGTCCCGCGACGCCCAAAGCCTCCATTCGCGCGGTACTTGCCGCTTACCATCTGACCAGCAATGACGTCATCCTGGTGGATGCCGGCACCTATGTGTTGGACAGCAACATCGTCATCACTTCGGATGATGCTGGCGTAACGATCCGCGGTTATTCGAGCTCGGCCAATCCGAACGAATCAACGCTGATCCAGCGGAACAACACCGCCAGCGGCTCATACGGATTTGAGCTGCAGGGCGCCAGTGGTATCACCCTCGATCATCTGGACATCAGCGGCGGACAGTATGGAGTCTACGCTTCCAACAGCTCCTACTCAGATAATGTCACGCTCAGCAATGACACGATCCATGGCAACTCATCGCTGAACGTGTATCTCCTGTCCAGCAATGATTCGCCGACGCTGAACAACAACAATTTCAGCAATGTGGGCCTCGAGCTGGATGGAAACAATGCTGTCTTCACCAATAACACCCTTCACGATTCGAATAATGGCGCATGGATCTTCAGTAGCGGCGCAGTTGTCACGGGCAATACCGCTTACAACATCACCACGAGCAGCGGCGCGATTGGAGTTCAAAGCTATACGACCGCCGATATCGAGAACAACGTTTTTTACAACGACTATGTCGCCATTTGGGCCTATGCCCTCACCGGCCAGCCAGTAACGATCGCTAATAACCAGGTCTTTAATAACGCCTATGGAATGAATCTGAATGGCAATGTTATTGCGTTCAATAACCAGGTCTACGGCAATACATCGTTCGGCATCAATGGGGGTGCGGACGTTCGCGGCAATTACGTTTACATGAACGCGACAGGCATCGCCACCAGCGGCCTGGCTGAACAGAACTACGTCTATGACAACACCGTTGGCATTGCTTCCCAATACAGCGGGGCGGTTTCAGGGAACCATATCTACGACAACGTCACCGGTATCACCACCGGAAGCGGTACGATCACCAACAATCTGATCTACAACAATACTACGTCTGTATACCTGCCGTCCGGCACTTCGGGAGGAGTTTTCGATAATAACACCGTCATTCAATCAGGCGGCCAGGATGCAGTAGTTCTTGTCAGCCATCCCGGCTACAGCGCGCGAAACAACATCTTTGACATCACGACGCCGGGCGGGCATGCCTACAACATCTCGGTCGATTCCGAGAACGGCTTCGATAGCGATTACAATGATTTTGATCTGGCCAGCGGCGCCGCGATTGGCATCATTGGTTCGACCAGCTATTCATCGCTGGCGTCCTGGAACTTCCAGCTTAATCTCGATCGCCACAGCTCGACTGCTGATCCGAAATTTGTCGCCAATCCGGCAGGAGCGGATGGAATTCTCGGCGCGGTCGGTGGCCTCAACGGCGCTTATTATTCCAGCACCGATCTCTCCGGCACCCCCGTCTTCACGCGCGTCGATCCGTCCTTGAATTTTGGAAACATCGGCTCGCCGGGTGGAGGTATTTCAGGAAATGCCTGGTCAGCGCGCTGGTCAGGCGATATCAACATCCCCACGACCGGCACTTACACCTTCTACGCGGTTGCCGACGATGGAATTCAGATCTTCCTGGATGGGTCCACAACGCCGCTGATCAGCCAATGGAGTTACAACGGGAACGCAACTGATACTGGCTCGATTGCACTGACTGCGGGCCCGCACTCCATTGAAGTCGATTACCGGCAGCTGGGTGGCGGCGAAGATTTGGCGCTTTCATGGGCCGGGCCCGGTTTTGTCAAAACCAGTTTAACGGGCAATTACCTGTCGAACCAGCCGGGCGTCGCACCGGGGAATTATGGACTCGATGACAGCTTTGCTGTCGTTCCCAGCAGCCCGACAATTGATGCCGGTGATCCGAGTTTCCCCTATCTCTCTGAACCCATTCCCAACGGCGCCCGAATTAATCTTGGCTACACGGGCAATACGTCACAAGCTACGACCTCCAGTAATGCCACGGTCCAGGTGCTCATGCCCAACGGTCTGGAAAAGCTGACGGCTTACGACCCGGTGAACAACCCGGTTACGGTGCCAATCAGCGTTCGCTCCACCGGGCTCACTTCGCAGGATACCGTGATTCAGCTCGACGCCGGAAGCAACACTGCCGTTGGGTCCTGGCTGGCCGACGCGTATCACATCGGCAATACAACGACGGGCTCGGTCGGCGCCACCATCGACCTGTCACAGATCACCACCGCTCTGGCGCCAGCATCCGTCTACGCGACGTTCGTTGGAGGCTATTACAATACCCTCAGCTATCTCCTGCCGGTTCCCTACGACACCGACAACTCCTATCGCCTGACACTGGAATTCGTCGAGCCTTACTACAATCCCGGCCAGCGCACTTTCAATATTGTGATCAATGGCCAAACCGTCGTCTCCAATTACGACATCGCCGCCGCTGCGGGCGGTATGAACAAGGCAGTTGAGGTCACCCTGCCGGTCTCGGCGGTCGCAGGTCAGGGAATCCGCGTTGATCTGGTGCAGACCGGCAATAATAACTCACCGATCCTTAGCGCACTGGCGCTCACTCACGTGAACCCCAATGGGCTGGCCAATCCCACCGTATCGCTTTCCTACTCCATTGACGGTGGATCGACCTACATCCCCATCGCCAGCGGCATCCCGCTCGATTCAACCGGCTCAGCCACCTACAACTGGCAGGTGCCGACCACCTACAGCAACGACGCAATCGTCAAGGTCTCTTCCGACAATGTGTCCAACGTCTCCGATACATCCGATCAGCCCTTCCTCATCACACCGGCGACGACAACTTTCTACATTAATGACGGCTCGCAAGCTGGCGATGTCTACACGACCGCGCCGGGCAACGATACTAACACCGGCAAGAGCCCTGATTCACCCATGGCCAGCCTCAGCGCGCTCTTGGCCGCTTATGGCAGCACCTTGAGGCCGGGCGACATTATTGAAATCGACAGCGGCTATTACCCGCTGCAGAGCAATATCGTTTTGACCGCAGCCGAGCAGGGGATGACGATCCTCGGGCCAAGCGGCGCGGGAGCCGTCTTCGACCGGCAGAGCACCAGTGGCGGAAGCGAAGCCTTCATGTTGTCAAACGCCACTGGTCTGACACTGGAAAACCTCTCGATCACCGGCGGCCAGATGGGCATCCTTGTCCCCAACGGCTCTTATTCGAACAACGTTTCGATCATTGGATGCAACGTCTACAACAACTCAAACACCGGTATCTATTTCGACACCACTAATGCCAACATTACTCTAACCAACAATGTCGTCTGGAATAATCCCAACGGGATCAGCCTGAACAACGATCATAATCTCACTTTGATCGGCAATACCGTTTACAATGCCAGCACGGGCATCTTCGCCGAGGGGCAGAACATCACCGGCACCAACAACGTTGCCTACAATAACAGTACGGGGATGTGGTTCTACAACATCAACCCCGTCCTTCCCACCGATAAGCTGAACGTCACCGGGAACGTCGCCTATAACGACTACTATGGCCTTACGGTGAACGGCGTCGGCACAGCCAGCGGTAATACGGTTTACGACAATACGACCGGCGCGTCGGTTTCGGGCACGCTGTTCACCGGGAACACGGTCTATCGCAACTCGACCGGAATCCTCAATGAAGGGTCAACGGTGACGCAGAACCGCGTCTACCTCAATGGCGTTGGTATCACAACAGAGTTTGGCGGGACGATCATCGGCAACTACATCTACGATAATACCGATGGCATTTCGAGCGGCGGCGGCATCACGATCAACAACAATATCATCTACGACAACACGCGTTTTGGCATCTGGCTGCAAGGTAATTCGGGCGGAACGATCGAGAACAATACCATCGTCCAGCCAGCAAACGATGACATTCGCCTGGACAATGCATCCGGCATCACCATCGAGAACAACATCCTCGAAAATGGCGCCGGCTTTGGCATTGAGTTCAGTGATATCTCCGAGAGTGGAACCCATTCCGATTACAATCTCTTTGATCCGACAGGATCTGGAGCGATGGTGAACTGGGGCGGCACCGTCTTCAATAATCAACAGGCTTTGACTTATGCCACTGGACAGGATCGACATTCACACGTTGGCGACCCGGGCTTTGTGAATCCCGCGGGCGAAGACGGGATTCGCGGATACCTGACTGGCGGATTGAACGCCGCGTATTACACCAGCACCGATTTGTCGGGCACGCCGGCAGTCACGCGAATCGATTCGAACTTCTACAACATTAACTACAACAATCCGCCTGCGCCAGGCATCTCCGCATCCACTTTCTCGGCCCGATGGACCGGATATATCGACGTTCCTGTCACTGGAACTTATACATTCAGCGAAAAATCTGATGATGGGCTTCGCCTGTACCTGAATGGCTCTTCCACTCCAGTTATCGATCAGTGGAATTATGATTTTAACAATCTCCATTCTGGAACCATCACCCTCGCCGCCGGCTGGCAGCCGATCGAGATCGACTATCACAACGTCGGCGGTGGGGGCGGCTTAAGCCTGATGTGGTCCGGACCGACGTTTGGCACGCTTCCGATTTATGATTCCGTGCTTTCAGCTAATCCGGCAACGTTAGTTGGTGGGGATTACGGCGCAGACGATAACTTCCACCTCGCCCCTGGATCAATCGCGATCGACGCCGGCGATCCGGCGCTGCCATATCTTAATGAGCCGGCCAATAGCGGCGTCCGCGTCGATCAGGGTGCGTATGGAAATACTGCCGGCGCGAATGTGGATACGGCTCAGACCCTGCAGGTTCTCAGCCCCGGCGATTGGCAGAAGCTCCAGCCGGGCCAGACCACCAATATCACCTGGCAAATGGGAGGGGTCGGCCTGCAAACGGTTGTCCGAATCAATTCCGGCGGCGGGGCAGTCGGCAATTATCTCCCGGATACCGATCTGGTTGTGTCCCAAAATTCCAGCGGATATTCGACGCCCATCGACATGTCGTTGGTGAGCGGTGCCACGCCGATGTCGGTTTATCAGGATTTCGATTACGCCGCCAACGGTGCCGGAAACGAAGTGGCCTACCAGCTCCCGGTGCCGGACGGAACGTACACAATCGTCCTGAATTTTACCGACGACGGATCGTACGGGCCGAATCAGCGCACCTTCAACATTCTTCTGAATGGCCAGGATGTTCAGCCGGCGCTTGACATCTATGCCGCGGCTGGCGGTCGCGATAAGGCGATCGACAAGACTTACACCTTCACCGTCACCGGTGGTAACGGTCTGCACGTGGAGCTGGTCAATACCGGCATCAGCAACGCGATTATTTCCGGCCTCGAGCTTTATCGAAACACGGGCGTTGCAGTGCCCGCAACAACAGAACTGGATGTCTCCACCGATAACGGCCAAACCTGGCACACCATCACAACCAGCGCCACAACTGATTCAAATGGCCATGGCAGCTTCGCCTGGGATCCCACCGGCTATGTGACTAATGGCAATACTGCGATCATCCGCGCCATTTCCGGCGGACTGACCGCCTACTCCGATGGAAAGTTCCAGATCGCGCCAGCTGGCAACAATTACTATGTGAATGACAGTCTCACCGGTGGCGATGTCTACTCCACCGCGCCAGGCAACGACGCCAACACCGGCAAGACGCCAGGCGATCCGGTCGCCAGCATCTCAGTGCTGCTGGACAATTACACCCTCACTGCCGGCGACTCAATCTATGTCGACACCGGCGTCTACAACCTGTTCCGGACAATCGTCATTTCGACATCTGATTCGGGCGTTCGCATCATCGGCCCGACGGGCAGCACGCCCACGGCTACTTCCTATCGGGATATCGTCGATGCGGATCAACCAGCGGCCTACTACCGCTTGGGCGAGCCGGCCGGCTCGACCACCGCCATTGATCTTACGGGCAACAACAATGCGACTTATTCATCAGGCGTGACGCTCGGAGCGAGCGGACCACTGATCGGAGATTCGAATACCGCCGCCAGCTTTGACGGCGTCTCTGGGCACGTGACTTTGCCCTCGGGATTCGCCGATTTCTCCCAAGGTCTTACCTTCGAGCTTTGGGCTAATCCGACTCTCGTCAATAACAACCAGCTCTTTGTCGAACTGGGCGATGGATCTGCCGGTAACCTCATCGTCTTTGGCCGCTCGGGCATCACCAACAATCTGATGTTCCAGATTTATAACGGCACATCTCTGGTCGGATCGGTCATCGCCAACAATGCCATTGCGCTCAATACCTGGCAGCAATTTACCGTGACGATGACGCCGACTGGTAACGGCAGCGGCAACGTGGTGATCTATAAAAATGGAGTTCAGATCGCCAGCGGTGGCGTCACTATGCCAACCGTCGTTACGCGAACGACCAATTATCTTGGGCAATCAACCGGCGCCGGTGACCGTTTCTATGCCGGCTTGCTCGATGAGGTGGCCATCTACAATAAGGGCATTTCCGATATCGATGTGCTGGCGCATTACATGGCCGCCTCCCGGCCCATCGCGCTGATCGATCGCGATTCCATCAATTACGACGCGATTACCGTGAATGGCGCCTCCAACGTCGATATTGAGAACCTTGAAATCGCCGGCGGCAAAGTCGGTGTTGATTTGCCAAACAGTGTCGGAAGCAATGGCGTAACCCTCCGCAACAACACCATCTTTGGCAATCACTCCGACGGCGTGTATGTCGGCTCGTATGACTATCAGGCCAATATTAGCGGCAACGAGATGTTTGGCATCAAGGCCGACGGCAATGCCGTGGAGTACTACGGCCTTGAACTGTATGGCTACGGGTCGGTCATCACGAGGAATAGCCTCCACGACACCGGCAATTATGGCCTGTTCATGCAGGCCGGCGGCACCACCGTCACCAATAACAAGCTCTGGAACAATTCCACTGCCGGCTATGCCTACTTCACCAGCACAGCGGCCGGTGACCCGGCGCTGGTCTCCGGCAACACCATTTTCAATAACAACGCCGGGCTGACCGTCTATTACGCCAATCTCGTCATAGGGAATACCGCTTATTCCAATTCCGGCACGGGCTTGTCAATTAACAACTCCACCGGCATCGGAAACATCGCCTACGGCAACGGCACCGGCATCTACAGCGGCGGCAGCACCATTTCGTCCAACGTCGCCTATTCCAATAGTACCGGGATTGCCGCCGACAACAGCACCGTCACTTCCAACAAGAGCTACTCCAATTCGATCGGCATCGACCTGGGCACCAGCAGCAATCAGTTGGTGATGAATAATCTGGTTTACGCTAACACCGAAGAAGGCATCTGGCTCCGCGGAGGGAACTACGATCGTCTCTTGAATAACACCGTCTATCAGGCGGTCGGCGATGCCCTGAGACTGGAAAACGTCTCGTCGGTGACGGCACACAACAATATCCTCGTCGTTCAATCAGGCCGTGATATCTACACTGCCTCGATCGGAGCCGGTGTCGATCTGGACTACAACGATTTGTTTGTCAGCAACGATCCCAATGCGGCAGTGGGGTTGTACAATGGCGCGACTTACACAACGCTCGCCGCGTGGAGGGCCGCCAGCGGTCGGGATAATGATTCGATCTTTGCCGATCCGAAATTCGTCGATCCGGACGGAGCGGACAATATTCTGGGCGTCGCTACCAATGGCTCGAATTACAACGGCGGCGCTGACGATAACTTCTCACTATCGGCAGGCTCCCCAGCGATCGACAGCGGCGATTCCTCAAATGCCGCTCCGACCGACGCGACAGGGACCGCTCGGCAGGATGACCCGGGAACTACAAACACAGGCTCTCCTGAGTACTACCTTTCCGATACCGGCTCGAGCCAGTTCACCGCAACAGGCACCGCGCAGGGCTGGCATGGCTCAAACGGTACCTGGTGGACGTTGAATCTTCCGTTTGCCTTCTCGTTTTTCGGGCAGACCTATAGCGTCGCGAATGTTGACGCCAATGGCTTCATCCAGCTCGGGTCCAATTCGGGGGATGTTTCAACGGCGCCTTCGCATATCAACCTGTATCCGAGAATTGCCGGTCTCTGGGATAATCTCTCTACCACAGGCAGCGGGAATGACATTTTCATCACCTCGTCTTCTTCGCAGGTAACGATCCGTTGGGCGGCGACACACCTGCCTGATAACAGCCCGGTCAATTTCTCGATTACCCTTTTCGCCAACGGGCAGATCCGCTTCGATTATGGCTCGGACAATACATCTCTCAATCCGGTTATCGGGCTGTTCCGAGGCGATGGTCTGATCAGCCGAGTTGCGACTATCTCTGGAAGCACTTCCCTGACCAATGCTGACTCGGTTCTCTACTCCACTGCGCCCGGCTTTACCGACATCGGCGCCTTCGAATTCCGCGGATCGAGCACCGATGTCACCGGGCCGACGATCGTGGCAACAACACCGGCCGGCATCGCGCCAGGCACTTTTATCACCACCCCCATCACGACATTCGGCCTGACCTTCTCTGAGCCAATCAATCCGATCGACGCTGCCGCAGCGGCTAACTACGATCTGCGCTCGCCTGGTCCCGATGGTGTGTATGGAACACCCGACGACGTCATCATTCCGCTGGGCATCAGCTACGACGGGGCGGAGCAGGTAACGCTTACGCCGCTGGCTTCGATGCCGGTGGGTCCTTATCGCTTGACGGTCCATGGCTCGGGCGGCTCCGCGATTCACGATCTCGCGGGCAACGGTCTCGATGGCGACAACAACGGCCTGCCCGGCGGCGATTATGTCCGCACTTTCACTGTGCGCCAGCCCAACACGGCTCCGGTGCTTTCGCCCATTTCCGATGGCGGCACGAACGTCGGATCAACCTTTACCACCAACGGCTCCTTCACC
>Ga0134128_10000809_pt1 | contig 42469 bp, 34 predicted proteins | sample KB31754_FD_96462 | JGI IMG/M metagenome (GOLD analysis project Ga0134128, IMG submission 96462) | Terrestrial soil microbial communities with excess Nitrogen fertilizer from Kellogg Biological Station, Michigan, USA - KB3-175-4 | ecosystem: Environmental > Terrestrial > Soil > Unclassified ...
CTTCACCTCCAGTTGCTCTCCACCTGGCCTCGCGGCCACGCAGTTACTTTCAGTTACGGGCCGGAGAACGTATGCCCGGAGAGGACTTGCACCTCTCTGATCTGGTACACTTTCAGACGCACGGACGCCGACGTCCTCGTCGGCATCTCTGGATGAAGAGCCGACGTGGACGTCGGCGTTCCGATCAAACCTGTGCTAGAAAACCCCGCCCGCATTGTCCTCGTGCAGTTCAGCAAACAGCTCTGCTGCCACTTTCCTTGCCGAATCGAGGCGCTGGCTCGCAATCTGCCGCACGGGTTCGAAATGAAAACCGTCCTTCAACCGCGCATCCCAATATCCATAGCGCTCGCGCATCTCGGTGCCGCGCGCAACCTGCAGCAATCCCTCGCCGATGCGCCCGGCATGGATCGCGGAGCTCAGCAACCCGATGATGCCGAAATCATCGAGATTCACCACATCCGCTAGAATCTTGGCCTCATCGAGCACCGGCGTGCGGTGGGGCAACTCATCGAGAATGCGAATCGTGCGATCAATCAATCCCACATCCGCATCCTCGGCAAGCTCGACCAGCATCTCACTTGCGATCTCGGCACGCTCCTTGAGCGTAGACTTGGCTGGCTTCCCGCTGGCCGAAGTCTTCGCGCGGCGCAAGGGAAGCTGAAGCGCATACGTCGCCAGCTCCATCGCATCCATTTCAATGGTTGAAGAAGGCACCAACCCCGATGCGAGGAAATGTTTTGCTCGTGCCCAGAGTCGTTGAGCATCGTGGACGAGGCGCAAGCCGGTGGTGCCATGCTCATCCACTACGCCCAAGGCGGCTGTGACTCGGGCGATCAGTTTGGCATCCAACGACATAGCGCTTCCGTACTCATCATCGAATTCGCTCATGCCGGATCGCTCGCTGTGGTCAGGTGAGCCTCCCGCGATGCAAATTACATCGCTTTTCTCGCCCGGCGTCCGGCAGTATCATCGCATAAGGTGGGGCGTGAGAAGGGTAGAATTCCTCATGAATTACATCAAATTTTTGTCTGCCGGGGTTTTGTTGGCAGTTTTTATCAGTAGCGCCCTGCTTAACGGATGCAACGCGCGCGAGGGACAGCCGCACCCCTCTTCTGCGGCCGCGCCTTCAATCGCGCAAGATCCGCGCGAAGCCTCGATTCTCACCGATCTGGTGCAGCTTACGCATGATTTCGATCGTGCAGGCGAGGCCTATTTTTCGCCCGATATGAAGTGGATCGTTTTTCAGGCCAGCCCGCATGGCCAGACTCATTATCAAATGTATCTGGCCCAATTGATCTGGCAGGGGGATCGCCTTGTCGGCGCGCACAAGCCCATTCGCATCAGCCCGGAAAACAGCCGAAATACCTGCGGATTCTTTTCATCCGATGGCAAGTCGCTCAACTTCGCATCAACCGCAGGCAAGGAAAATCCCAACGAAATCGAAGGCGGATATCAACGGCAGGGACGCAATTATCGCTGGGAATTTCCCAACGGCATGGAGATCTACCGCACAGACAACTGGCTCTCGAAGATCGAAGCCGCCCACGGCCACGACGTTAATTTCGCTACGCATGCCCTCACCAACAACAACGTCTACGATGCCGAGGATGCGTTTTCCCCCGAAGGCAAATGGATCTGCTTTACATCCCTCCGCTCCACCGACGGCGACATTTATGTGATGCGCTCCGACGGCTCCAATCCCGTCCCGATCACCAACAACCCCGGCTACGACGGTGGCCCATTTTTCTCGCCGGATGGCAAGCGACTCATCTATCGCAGCGACCGCCAGAAGAATGATCTGCTTCAGATTTACATTGCCGAACTGGCGTTTGACAGCCAAGGCAACATCACGGGCAAATCAGCCGAGCATGAATTGACGCACGATCAGTTCGTAAATTGGGGGCCGTACTGGTATCCGGACAATCGGCACATCATCTTCGCGACGAGCCGGCAGGGGCATGACAATTATGAGCTTTATGCCATCCGCGACGACGGCACGCACGATGTGCGCATCACCTACACGGCAGGCCCCGATATCCTGCCGGTCTTTTCGCCCGATGGAAAATATCTGATGTGGACCTGCAAGCGGTCGGCCAACAACACCACGCAAATCTTCGCCGCCCGCTTCCATCCCCCCGCAGGCTGGTAAAACCGCGATCAAGTCGCGGCGCGCGAGGCATGCTTACACGACCTGCACACGACGACCTGCGCGGCGCTTGCGGTTGATCATCTGCCGGCCTTTTTTCGTTCGCATGCGGGCGCGGAAGCCGATGTTGCGGGCGCGCTTAATGTTGCTGCTCTTGTGCGGATAATGCATTGCGTTACCTCAAGCTCTCTATTGCAGGGCCCAGCCACCGCCCGGCCCAATGCCAGCATCGACAAAACCGGCCCGCCAGTCGGGCGGGCCGCAAGGGGTTATTGTATATCAAAAGCGGGTGGGAATTCCAAGCCTCACAGAATATTCACCGCCCGCGCGACCAGGATGACCGTCGCCGTCAGGGAGATCAAAGCCTGGATCATCGCCATGATCTTCGCCCAGCGCGACAGGATGGGCACATCGGTGGGCGAAAAGGCCGTGCTGGTGTTGAAGGCCAGGAACAGGTAATCGATGAACATCGGCGACCAGCGCGGATCCCGCTGATCGGGCGGCATCGACATTTGCGGAAACAGAAACGCACCTTCCGCATGCCCCGGGCGCAGACCGCGGCTATAGGGGCCGCCGGCATCCAATCGCCAATACCAGAGCGCAAAGACCAGCACATTGCTGATCCACAACGTCGCGCCGGATCGAAGCAGCGCGATCGGCGATTCCTTATGGGCCGGCAGCGCACGCACCAGCAGCACCAGCGACCAGATCATAAAGGCCGTCAGCACGCCGGTGATGCAATAGCCCACAATGCGATTCCAGTTATGTCGCCCACTGCGATGCGTCAGCACCGAAGGCACCAGCAGGATCGCGGTAATCACCAGGGCCAGCCATCTTGGCCCCGCCGACAGCGAAGCAGGCAATGCCCCATAGATCCCGGCGACAGCAAGTGCCGCGACAAGCGCCGGCCATCGTGGCTCAGCTGCCGCGCTTAACTCTTGATCCGACTCAGATGAATAACTCCGCTGATCGCTGCCTTTCATGCACCTGACATTCCACCAAAGGCACCTTTATGTTTCTACCCCGATAAAATGCTGCCTCCAACATTTCCCCTCCAATGGGGTGCTCCAATGAAAAATCTTGACTTTCTGGCAGTGGCGCGGGAATCTTCCGGCTCCGAGGCAATTCTGATTGGCTTGTCTTTCGAGAAAAAGGGGTTCGATATGGCAACGGAAAGTTCCGCAACCATCACCTGTGAAGCGTGCGGCCGACGGCATCCGCGCGATGAGTCGAAGATCGGCGTGCCATTTAAATGCGCGTGCGGCGTGGTGCTCTTTATCAATCGTTATGCACCCCAGGATCCGGGGCAAGATGAATATGAGTTAGCCGATGAGGAGCCGGAATTTGAAGTGGTCGATGACCAGACGCCGGTGACGCCTGCGCCACAGTCGCTGGGAATGGTCTCAGTGTCATCGGATGTCATACGAGGCCGGCTCGGAGCGGTGCCGCCTCCAAAGAAGCATAACCAGGCCGAGGCGACTGCCGCCTCGTATCGCGAGTTCGAAAAGGCGATGACGCCTTCGGTGATGCGCGATTTTGTGATTCCCGGAGCGTTGATCGCGCTGGGCGTTTGGATGCTCTATTACCAGATGCTGCACGTCGGGCGGGATCACTCGACATCGTTTGCCGCGGCGACGCCTTACGTGCTCGGCCGGGTGATACTCAACTTCGTCTTGCTGGAAATGACAATTCTGCTGTCGATCGTGACCTTCGAAGTGAGCCTGATCGGGCGGTTTGTCGACAACATCCTGAAGCTTGCAGCAGTCGCCATCTTTCCGATCGCAATTGACGGCCTATGCGTCTATTCGATGGGCGATATGAACGGCGCGATGATCGGCACGCTTTTAACAATCGCCGCCTATGCAGTGCTGTTCAAGTTTCTCGTGAAGCTGGATCTGAAGGACACCTGTGTCTGCGCGATGATTGTTTTCATCCTCGTGACGGCAGTGAACTATGGCATCTACAAGGTGCAGGGGAATGTCGAAGGGAACTGGCTCGAAATGATTACGCCGCTGTTGATGTGAAATTGATCAGTCCAGCTTTTCCGGCTCGATGCCGATGTTCTTTTCGCCGGCGGCTTTTTTCTGCTGATATTTCTTGACCCAGGTTTCAAAGCTCTTCCCGGCGGCGGTATCTCGGCCGGTGAATTCGAGCCGTGCGATTTGATCGTATGGGACTCGAACCTTTTCGTTAGCGTCTTTTGGAAATAGGCGCACTGCGCAGTCAGCCAGATTCTTTCCATCGCCGCGCCGATCGAAGATGTAGCCTTCAACGCGCTGGCCATCTTTCAAAGTGAGCGTGATGTCGCCGCGATAGTCGAATGCTTTTTCCAGAGCGCCGCGAATCTCATCGTCGCTGGCCATCGAAGGGATCCAGCCTTCCAGATTCTCGTGAATGGTTCCAACCGGCTGCCCCTCGGTGTCAAAAGGATGAGATTTGGTTTCCTGCGGCATAGCGAATACGCGTCCAAATTAGTTTGAGGATTCAGCGGTCTTAACTGTGGGCATGCTGGAGCGATTGCTCGTTGTTTCGCGAAGCGCCAACCGTCAGCGGCACCAAGCCGCCCGGCGCTGCTGAGGATGAGTTCTCCAATGCCTTGAGTGCATCCGCATCACCATAAGTTGGCCCAAAGAGGGTGGCGCGAGCCGCGCCCCAGAGGCCGCGCAGCGTCGTGAAGGTGTCGTTGACGGCGCTGGCTTCGTAGCCGCTGTGGACCATGCAATTGCGGCACTTTGGATTGCCGCTCTCGGTGCCATAGCGCTCCCATTCGGTCAAATTGATCAACTCGGCAAAGCTGTCCACGTAGCCGTCACTCAGCAGATAGCATGGCTTCTGCCAGCCGAAGATGTTGTAAGTCGGCATGCCCCAGGGCGTGCAGGTGTAATGCCGGTGGCCCATCAAAAATTCCAGGAACAACGGGCTCTGGTTGAATCGCCAGCCTTTCTTGCGGTTGCTGAGGATCCTGCGGAACAGCTCGCGCGTCTTGGTGCGGGGCAGGAAGTGCTGCTGATCGGGAGCCTTGTCGTAGCTATAGCCGGGCGAAAGCATCATCCCTTCGACGCCAAGCGACATCATCTCATCAAAGAAGGCGCGCACGCTCTTGGCATCGGCGCCGTCGAAGAGAGTGGTGTTGGTCGTCACGCGGAAGCCGCGCTTCACTGCTTCGCGGATGCCGTCGATGGCGGTGTCGAATGTTCCCTCTCGGCAAACAGCAAAATCATGGTGATCGCGCTGGCCATCCATGTGCACGCTGAAGGTCAGATATTTGCTGGGCGTGAACAGGTCGATTTTTTCCTTCAGCAGCAGGGCGTTGGTGCAGAGGTAGATGTATTTCCGCCGGGCGACGAGGCCTTCGACGATCTCCTTGATCTGCGGATGCAGTAGGGGTTCTCCCCCGGGAATGCTGACCATCGGCGCGCCGCACTCATCGACCGCCTTGAAGCATTGCTCGGGCGTAAGCTGCTTTTTGAGGATATGGGCCGGGTATTGGATTTTACCGCAACCGGCGCAGGCGAGATTGCACCGAAACAACGGTTCCAGCATCAACACCAGCGGATAGCGCTTGCGCCCCTGAAGCTTCTGCTTCAAGACGTATGAGGCCACGGTCCACATCTGAGAAACGGGTACGCCCATATGGCTGTCATTCCCTTCAATTTCGACTCAATACAAAGCATACCGGTAATCGCCCGACATTCCAACGGACGATGCCGCAAGCGATTATCGGCCAAAGGTATCAGGCAACTCATGTCGAGATTCGGGCTGGTCGAGGATGCTAGCTCCCGTCAGTGCCACGAGTTACCTTAAGCGAGCTCGTGAAACAAAAACAAGTAATCATTTTTACGGCTGTTCAGACCGAGGCGAAGGCGGTCGCGCGGGCGCTGCGTCTTCGTCGAGCTAGCAAGGTTTTGTGGAACGGCGATGAGAATCGAGGCCCGCCGGTTTCTTTGTACATGATTGGAATGGGAGCCAGTCATTTGCCAGCGATTGTGCCAAGTGAGTTGGGATGCATTCTGATGGCCGGCTTGGCAGGGGCGCTCGAACCGTCGCTGCAGATCGGCGACCTCGTGATTGACGCACAATCAACGTTTGCAACGGAAGTCAAAGCAGTGCGAGGAAGCATCTACACTTCGAAGACTTTGATCGCGACGCCAGCCGAAAAGGCGGATTGCTTCGATAGGATCGGGGCGGTCGTCGTCGATATGGAAAATCAGATTGTCCGCGAATGGGCGGCGAAGATGGATGTCCCATTTCTCGGTATCCGCGCCATCAGTGATCGAGCCGATCAGTCACTCGACCCGGGCATCCTCAATGCAATTGATGAGTTCGGCGGCATCAAGCCGATTCAACTTGCCGCCGGCCTCCTCGGTCGTCCGGCGCGAATCGCGTCGCTGATACGGGTCGGCTCGCATGCGAAGCATGCGGCGGAGCGCCTCGGTTGCGCGGTTGCGGAGATCGTCGCAGCTATGCAATGACGCATGTAAGTAGCCACCGAATCAAGTTTTAGGGAGGGTTTTACTTCTTCGCCATTTGCCTCATAGCCTTTCGTCGAGTAGATAGTTGTAGAGGTCGCATATTATCGGACCATGAGTAATATCTCGGATTCGCATGGCCGACAAAATTCCCTTGCACACCAAAATGCGCCTTTACGAGCCGCGACAGTTTGCCCTACTCTACCGTGGTGTGCTTTGGCTAAGGGTTCGCGACTGACTAGTCAAAATTGAAATCGGTTTAACGTTGAGAATTTGCAACAGTCCTCACTGAAAACAAGGAGCAACCACGTGAAGAAACGATCCGTCCGCGCTGCAAAGTCCTCGGCTGTTCTTGCCCGCGCTTTTGCCGGGATCGAAATGCTCGAGCCTCGTGCTTATCTGAGTGGCGTCGTTCTTGGGGCGCCAATTAACACGACGCCCACCGGTCTGTCGGTTTCATTTACAACCGTAACGAAGGCCGACGGAACCGATGCCGACTTCAACGGGGACGGCAAGACCGATCTGGTGGTCGCTGATACAACCGACAACAAGGTTGGTCTATTCCTGGGCCACGGCGACGGCACTTTTTCCGCTCCCGTCACGGCGACCGTTCAAAGCAGCCCGCTGCCGATCGCGATTGCCGACATGAACGGCGACACCCATCTCGATATCGTCAGCGGCGACTTGGGATTCATCAGCATCGTCAACGGTGACGGCGCCGGCGGCCTGGGCACGGTCACAAACATTCCCACCAACGTCGATGACAACCACGCAATCGGCGTTGCCGATCTCGATGGAAACGGCAAGCTGGATATCGTGAGCGCCAGCACGACGCCCGGCGCAAGTCCGGCGGCGGAAGTCCTGCTCCAGCAGACCAACGGCACCTTTGTCCAACAGAACCTCAACCTCGGCGGGCGCACCGGATTCGCATCCCTGGCCGTCGCCGATTTCAACAATGATGGGCACGCCGACATCGCTTTGCTTTCGCAAAGCGGCAATACCGTGACTGTCCTGATCAATAACGGGGACGGGACTTTCGGCACGCCTACCGACTACGCCACGGGTTCCGGACCGACCTCCCTCGTCACCGGCGATTTTAATGGCGACAACAAGCCCGACATCGTTACCGCCAACAGCACCGGCGGAAGCGTCAGTTTTCTGGCCGGTGATGGAAGTGGCCACTTCGCGGCCAAAGTGGACAGCGCCGTCGTCGGAAGTCCGGCGGGCGGCGGGCCGCTCAAGGTCCGCACGGCGAATCTCAACAATGACAGCTTCCCCGATCTGCTTGTCCTGCTCAGCAGCAATTCTAGTCACCTCGACGGCGCGGTGCTGCTAGCCAATGGCAACGGCACGTTCCACACCGGGACGACGATTTCCACCGGCGGTTCAACGCGCACGGCGCTGGCCGCTGGGAACATTAACAATAATACCGATGCCATCCCTCCAACCTCTACCGATGTCATCGTCGCAAACAGCTCGCAGATCACGACTCTGTTAAACGTCACGGGTCAGGATACGACAGCGCCGACCTTCACTGTGCCGACCACACAGCCGGCAGCGACCGCCGGCTCAACGACGTATCAGTTCAACGTTGTTTATACCGACAATAACGAAGTCGATGCCTCAACGCTGGGCAACAACAACGTGACCGTCACAGGCCCCGGAGGATTCAGCCAGGCGGCGACGCTCGTTAGCCAGAACCTCGGTAATGGACCGTCGGTGCAGGCAACGTACCAGATCACGTTCACAAGCGGGTTGGCCAGCGCCAATGCTGGCACCTACACGGTGACGGCCAACACCGTAGCGCTCACCGGCGGTGTAACGGATGCCAACGGAAATGCGCTGGCCCAGGCAAACCCGCCGGGTGATACATTCACGCTTACTCTTGGCGCGCCAAGCACAGGCGTCACCGTCGGCCCGATCCAAGGCAAGTTCCTGACGAGCGTCGTCGCCGGCTCCAAGGGTAAGCCGGTCAAGTTCAAGGTGACCAACACCAGCGGCTCGACGTTTAAAGGCACCTACGTCATCACGCTTGCCGCTTCTTCGACACCCGCAATTGACTCCAGCTCGATCGTGCTGGCGCAACTGTCGAAGAAGGTCAATCTCAAGAACAGCAAGAGCGCGAACATTTCCATCAATAAGTGGAATTATCCGACGGTTGTCGGCGACTACTTCATCGTTGTCCAGGCCGACAACGGCCAGGGACAAATTGGAACCAATGCAACGAGTACAGAGGTCAACGTCGCCGCTCCGTTCGTTGATCTGAACAATTTGTGGAACGGCGTCGCCCCGGCGATGGTCGCGGGTAAGAAGACGACATTGACGTTCAAAGTTCAGAACATCGGCAACGTGGCCGCCAAGGGAACACTGACCGTTCAGTTGCAGGCAACGAGCGGCACCACGCTTGATTCAACGGCGCAGACCGTTGCGACCGTGTCGCCGGTGCATGTGAGCATCCAGCCGGGCAAGAGCGGGACGGTTCATCTGCGATTTGTGCCGGGCACCATTAGCTCCGGAACGTATCACCTGGCGATCACGCTCAACCCGCTCGCCGGTTTCAACGGAATCAACTTCACGAGCAATACGGTCTTCAGCGCCAATACCTTTACGGTTTGATCAGCCCGCGATGTAACACTGATGAAAATTTGGAAGGCCCGGCAGCGTTGCCGGGCCTTCTATCATTTGGGATCAAATCATCCTTGGCGAGGAGCGTAATGCCATTTGCTTTGACCCATCTATAATTAATGACCAATGGAAGACAGCGGCGCGGAGAAGCGCGACGATCCTTTGCCTCAGACACCTCAAGGGCCCAGTCATTCCAAGGCGTTAGAAGATGCGCTGGCAAGCGTCCAGCGAACTTTGGAAACTGGCGCGGTGGATTCGGCGCATAAGCGCGCTTCACTGCACTTTGCCGCTGCAGATCTGCTGGATCGCCTTGATCACTACAATGAAGCTTTTGCGCAGGCGCGCCTCGGCCATCAAGAGCGGCAAGTGCAATATGATCCCCATCGCATCGAACGACTCGTCGATGAAAAGATCGAGCTGTTTACGCGACCCATACTTCGCTGTCTGGCGCGCGCCAGTGAAAGTTCTGACAAGCCGATCTTCATCGTCGGCATGCCGCATTCCGGAACTACCCTCGTGGGGCAGGTGTTGGCCTCACATCCGATGATGCATGATGCAGGGGAGCTCGACTGGATTGCTCAGATCGAGCACTCGTTGCTGCAGCGCTTACCCGCCAAAGAGCGACAAACTCTCGATCTGCGGCGATGCAGTCTCGCTGTCCTCGATGAGCTGGCCGGCCGATATCTTCGGCCGCTTATCGCACTCAATCCGCAAGCGAGTCGCATCACTGATCGAATGCCGCTCAACTTTTTAAATGTTGGACTGATCTCGAGGCTGATCCCCGATGCGCGGGTGATCCATTGTGTGCGCAACCCGCTCGATACCTGCCTGTCCTGCTACCTCACCGAGCCTGGCGTCGGCCATGAATTTACTGCCGACCTGACAACGCTGGGCCACTTCTACCGCCAATACCGTCGCCTGATCGATCATTGGAAGCAGGTCCTCGACTATTCAATTCTCGAAGTCTCGTACGAGGCGATGGTGGAGGATCCGGAGTCGCAAGCCAAGGAAATGCTCGAATATTTGGGGCTTCCGAGGAATGCCCACTCCTTTTCACCCCATGAGAAGCGAGTTACTGACTTGGACAGCGATACCCAAGTCCGCGAGCGCCTTTCGGTCGGGCGTTGGAAGAATTACGCAAACCAGCTCAAGCCAATTCGGTTAATGCTCGAGGAACTGGGGCCCGGCCGCGCCAACACGCTATAGCTGCATTGAGACACCCCCGCTGCCGCTCAACCCCGTGAAAGCCTTGGGATAAACCGGGGCATTTCCTTATGGAACCTTATCATTATGAAACATAATATATGGTAGCAAACAAAGTGCTCGCGTGTTGTGATAGCGGGTAAGATATGAGCAGTACAGAAGTTAACCGGTCAACGCCTATTGGTGTGGCCCGATTGGCCGGTCTTGAGATGGCGTCCGCTCTTTATGCGGCCGGGGAACTCGATGGAGCCTGGGCCATCGTCGAAAGCCATCTATGTAAGGGCGAACGCTCGCCACATCTTGCCATTCTCTTTGGCCAATTGGCCCCCTATATCAGCAAGGTGGACGAGGCCCTGGCCTTGCTGTTGAAGCAAGCCAACATCGCGAAGGGTTTGCCTGCGCGGGAACTGGCACTTCTCCATGCCGTGGTTGCAAATCTTCTGGACCGGCAGGGGCGATACAAGGAAGCCTTCGCTCACGCAACTCAATGCAATACTTTGCGTGGCGGAACGTATGACCGTCAGCGCGTTGAACAATTTGCTTCGCAGGTGATCGCATATTTCACGCGTCGCCGGATGGCATGCTTGCCCCGATCGACGGTGCGATCAGAACAGCCGGTTTTTTTGATCGGCATGCCACGCTCAGGCTCGACGCTGATCGAGCAGATCCTGTGCTCGCATCCGCAAGTTGCCGGCGGCGGCGAGGTGCCATGGATGTTTGATGCGGGCTATGAAACGGAGCGACGTGCTCGCGGAAAAGAGGAATTCCCTTATTCTCTCGATCGTCTGACGACTTCTGATCTGGATGCTCTGGCTGAGGCATACCTCGCGAAGGTTTCGTCTGTCGCCCCGCGGGCTGTTCGCTTCACCGACAAAATGTTGAGCAACTACTTGAACCTGGGATTGATCACGTTGCTCTTCCCGCAGGCCAAAGTCATTCACTGCATTCGTGAACCGCTGGATACATGCCTTTCATGTTACATGATCGATTTCGATACGGGCCACGAGTTTACTCGCCGCCTCGATTGGCTCGGCCATTTCTACAGTCAGTATCGCCGGATTATGAGCAACTGGTTGGCGGTTCTAGATCGGCCCACGCTCGAAATTCGCTACGAAACTGTGGTAGCGGATCCCCGAGCACAAGGTCAGCGAATTTGCGATTTCATTGGACTTGAATGGGACGAGCGATGCCTTCGCTTCTATGACAACAAGCGACTCGTTAACAACTCCAGTGCTCAGCAAGTTCGCCAGCCGATTTACGATCGATCGGTGGGGCGGTGGCGAAATTACGAAAAGCAGCTCCAGCCGCTGAGAACTGCCCTTGGCTGGGGGTGATTTCAGCGATCAGACCGATCAGACCCCCTTGAAAAATCATCCTGTGCCAGCTAATAATAAGCTTGCGTATTATTTGGCTCCTTCTCGTTGCCTTCCAGTTTGGTGCCATTGGTTTTTTGTGCTGAGCACCCATGCTTGAATCGACGGCCGAGCGCCTACCCCAAGCCGCCCCTTCCGATGCGCAGGCGGCACGTCAAGCTGCTCTAGCGGGCGATGAATTCTTTAAGCGCGAGAGGCTGCCCGAAGCGCTGGACCGATACGTTTGTGCCATGCGGGTGAATCCCGGCGAAGCAATCTATTGCTTCAACGTCGGATTCGTAAACTGGCGGCTGGGCAAGCTTGAGGCCGCCCAGCACCACGTTGAAAGGGCTATTGCGCTAAGCCCCGGTGTCGCCCGCTTTCACCAAACCTTGTCGCAGATCCATTTCGGTCGGCTTCAGATTCCGCTTGCACTTCATCATGCTAGGTGTGCTTGGGAACTAGCTCCCACTGATCCTGAGATTACCGTCTTCCTGGCTTCCACGCTGGAGGCGGATGGCCAGGCCGAGGCGGCTCTACAAGCTGTCCAACCGTTGCTCGAGCGAGGGCCGCATTCAAATGCACTGGCGATGGTGATGGCGCGCATCGCTCCGCGACTAGGTTTGCAGGAGCAGGCGATTGCCTTGATCCAGCGCGCTCTGTCCGCACAGTCAGGACAGCAGCCGCGTGAAATCGCGAGCTTACATCTGATGCTCGCCTCGCTGCTGGATAGCCGGGGGCAATACGATCAAGCTTTCATCCACGCCCGCCACGGTAACAGCATGCGCGGCGTGACCTATGATCCGCGGAAGCACGAACAAGCCGTCAATGAATTGATCAATGTCATGAATCGCCGGCGCCTTTCGAGCCTGCCTCACGCGAGCAACGATGACGACAGGCCCGTGTTGATCGTGGGCATGCCGCGCTCTGGGACAACGCTGGTCGAGCAGATCCTCAGTTCGCATCCGTCGGTTCATGGTGCGGGCGAGCTGGCCTGCTTTTTTCAGATGTGGGAAAACCACTTCAGCCAGACCGGCAAGCTTTCGGTAACTCTGGGCGCGCTGTCGGCCGATCGCGTTGACGAGTTGGCACAGCAGTACTTGCAGCCATTCGAAGCGCTCAACCCCGGCCTCTTGCGAATCACCGATAAAATGCCCGCCAATTTCATGTACCTTGGGCTGGTCTCACTGCTGTTGCCCAAGGCGCGCATCATCCATTGCCGACGCGACCCGATGGACACCTGTCTCTCCTGTTTCATGACCGACTTCGCATCCGCGAACGAATATTCCTGCGATCTGCGCTGGCTGGGCCACTACTACCGCCAGTATGAGCGGGTCATGGCACATTGGAAATCGGTGATCGATCTGCCGATCCTTGAAGTCCAGTACGAACAGGTGGTCTCCGACTTCGCCGGTCAAAGCCGTCGGCTCGTTGAGTTTCTTGGCCTTCCCTGGGACGACCGCTGCCTGGACTTTCACAAGAACAATCGCTTTGTCGCCACCGCCAGTTCCGCCCAAGTCCGCCGGCCGCTTTATCAGTCGTCGGTCAGACGATCAGAGAATTACCGCCGCCATCTGGCACCGCTTCGAGCGGCGCTGGGATGGGGATAATTCAAGGCACGCGTTGTAGAATCGATCGCGTCAGCGAGACATCGCGTCTGCGCGCGTTTGGTTTTGCATCGACCAGCCATGGCTGATTCTCCAACCAATCCAGCCCAGAGCCCAAAGTCCAGCAAAGAACTGGCATATTCTGCATCGCTGGCAGGTGATGAATTATTCAAGCGAGGCAAGTTCCCTGAAGCGATTGAGCAATATATCTATGCCGCACAACTGAGCCCCGATGTCGCGATCTTCCCTTTCAACGCCGGGTTGGTCTGCTGGCGTCTTGGTAACGTTGATGTGGCGCAGCAGCACATCGAAAGGGCGATCGCACTCGATCCTCGCGTAGCCCGATTTCATCGCATCCTGTCGCAGCTTCATTATGACAGCGGGCGAATTGAGGCAGCCCTGCATCGCGCGCGGCGTGCCGTGGAACTGGCCCCGGACGATCCGGAGATCGCCGTTGCGCTGGCCTCGATGCTGGAAGCAAATGGCCAGCCCAAAGAAGCCCTGCAGACCATCCAGCCCTTAATCAGTCGAGGCCCTCATACCAATTCCCTCACGATGGTCCTCGCCCGCCTCGCTCCGCATCTGGGAATGGAGCAGCAGGCAATCACCCTGATTCAGCGCATTTTGGAATCGCAGGCCGGCCAGCAGTCGCGCGAAATCGCTGCTTTACATTTGATGTTGGCTTCATTGCTGGACAGCCAGAAGCAATACGATCAGGCCTTCGCGCACGCTCAACAGGGCAACCACATGCGCGGCCTCACTTATGATCCGTATAAGCATGAACAGTTCATCGATGAGTTGATCGGCGTCATGACCCGCCAGCGTCTTTCGAGCCTGCCTCACGCGCGCAATGACGACAACAGGCCGGTGCTGATCGTCGGCATGCCGCGGTCGGGAACTAGCCTGATCGAGCAGATCGTCGCCTCGCATCCATCGGTTCACGGTGCCGGCGAATTGCTCGGCCTCTTCAGGATATGGCAAAGCAACTTCCGTCAACCCGGCCATCTCTCAGAGACTTTGGCAGCACTCTCGGAACAACGCATCGATGAATTGGCGCAGCAATATCTCGAGCCTCTCGTGGCATTGAACCCAGCCGCGATGCGGATCATCGACAAGATGCCCAGCAACTTCCTCTATGTCGGGCTGGTCTCGCTGCTGCTGCCCAAAGCGCGAATCATTCATTGCCGGCGGGATCCGATCGACACTTGTCTTTCCTGCTTCATGACCGACTTCGTATCTGCCAATGAGTATGCGTGTGACTTGGAATGGCTGGGCCATTACTACCGCCAATACGAGCGGCTCATGGCGCATTGGAAATCAGTGGTCGATCTGCCAATGCTTGAAGTCCAGTATGAAGAAGTTGTGGCCGATCTCCCGGGCCAAAGCCGGCGGCTCATCGAGTTCCTCGAACTTCCCTGGGATGATCGTTGCGTCCAGTTCCACAAGACCGATCGCTTCGTTGCCACCGCCAGCTCCTCGCAAGTGCGCAAGCCCCTTTATCAATCCTCGGTCAAGCGATGGGAGCACTATCGGCAGCACCTGTCGCCGCTGCTTGCAGCCCTGGCGTCGAGCTGAAATCGCAGCAGTTCGTTTCCAAGCCATTTGGACCCTAACTTGCGCGCGGGTAAAATGGCCTCGGCTCGCTCGATGCCGGCTTTACTGCGCGATCCCCGGCTCTGGACGCATCATGAACGATGGCCAATCGGAAACTCCGCCGACAGAGGGTCGCGATGCTCCCGTGCGCAAAAGGAGTTCCCCGGGGCCGCTCCACGATCCACTGCGCGCCCGCGCGGTTGCCGTCGCTGGCGATGCGCTGCTTGGCCAGGACAAGCTCGAAGAAGCGCTCGCGAGATACATGGAAGCCGCGCAACTTGATTCGACCGTCCCCGATTATCCCTTCAATTCCGGGCTGATCCTGTGGCAGCTTCGGCGTGATGAGCAGGCGCTCGAGTTCCTTAAAAAGACAATTGAATTGAGTCCCAACTTTGGTCGGGCTCATAACATCCTCGGGCAGCTTTTCAAACGAATGGGAAAGGTCGATCTTGCCCACCAACACGCCCGGATCGGCTACGAGCTTGAGCCAAATGACCTGCGCGCTGCCATTGGCTACGCTTCTCTGCTCGATTTCGACCGCGACACCGAAACCGCTTTCCAGATCATCAAACCTTTCATCGAAGCCGGCCAGCCCGGCAGCGATCTGGCGCTGCTCGTCGCCCGCATCGCGTTAGCAAGGGATGGGATGGACGCCCTCGCTTTGGACATGCTGCGGCGGGCTTTGGCCGACCCGGCCACGCGAACCGATCGGGAAAATCGCTCGCTGCATTTCATGCTCGCGTCGCTGCTGGATCGCGCCGGCGACTTTGACGTTGCCTTTGCTCATGCCCGCCAGGGCAACGCGCTCCGCAAAGCGAGCTACGATCCGAAGGGGCACGAGCGATTGATCAGTGAAACGATCGACTCGATGTCGCCTCATCGGCTCGCGTCGTTGCCACGTTCCACCGTTGACAGCAAAACGCCGATCTTCATCGTTGGCATGGTGCGCTCGGGCACGACGCTGGTTGAGCAGATCCTTTCCTCGCACCCGCAGATCCATGGCGCCGGCGAACTGACCTGGTTCTTCGAGTTGGCCCGATCGATCCTCGACGCGCCCGGTCAGGAACAGCGACTCGCCAGCATGTCACTTGATGCCGTCAACACCGTGGCTAAGAAGTACCTCGATCCGTTGCAGGCGCTCGCGCCTTCGGCTCTGCGCATCACCGATAAGCTGCCGGCCAATTACATGTATCTCGGATTGATCTCGATCCTCTTCCCCCAGGCGCGCATCATTCATTGCCGGCGCGATCCGCTGGACAACTGCGTCTCCTGCTTCATGACCAATTTCGCGTCGGCCAACGACTTCTCCTTTGATCTACGCTGGCTGGGACATTACTACCGCCAATACGAACGGCTCATGGCCCACTGGAAATCGGTGCTGGAAATGCCGATGCTCGAAATCCAATACGAGCAGGTGGTCGAAGACTTGCCGGGCCAGGCGCGAAGGCTCATCGAATTCGTTGGCCTCCCATGGGATGACGCCTGCCTGAATTTCCAGGACAACAAGCGCCACATCCACACCGCCAGCAACAAACAGGTCCGCCGGCCGCTCTACAAATCATCGGTGGGGCGGTGGCAGCATTATCAAAAGCATCTGGCGCCGCTGATGGCGGCGTTGGGTTGGGGATAAATCTCATTTCGGATGATCGTTATTCTCGGGCCGGCCTTCTGCATAAAACCAGTTGTGGATCGGCTTGAGGATTTCCTGCACTTCGCGCAAGAGTTGGTCGTCCATCTTTTCAGCCGCCCATTGCGCCCATTTTTGAACATTCGTTGGATTTGCTGATCCCACAATACATGTAGCCATGTCCGGATTGGCAATCGAAAACTGCAGCGCGAGCTTTGCGATGTCGCTGCCTCGCGCCGCGCAATGCTCGGCGGCGGCCTTGGCCGTCTGGCGCACGAGAGGTGTGGCCTTGTGCCAGGCCGGAAGGGGTTGATTGGTCAGCAGCCGGGCGGAAAACGGGGCCGCGTTCATGATGCCCACGCCTTTGCCTTTCAGGAAAGGCACCAGGTCGGCCAACATGGTGTTCTGAATCGTGTAGTGGTTGTAGGAAAGGATCACATCGAGGTCCGTCCGATCTAAGATCCAGCGGAAAATGTTCATCGGATAACCTGAAACGCCGACGAATTTCACTTTCCCCTGCTTCTGCAACTTTCGCAAGGCAGGCAGCGTTTCATCGACGATCTGCTGCATGTCCACAAATTCGATGTCGTGGCAGAGGATGATGTCCAGGTGATTGACCTTCATCCGCTCCAGGCTCACATCCACGCTTTCGACCACGCGCTTGGGGGAAAAATCAAAATGCTGTGGCGCATACCGGCCCAGTTTCGTCCCCAGCAGATAGCTATCCCGCGGCACATCCCGCAGCGCAATCCCCAGCAATACTTCTGACATTCCGCGCCCGTAATAGGGCGAGGTGTCGATGAAATTCATCCCCAGATCCAGCGCCACGCGCACCGACCGCAGCGCCTCATTCAAATCCACATTGCGAAACTCGGCCCCCAATGACGAAGCCCCGAAGCTGAGGATCGGCAGCTTCAATCCGGTCTTTCCCAACGCGCGCGTTTCCATCTTTGAATTCCTTAGTCCATCCGAACGCCGATCGTCAGCAGCAGATTCGCGAATCGCTGTTGGTCGGCGGTTTGAATCGTCAAAATGTGATCGAGTGTCGCAACTGCTTTGTAGAACTCCCACTTTTCGACCGGCTGCAATTCCAGCGCAAGCCCGGCCGACTTGATCGCCCCTCGAAACTGCGCCCAGACCGGCGGGTCCTCATGCAACGCATACGGGCCGGTCTTCTCGTACATCATCGTGTTGGCCGCCTCGATTGGCACGGCACTGAGGATCGCCTCGAGCACCTGCGTGCACGTCACCACGCCCGGCATCAGGTTCAGGCTCACCAGTTCCGCGCGCGGACCAATCGCCGACGATGCGGGATAATTACCATCGGCAATGAGAATCTTGCCATGGTGACCGGCCCGGCCAATCACTTCGTTGATCTTGGGATGAATCAGTCGATGCTTAAGCATAAATTAGCCCGCTTGGGTGCGGAAAAACCGGTTGAAGGAATCGATCGTTGTTTTCGCCGCGGCGTCGGGATCAGGGTAGGGCAGGCATTCTGCCGACACGTAGCCGTCATATCCAATCTCGCGAAGCGCGCCGGTGATGCGAGTCATGTCCGTGTGACCCAACCCCATCGGCCTGCGATTGGAATCGGCAAAGTGGACATGGCCAATCGCTTTCCCGCCAGCCTTGAGCGCGTTCGACAGATCCGCTTCCTCAATGTTCATGTGATAGAGGTCGGCCAGCAGTTTCACATTCGCATTGCCCATCGACTGCATCAGCGCCATGCCATCATCAATCGAATTGATCAGATTCGTTTCATATCGATTGAGCGGCTCAAAGAGCAGCGGGACGTTGTATTGCTTGGCGTGTCGCCCCAGGTCTTCCAATGCTTCGCGCAACCGACCTAATGCGACGTCTCGACTGGTCTGCTCGTCCCATCGTCCCTGCATCGAGCCAACGATTGCCGGTGCGCCGAATGCTCCGCCGGCATCAATGATTCCGCGAATGAAATCGCGTGCCTGTGTCCGCGCAGATGAATCAGCGCCGGTGAGTGTCAGCCGATGCAACACCCAGCCGCCGCCGGTGCCCACCGCGGCCAGGCGGAGATTCTGGTCGCCAAGCAGGGATTTTAGATTGACTGAAGCAATTTCTTGGCCCGAAGGCGCAAAAATTTCAACGCCATCAAATCCAAGCGATTTGGCGTTTTTGCACGCCCTCGGCAGATCGTCCCAAAAGACAAACGGGCCACCTTTGGCCTGCGGGATCAAGCTGATCGTCACCGCCGATCGAATCACGATTGCTCCGTTGGAAAAAACTTACGAAACTTGCACCATCGCCTTGATCACGCCTGTTTCCGGCTGGCAGTAGCTGGGGAATTTGCCGATCATTTCTTCAAAGCCGCACTGGTGGGTGATCCACGGCCGGGTGTCGATGACCCCTGACTCGATCAGCTTAATGATCCGATCGAAATCGGTCGGCAGCGCGTTCCGCGACGACAGCAGCGTCATTTCACGCCGATGCAGCAGGGGATCGGGAAAAGAAATCTCGGAGGTCACAATGCCGACGAAAACCAGTCTTCCGGTATGGCCGACGTAGTTGAACGAATTGCACATCGACTTGGTGTTGCCGGTGGCGTCGAAGACCATCGTCGCCAGCGATCCGCCGGTGATGCGTTGCAGTTCTTTGAGTTCCGCGCCGTCGCCGGTAGCGCGAATGGTCTGCTGCACGCCCATCCTCTTCTTGCAAAAACCGAGGCGGCCTTCGTTCAAATCGAGCACTGTGATATTCGCCTTGGCCACTTTCAAAAACTCGATGACCGAAAGCCCGATCGGTCCCGCGCCGATCACCAGGGCATGCTCGCCTGCTTCGGGTTGCGCGCGATCGACGGCATGGCAGCCAATGCCCAGCGTCTCCACGAGCGCAAGCTGCTCGAGCGTCAGCTTGCTCGATGGATGCAGCTTTCGCGCGGGAACGATGAACCGCGGCCGCAAACCACCATTGGTATGCACGCCCAATACTTTGAGGCTCTCGCAGCAATTTGGCCTGCCGCGCCGACAGGCCAGACATTGCTGGCAATTCATGTAAGGCTCGACCGAGCAGCGATCGCCGGGTTTGATGTTAGTGACGCCGGCTCCCACTTCCAAAACTTCCACGCCCAGCTCATGACCCGGAATGGTTGGATAGGTGAAGAACGGCATCTTCCCCAGAAAACCGCTGATATCCGAGCCGCAGATCCCCACCCGCGCCACGCGCACCAACGCCTCGCCCGCCTCCGGCTTCGCCGGCTCCTCGATGTCGATCAGCTTGAAATCACCAGGTTTTTCCAGACAAATCGCTTTCATGTGCTTCCCAAAATTAACTTGGATCAAATCAGATTAATTAACCGCAGATAAACGCAGATGAACGCAGATTGAAACATAATCAAAAACGATTCACGACGCGCTTTACCTCAATCTGCGCCTTCGCGAAGTTGATCATGAGGCAAACCTTGATTCCGGTAGCTTTCAGGTAGTTCAGGCACTGGGCCATGTGAGCCTCATCAAACGCCTTTACGGCCTTTAGTTCGACGATCACGCACCCGTCAACCAGGAGGTCGGCGTAATAGTCGCCGACAACTTCACCGCGCCACAAAACTGGAACCGGGTGCTGCTGAAGGACTGCGAATCCAGCCCGTTGCAGATCGATTCTCAATGCGTTTTCGTAAACCTTTTCTAAAAACCCGCATCCCAAACCATTGGCCACATCGTACGCACAACCGATGATCCGCTCCGTGATCTCATTCAATTTGGATTCGTCTGCATTCATGAGCGACTCCGTTACCCAAACTGGATTTGATTTAACCGCAGATAAACGCAGATGAACGCAGATTGAAAATGCAATCGAATTTAGATTTGATTTCCATTTTTCTGTGATACCGATGCGACTCAAAATGAGCTCTGGCCTCTCGGACTGCTTTCTTATCTGCGTTCATCTGCGTTTATCTGCGGTTAATTTTCTTCTTCGGCTTGTCTCACTCCACCGCCAGCACGGGCCGGCAGAAGGCTCCGCTGAAGCCGCGGAAGTTTATGGGCAGACACCATAACGTCGCCGGCTGCGGGGCGGCCAGCGCTTCGGGACCAAATCGCAAATCTTCCACCACCCACACGCCCGCTCCCAGCAGAATCTCATGCGTTCTTGAATTATCCGGATCGCGACTTCCTCCGATCGAATAATGATCGATGCCGACGCCTTTGATTCCGTGATCCACTAGCCATTGCGCGCCGGCCGGCCCGAGGTAAGGCGAATCATATTTCCAGTTATCATCCGATTTTCGCAAATCGCCCCAACCCGTGTTGAGCAGCACGATCGAATCTTTCAGAGCCGTCTTCAGCTTCGGCGACAAATGCTCCGGACCAATGGGCGTTTTTGGGCGAATTCCCCGCAGATCGACAATCCATGCCTCACCGACAAATTTATCCAGCGGCACCTCATCCAGACTTGCGCCCCCGGCAATCTTGTGCAGCGGCGCATCCACATGCGACCCCGTATGGCTTGCCAGCGAGAGCAGTTCCAGATGCCAGCCCTCCTTCTCGTGCGTCGCCCCGTATTCCACTTTGACCGAAGGGTGAGCCGGGCAGTTGGGGCACTCATGGTAAATGGGCTGTGAAAGATCGATCAATCGCATGGGCGGAGACTATACTCGACAGAGTTCGCTGGGATAGGGCATGGGTTGGTGCCCCAAAACGCTCGTCGTGCACCACGATGCACCAAATGCAACGTTTTTGATGGAGGGTTGATCTAACATTCGCCCGGCTCAACCCTCAGAATTCGCTTGGTATTGAAGGTTTTACCTGGCTCATGCACCAAAATGCACCAAAACGCACCATTTTTTCGATTTTTCGGCCTCCTCTGCGACAGATTGACGGGTATCGCTTGCTCCCGCGCAACGCCCGAAGGCTGGCGGCTAAAGCCGCCACCCCAACTGTCCGCCCTTGCACCCAATCGCCCATCACCTTTCCTTCTAGTCCACCAACGCAAATACAGAACTACTGATTCATACTTTACCCTAACATTACGGGGTACTCAAGTATTTATTTCGGGAAATCTTGAGATTTTTATCTTAACACTTGTGAAGCTATGGCAATGACTTACAGGATACGTTCGACCGCCATCGCGACGGCCTCTCCGCCACCCAAACATAACGCGACGATGCCAAGTTTTTTATTGCGATGCTTGAGCGCGTGAATCAATGTCACCAGCGTACGCGCGCCGCTGGCGCCGATGGGATGGCCAAGGGCGATCGCGCCGCCATTCACGTTTACTTTTTCGTGTGGGATTTTCAGGTCATGCATCGCCGCCATCGTGACGGCGGCAAAGGCTTCGTTGATCTCATACAGATCGATCTCCCTGGCATCCAGCGACAGCTTTTTCAATAGCGATGCGATCGCGCCGATCGGCGCGGTGGTGAACCATTGCGGCTCCTGCGCGAAAGTGGAGTAGCCGAGAATCTTTGCCTGCGGCTTAACGCCCAGCTCCGATGCGCGAGTTGATGACATCGCAACAATTGCAGCCGCGCCATCATTGATGCTCGATGCATTGCCGGCGGTAATGGTTCCTTCTTTACTAAAAGCGGATTTGAGCTGGCGGAGTTTTTCGGCATTAAACTTTTTGAGGTTCTCGTCTTCCGCGATTCGTTGCGTCGTTTTTCCCGCGGGCGCATCAATCGGCACGATTTCATCGGCAAATGCGCCGGATTTTGTTGCCGCGATGGCGCGCTCGAAGCTGGCGATGGCAAAGTCATCCTGCTGGGCGCGGGTGAAGTGATACTTGCTGGCACACTGGTCGCCGCACGTGCCCATGTGGACGTTGTTGTACACGTCCCACAGGCCGTCGTGGATCATCGAGTCGATCAATCTGCCATCGCCCAGGCGATAGCCGGTGCGGGCTTTGTCGAGCAGGTAGGGGGCGCGCGACATGCTTTCGGTGCCGCCGGCCAGGACGACGCCGGCGTCGCCGCAGGTGATGGCTTGCGCCGCGAGCATGACCGCCTTGAGACCGGAGCCGCAGACTTTATTGACGCTGGTCGCGCCGACCCTCGCTGGAATGCCCGCGCCGATCGACACCTGGCGGGCCACATTCTGCCCCAGGCCGGCGCTGACGACGTTTCCAAAAATGACCTCCTCCACCGCGTCGGGTTTGACGCCCGCGCGCTCCAATGCTGCACGAGCTGCCGCGCTTCCCAGCGCCGGCGCTGGCACCTCCGCCAGCGCCCCACCAAACACCCCGATCGGCGTCCGAACGGCTCCCGCCAGAACGATATCCATGGGCATGATTTTCCTTTGCGCCGTGCGATGCACCGGAGCGCTTTATCAGGGAATGATATTCGTCATACGCTGGATGAAACAGTCGCGCGAACACGCTCTTTCAAATCCCTCCGTCACCGCGCAGCGGTGTCTTGAATAATTTAGCCGCCCCTTTGTGGGGCGCGTCTAGCGAGGTGGATGCTTTCGCGGTTAGAAAGTAACGAGCAGCACGGATTCGCACTTTAAAGAGGGCACCGCGCGGAACGGGAACTGGACGCGCTGCACAGGTGGAGCGGCTAAAGGATGAGGGCGCCGCTTTGCGGCGGCGATGAGTCTTTGTGATTCGCGTAACCACTTCCCATTACTGTCCTTATGTTGACTAACTGATTTGCGCGGGAACGTGAACCCATGACGCAAATTCCCACATCCATTGACACCATCGCCCGCTCAGTCTTACGCTATGTCCCTTGTGACCGCCTAAGCCGCGCCTGAGGGTGTGGCACGGGGAACCCAAAGCGTTGGGCCGCGACGGATCGGCCGGACGCAGGGGCGAAGGGTTGTTTCGGCAACCCAGGGCACTTTCAGGCCCTAGCCCGTCAGCTAACCCCGTCGGCTTTTGAAAGGGCACAACGTCTCGCCCTCCTGCGGTGGCTGCGTCTACGCGCCATCCGTTCCAGGCAGCCGTTTGTGCGATAGGGTCAGCCAGATCGATGCGCGCGGGCAGGACTGCGCGACGGTCGGCACACGCCCAGTCGGATCTATTTTCTATGCAATCCTCGGATATCGGGCGCGGCAAACCTGCCGCGCTTTCTTTGCTTTCCAGTGAACGTCCTCGAAACGTAAGCTGGTTCCAGGCTGCCGGTCTGCTCTTTGGCGACTGGGGAACGAGCCGGCTGTATGTTCTGGGACTCGCGTTTTTCTTCGCGCAGCGGTCGAGCATCTACCTGATCGCCGCGATGAGCGGGCTCATTCTGGCAGTCGGCTGGGCCTACTCGCAGATTTGCCGGATCTATCCCGACGGCGGCGGCGTCTATACCGCCGCCAAGCACCGCAGCCGAATGCTCGCTGTGATCGGCGCTCTTTTGCTGTTCGCTGACTACGTTGTGACGGCCAGCCTCAGCTCCCTGGATGCATTTCGCTATTTCAATCTGCCGCAGGGCGTTGGGCTGCTCGCCTGGAATTCTCCGGGGCTTTGGGCAATCGTGGCCATCGCATTAATCGGCTTTTTTAACCTGATGGGCCCGCGCCATACCGGAGCGTTCGCGCTGGCGGCGGCGGTGGGAATGGTCGTCATCACGCTGCTGGTCACCTTCGGCGCGCTGCCGAAGGTCGATTTCCATGCGCTGCCGCACATGGTCGGCAAAGTCCACGAAAGTCCGCTGACGCTTTGGACCCAATTCGTTGCCATCGTGCTGGCACTCAGCGGAGTGGAGGCAATCGCGAATCTCACGGGAGTGATGAAGAAACCGGTCGCCCACACCGCCCGCCGCGCCATCTGGACGGTCGCTATCGAGGTCGCGGTCTTCAATATCCTGCTCGGAATCTGCATGGTCGCCAATAAACATTTGTCCGACCCGGCCAAGTACAAGGACGACATGCTGGCCTTCCTTAGCCTGGATTACATCGGCCCCTGGGCCGAGCTGCTCGTGCGGGCTCTGGGCGGAGTACTGTTGCTGTCGGCAACCAATACCGCGATCACCGACATGATCTCGATCCAATACCTGATGGCCCGCGACGGCGAGCTGCCGCAGGCCATGCAGAAACTCAACCGGTTCGGCGTGCCGTGGATTCCTGCACTGGTCGCCGCGAGCGTTCCGATCCTGGTGCTGCTGGTCAGCCATGATCTCGAGCGATTGGCCGAGCTGTACGCGATCGGCGTGATCGGCGCGGTGGCCATCAACGTCACGCTCTGCGCCGCGCATCCGCGGCTGCGCCACGTGCGGAGAAAAGTCCCCATGTCGGTCCTGGGACTGGTGCTGCTGGCGATCTGGATCACTCTCGCGATTACCAAGCTTCACGCCCTGGCCTTTGTCTGCATCGTGATGGCGGTGGGCCTAACCGCTCGCGCGCTCACTAAATGGGTGCAGGGACGACGCGAGCGACCGAGCCTGCTGCGCCAAGCGATTCACGAGCAGCTAACCGCAGATGCTCTGGCCCGGCCGAAGATTCTGCTGGGCACCTATGGCTCGGAATTGCTTGCACCGGCAGCACTATTGGAGGCAAGACGCGAACATGCGACGCTGGTCGTCTGCTTCATTCGGCAAGTCACATTGTCCTACAAATATGAAAGTCGATTGACAATTGACACCGATCAGGCGGCGGTAAAGACCTTCAGCCGATTCCTCGATTTGGCACATGGTGCGGGCGTTCCGATCCTCCCGGTTTATGATATGGGATATGACGCGGCCGAGCTGATGGCGGAAACAGCCGCGATCTATGGCTGCACGAAGATTCTGCTGGGAACCAGCCGAAAGGGCGCGCTGTATCACCTGATCAAGGGACATTTCCAGCGCCGGCTGGAGACGATTCTTCCGCCTGAAGTGCAGGTTCAGGTGATCAGCCCCGAAGAGGCGGCGGCCGCCAGCGAATCGGAAGCTGCAATGCCGGAGGCGGAGCATCAGCCTGACATGGAGCCGCATTCGCATTTGCAATGAGCTGCTTTAAGAGGTCGCGCGGATTTCCGATTACACAATTCTCTCTTGCGCGAATATTAATGCAGGGGAAATGATTGACGGATAACGTGGCTGGCGGACAAACCGGGACTTCCAAATGAAATCGACTCACTGCTTGGCTCTTGTGCTGGCGATGGCGGGCTTCTGCGCCTGCGGCATTTCTCGTGGCGATGATTCAGTCGCCGCAAGAAACGCTGTTACTCAGATCCCCGATCTGCCGCTGCCTGATGGCTCAACGATGTTGCCCAATGGCTGGAAGCTTTCGCCAGCAGGCAAGGCCACACAACTGGCCGGCGACATGCCGACGCAGATGCTGATGACTGCCGATGGCAAATACCTCCTCACCGCCACCGGTGGATACAACGAGCACGGCATCAGCGTGATCGAAGTGGCCAGCGGCAAACTGGTCGATCATGCGAAGGTGCCGGCGACGTTTGCCGGAATGTGCATCGATCAGAAGGGCGAGCATGTTCTGCTCTCCGAGGGCGGCGCTACTCGGCCCGCAGTCGCGTATTCATTTAAATTTGAAGAAGGGCACCTCACGCCGGAAAAAAATCTACGGGTTGAGGCCATTCCGCGCGACCGGCGGTTTATCGGAGGCCTTGCCTGCGGAAAAGATGGATCGGTTTACATCGTCAGCATTCGCGAAGGAAAGGTGTACAAGACGAACGCGAATGGCTCGGATGCAATCAGCGCCAAGGTTGGCTATCGGCCGTGCGCGATCGCGCTGTCGCAGGATGGTCAGGCATTGGCGGTTGCCAACTGGGGTGACAAATCGGTTGAGATTCTCAATTCCTCTGACCTGAAGCCCCTCTGCAAACTGGAAGTCGGAAGCCATCCGTCGGCCGTCGCCTGGAGCACCGATGGAAGAATTTTTGTCGCCAACGCGGGCGCCAATACCGTCAGCGTTATCAGCTTGAGCAAGAAGGCGGTCATCGAGACGATTCGCACATCGCTCGATTTCCAGGTGCCGGTCGGCTCGACGCCGATGGCGGTTGCTGTCGATTCAAACGGCAAGCGGCTTTACGTCGCCAATGCCGACAACAACGACGTGGCGGTGGTCGATATTTCAGAGGCCGGAGAGTCGAAAGTGATGGGCTTCATCCCAACCGGCTGGTATCCCTGCGCTCTCGCGTTATCGACGGATGGTAAGCAACTGTTCATCGGCACCGGTAAGGCGCTGGATCATTTTGGACCCAATACCAAGCCATTGGCCGATGGTCGACCGGGAAATGCGCGAAATGCCGCGACGTACATCGGCAACATGTTGACCGGCCATGTTTCGTTTGTGGCCGCGCCAGATGCGAAAGCCCTGGCTGGTTATACGCGCCAGGTGCTGGCGAATTCACCGGTTCCATTCGTCACCGATCAGCTTGCGAAAGAGCAGCGCGACGTGCTGGAAGGGGCCTTTCACAAGATCAAGCACGTCGTTTATGTCATCAAGGAAAACCGTACCTACGACCAGGTTTTCGGCGATCTGCCTCAGGGTAATGGCGACGCGAGCGTCTGCATGTTCGGGCAAAAGGTTACGCCCAATCATCACGCCATCGCCCAGCAGTGGGTGCTTCTGGACAATCTTTATTGCAATGGCGAGGTGAGCGTCGATGGTCATGCCTGGTGCGACGCGGCTTACGCCAGCGATTTTACGCAGCGCTCCTGGACCAACAGCTACAGCAAGCACCCGGCCCTCGATGCTGATGAGCGGTTGAACCGCCAGCCGGGCGGGTACATCTGGGACAACGCGATCGCGCATCATCTTTCTTTCATGAGCTACGGCGAAGGCGCAAGCTTCCTGGCCAGTCCCGAGCAAGCGCCGGATGCCGACGATGCCGGGATGAAGACCGGCGTCTTCTCCAAGACCTGGCAGCAGGCGGGTTGGAAAATGGGCGGAGGTAAGCGCGATTATCAGCGAATGCAGATTTTCATCGATGATCTTCATGCCGGTGAAAAGAGCGGCAATTGGCCGGCCTTGATGGTCATGTCATTGCCGGAGGATCACACGTCCGGGCGCAGGGTTGGAACGAATACGCCTGATGCATGTGTCGCATCGAATGACTTGGGCGTGGGCGCGCTGGTCGATGCGGTGAGCCATAGCAAATTCTGGCCGGAGACGGCGATCTTTGTGATCGAAGATGATGCCCAGAATGGGCAGGATCATGTCGATGCCCATCGCACGGTTGGGCTGGTGATTTCGCCCTACACGCGGCGCGGGGTAGTCGATCACACGATGTACACGACCGCGTCGATGATCCGGACGATCGAATTGATGCTCAATCTGCCGCCGATGACGCAGTACGATGCGGCGGCAACGCCGATGTTCAATTCATTCACCGAGTCGGCCGATCTGCGTCCTTACACACAGTTGAAGCAGCAGGTCGATCTGGCCGCGATCAATCCACCGCAGAATCCGGGGGCGCGGGCATCGGCCGAATTGGATTTCACCGATCTGGATCGAGCCGACCCGGATAAGCTCAATGCGATTTTGTGGGACTGGTTCAAGCCGGGCACGCAAATGCCGGCACCGGTGAGAAGCATGGTATTTGTGCGGTAGCGGGGATTGGAAATGGCAATGCTCAACCCCGAATTCCGCCCGGCTCGTGAAACTCAATACGATTGCCGAAAGGATCGCGCACGAAAAATCTCTTCCATGGCGCGGGCCGGCCCTCGTGGATCTCGACTCCTGCTGCGATAAGGCTCTCGCGAAGCTGATCGAGTTGCGCGCATTCGAGTCCAAAATGACGCAAGGTATCCGCACCGCCTCGCTCGTCGTCGATCGAAAGGTGCAAGTCCAGTCCATCCGCGTCAAACCAGACGCCGCCTCGCGCAGCCAATGGGGCGGGCTTGGGAATCTCGCGCAACCCAAGCACGCCGCCGTAGAACGAGCGGGCAATCTGCTCGGATCCCTTCGGCATGGTCACATTCACGTGGGAAAGTCTCATCTCATGCTTTCCTAATTCGAAAATAGCTTTCGCGTTCCTGGCTCGGCCTTGCCACCTTGAACGGCAGCCGGATGAATCTTGCGAAGCAGGGCGCTGAGTTGCTTAACCAGATCCGCGTGCTGTGAATCTTCCACGAGATTATGCAGCTCGTGGGGATCGTCCCGCTGGTCATAAAGCTCGACGCCGCGCTTGCCAAAATCCCATTCGGTGTAGCGATACCTAGTCGTGCGGACGCTGTATCCGCCAAAGCCGGCGCGCTGGACTTGTGTGTAAGCTGGCAAATCCCAATTCGCCTGCGGATCATCCAGCAACGGCTTGAGGCTCATTCCCTGCAACTCTTTCGGCGGCGCGAGACTCGCGAGGTCGGCCACCGTCGGATAGAGATCGAGCAGCTCGACGAGGCGCGGGCTTGTCTGCCCCGCATTTTTCTTCCCCGGCAGACAGACAATCAGCGGCACCCTTGCCGCCTCCTCAAAGCAGCTTTGCTTGAACCAGAGCCCATGCTCGCCCAGGTGATAGCCATGATCGCTCCAGAAAACGATGACGGTGTTATCTGCCAGCCCGAGGCGATCCACCGCATCCAGCAGACGACCGATCTGCGCATCGACAAATGAGATGGCCGCGTAGTAGGCCCGCTTGCATTCGCGCGCCTGATCGGGCGTGACCCCGAAGTAGGGCCAGGGATTGGTCGATGCCAGCGCGGGGCGAGGATAGTTCGCCCTCGGCGTAAGCTCCGGCAGCTTGATCTGATCCATCGAATACAAATCGAAATACTTCTTGGGTGTGATCCAAGGACAGTGCGGCTTGTAAAATCCAGCCGCGATGAAAAACGGCTTATCCTTGTGCTCTTCCAGCAGCTTGATCGCCTGATCGGCAACTTTGCCATCTGTGTGCTGTTCGTCGGTGCCTTGCGGATCGGCAAAGAACGCCATCGACGATCCCAGCCCGCGGCCGGGCGTGTAGTTCATTACGTCCAGCTCGAGCGATGTCTTATCTCGGCCCGCAGGATTGAACCGCTCCATCCATGATGCCCGGTCATCCAATCCATTGGTACCAATATCTCCGGGGTTGCCATAGTGATAAATCTTGCCGACGCGGGCGACGTAATATCCATTGTTCATGAACATCTGCGCCAGCGTGACGACGTTCGGCAGCCCCTGTCGGAAATGGTAGTTCAAATCAAAGACGCGGGTGGTATCGGGACGTAGGCCGGTCATCAGCGACGATCGACTTGGGCTGCAGAGCGGGAATTGGCAATACGAATGCTCAAATCGCACGCCTCGGGCCGCGAGTCGATCGATGTTGGGCGATTTCACCAAAGGGCTGCCATAGCAGGCCAGGTCGGTGTTCATGTCGTCCACGGCAATGAATAAAACGTTGAGCTTCGCGCCTCTTACCGGCGCGCAGACGGCTAAAACCAGCAGCACCCACGCGGCCAGACGTGAAACCTTCATAGCGCTCCCGAAGTGAAATGATGCGCAAACGATAACGACAACTACAGAAAGAGAGAACAGAATTGCAGGAATTGGCCGGTGGGTCATTGGCCGCCATATCATTTCCCGTGACACAAGCTTGCCAAAAATGGGCCGAACGATATCACTAAAACTGCGGGCGAAGACAGGAGACGGCTATGGGCGAAGCAATCGAAACTAGGGCCAAGTGGGGCGACTGGATCGGGTTCATCCTCACGGCAATCCTCTGGCTTTCATGGCTCGTATTTTGGCTGCTGGATGCCGAGACCTTCGCGGCGTTTTTGGGGTCAATGCTGGTCTACCTGGTCGTGATGATTGTCTTCGCGGTCTGGTGGCTCACGCGTAAGCAATATTCCCGATCATCCCGCTGGCTCGCACTAGCGGGGGCGCTGGCGCTGTTTATCGCGACCGGCTTCGTTACTAAAAGCACGATCCAGCCGGTCTTTTACCTTTTTGTATTCGGCGTGCCGGTGCTCATGACGGTGTGCGCGCTTTGGGTCCTCGCGACATCGCGCAGCGCCACTCGGCCGAATAATGTCGGCCTGATGGTTTGCCTGGCGATCGCCTTGAGCGCGTTTCTGCTCATTCGCGTTGATGGAACGCATGGCAATATGCGGGCGGATGTGCATTGGCGCTGGACGCCAACTGCGGAGCAGATGTTTTTGGCGCAGCATACGTCGAATCCGATTAAAACGATTGCCGCCACCCAGGAAGCACCGATCGAACTGCAGCAGGGCGATTGGCCGGGCTTTCGTGGGCCCGATCGGACCGGCGCAGCGCATGGGCTGAAGATCGATCTGGATTGGCAGAAATCGCCGCCGAAGGTGCTATGGAAACAGCGCGTCGGGCCGGCATGGTCTTCGATGGCGGTTGTCGATGGCCATGTCTACACGCAAGAGCAGCGCGGCGAAAAGGAAGCAGTAGTCTGTCGAGACGCGGCTAACGGAAATGAGATTTGGGTCCACACGGATCAGACTCGGTTTGAAGAGCCGATGGCAGGACCGGGGCCGAGAGCCACGCCGACATTTTCGAATGGCCGACTTTATACGCTCGGCGCAACAGGGATTTTGAACTGTCTCGATGCCGGCAGCGGAAAGGTCATCTGGACGCGCGATATTGGAAACGATTCAGGCGCCAAAACGCCAATCTGGGGCTTCAGCAGTTCGCCGCTGGTGACCGATGGCAAAGTCATTGTCTTTGCCGGCGGGGAAAATCATAAAGGCTTGCTCGCTTATCCAATTGACGGCGGCGCGCCGGTCTGGACTGCCGACGCCGGCAAAATCGGTTACGGGTCGGCCCAGAACTTCGATGAGGGTGATCAGCATGATGCTCTGATTTTCACCGCCGAGGGTTTGTACGCGGTGGATCGCAGCAGCGGGGCGTTGAAATGGAATTTCCCGATTCCAACTGCCGTTGGAGTTCCACCGGCGCTGCAGGCTTGTGCGGTGCAAGGTGATGCCATTCTGCTGGGCCACGGCGCGGGCTTTGGGTTGGAGCGCGTTCAGTTAACCACTTCAACGCACCAGGCATCCAAAAGCTGGGCGACGCTGAAGATGAAGCCATCCTTCAGTGATATGGTTTATTACGATGACTGCGTCTACGGATTCGACGGCAGCGTCTTCTGCTGCATGGACGCCCGAACCGGCGCTCGCCATTGGCGCGAGGGTCGGTACGGCGCGGGCCAGGTCATTCTTCTTGCCGACCAGGGCGCAATGATCGTTACTACAGAAGATGGCCAGGCAATTTTGCTGCGCTGCGATCCGCGCCAAAGCCAGGAACTGGGCCGAGTGGAAGCCGTCAGTGGTAAGACATGGAATCACCCGGCCATTGCGCAGAATCACCTGTTCGTGCGCAGCGATGGTGAACTGGCGTGCCTGGAATTGAAGAGGAGTGAGAAGTGAACCATCTCTTGCGCACAATCATCCAACTCGTCTGGGGCCTCTGGCTGGGCGGCCTAGTGATGCTCTTTTTTGCGGTGCAGGCGCTGTTCGACACGTTCCCGCAGCGCCATGACATCGCGGGCCAGGGGGCATCGGCGATTTTCCATGTGTTTGGCTATTTCCATCTCGCGCTCGCGGCAGCAGCTCTGTTGTTAATCTTCGGCTGGCGAATGATGGGGCCGGGGAGATTTAAGATCGCGATGTTTGTGCTCTTTGCGCTGGCCGCGGTTGCGGCAGTGTACGTCACGGCGGTTTTGACGCCGCACTTGGAACAGCTTCGGCAGGCCGGTGCGACGCAAAGCGAAAAGTTTCGCCAGCTTCATGGCCTTTCGATGGGAATATTTCTGATCGAAACGCTGCTGGTCTTCGTTGCGGGGCTGCTGCTGCCTGGCGCGGCGCATCGCACCGATCAGGCACTGGCTTCAGTCCGGCCCCAATCTTCGTAGCGGCCGAGCATTTCGCCCGTCACCGAAGGCGGAGTTTCTTTCAGCACCTGATCGAGAATCTGTTGCGTAATCGGCTGCTCGTTGCCCGTCGCGACACTTTCGAGAAATGGAATAGTGGCCGCGCGATCGCAGATGTACTTGATGTCGGCTCCGCTGAAACCATTGAGCCTCTGAGCGAGTGAATCAAAATCCAGATCTGGTGCGACAGGCCGCTTGCCCAGATACAGCTCGATCATCTTTCTACGAGCCGCGGGATCAGGCAGGGGAATGTAGACCTTTTCGTCAAATCGCCCGGGACGGAGGATGGCCGGGTCGAGCTGCCATGGGACGTTCGTTGCGCCCATGAGCAGAATCGGTCGGCCGGCCTTCTTATCGAACCCCTCCACGCCTTGCAAAATCTGCGGCACCACGCGCTGCATGACGCTGGAGCCTTCATCGCGCCGCGCCGGAACCAGCGCCTCGATCTCATCGATGAAAATAATGCTGCGCGGCTCAGCCGCGGCGGCGTCGAACAGTTTCTTGATGTTCTGCTCCGCCTCGCCCACCCATTTGCTCAACACGTCGGCCGGTGAAATGCGGAAAAAGGTGGCATCGATCTGCCCAGCCGTCGCCTGGGCCAGCATGGTCTTGCCGGTGCCTGGGGGCCCATACATCAACACGCCGCCGCCGGCGCGAATGCCGAATTTCTGCGCCAGCTCGGCATGCTCGAACGGATAGATCATCTTCAGGCGGATGTCCTGCTTCACGTCCTCGAGACCGGCCACGTCATCGAAGCGAAGCTTGGGCTTTTCGCGGATGATCCATTGATTTGCGGATTTCTCGCCTTCCGATTCGCTGGCCGGGGCGTCCGACTGTGAACTGCCGCGACGAACGGCCGGCTGCCGACGACCTTCCTTCGCCGCGTTTTGGCAATCGCGCGCCAGATCAAGCAGGCGCTGGGCGGTCTGCTGGCGAGCGTCACGAAGCTCCTGCCCCTGTGCCGTCCGGCTCAGGTCCACCATCGCGCGGGCCGCCTCAAGAAGATAAATCCGCGCCGATTCCCATTGACCCGCGCGACGAGCGTCGAGACCCTTCTGTCGATAGCGTTCAAATGTGTCCCACGAAGTAGCCATTAAATGTTTCCGCAGATCGACTGCTGATTATGAATCATGAAGCCCGTCGTCACCATTAGAGAACGCCGCCAAATTCCCACTGTCATCAGTTCCTCACGTAAGCTCCATCGGAAAAGGCGTGAGATTTTCCACGCCATCCGCCGTGACTCGATACTGATTTTCAATTCGGATGCCTTGAGCTAACGGGTCGCCATAAACACCCGGCTCGCAGGTGAAAATCTCGCCTTCCTCCAACACATCATCCCATCGCGGATTCAAATGCGGAAATTCGTGCGGCGAAAGTCCCACGCCATGCCCCAGATGATGCGGAAATTCGCCGCCGGTCTTCTGTCGATAGTATTCGTTGACCGTCGAGAAAATCTCCTTGCACTTTGCGCCGGGCTTCGCGATCGATTCAATGATTGGGAATACGCCTTTCACTATATTCAATGCATTGAGCTGCACATCGGTCGGCTTTCGATTCACCGCAATCGCCCGGCAGTTATCCGAAAAATACCCTTTCACAGCCGGCCCAATATCCAGGATGTACAACTCGCCGGCCTTGGCGGTCCGTCCTTCTCGTGGTGGTCCACCGCGCTCGCCACAGGCAAAATCATTTCCCAAATAAGCGGACAGGGGTTGCCCAGCCGTAGTGACCGCGACTTCATGCAACTCCGAAAAGACTTTCAATTCCGGAATCCCCGGCTCAATGATCTGCCGAGCGCGCTCGTACATTTTTCGCGTGCACTCAATGGCGAGGCGCATGATCGCCAGTTCGTCCGGATCTTTCTTTCGCCGAAGCTGAAACAATTCCGATTCAATCGAAACTTTCTCTCCCTCAAAAGATATGGCCACCGGTGCCGTCGGGCCGGCGGCATCAATTCCAATGCGTCGCGCACGTCGATCTGTCAGCAATTGCAGCACTTTTTCCGCCGCAAGAGCCGACTGCTCCTGCCGATGGGTGCTCATCCAGGTCGAGTCGTAGGTGATGCATTCATCCGCCGTCGCCGATCGATCCGGTTCCCGGGCGCAGACCAATGCTGATTTCCCATTAGAAAAAAGCACGAATGCCGCCTGATGCTGCCAGAAAGGCCAGTGGCCGGTGAAGTAATAAACGTGCGATCGCCAGCCCAGGACGACCGCGCCGATGTTCTTGGCATACATCGCCCGCAGCAGCCGCTGCTGACGGGTACGACAAAAAGATGCTTCCAGCATGGCAGGCACTTTATCGCGGCTGGGGTTTTGAGGACAGGGATTCGCATGTATCGCGATTTGCTCCGCCGATGATAAACTCCCGGCCGCTATAGCAGCAGGAGTTCTGGCGTGGTCAAAATCGTCATGGTGGGCGCGGGAAGCGTGGTGTTCTGCAAGAATCTCACCGGCGACATCCTTTCTCATCCCGAATTGAAAGAAGCCACGCTCTGCTACATGGATATCGATCGCGAGCGCCTGGAGGTTGCCGAGGGTTTGTGTCGAAAAGCGGCGCGTGTGTTAGAAGCGAAGCCGCGGATCCAGGCGACCTGCGATCTACGCGAGGCGCTCGACGGCGCCGACTTCGTCATCAACATGGCCCAGGTAGGCGGTTTCGATTCGACGCTCGTCGATTTTGAAATTCCCCGCAAATATGGCCTGAATTTCACCATTGCCGACACCACCGGCCCCGGCGGACTCTTTCGCGCGCTCCGCACGTTTCCGATGCTCACGAACCTATGCCGGCAAATGGAAGAGCTCTGTCCCTGCGCGGTGCTGCTCAACTACTCCAACCCGATGGGCATGAACATGCAGACCATCACGCGGACCAGCGGCCTCCGCGCGGTGGGGCTCTGCCATAGCGTCCAGGGAACGCTCAACCAGATCATGGGCTACCTCGGCGTCGATCCGAAGGAGGTCGCCTTCGTCTGTGCCGGCATTAACCACATGGCCTTTTATCTGAAGCTCGAACACCAGGGCGAGGATCTTTATCCGCGCCTGTTCGAGGCGATGAATGATCCGACGATGTATGCCAGCAATGCGGTGCGCTTCGAGCTGATGAAACGGCTTGGCTATTTCGTCACGGAATCCTCCGAGCACAATGCCGAGTACAGCCCCTATTTCATTCCGCACGGACAGGAATCGATCGACAAATATCGAGTTCCCATCGATGAATATCTTCGGCGATGTGATCGCATCGTCGAAGAATTTGGGCGGTTGAAGAAGATTTGCGCAGGAAAGGAAGCCGTCGATTTCCGCCGCAGCCATGAATATGGCAGCACAATCATTCATTCGATCGCCACCGGCAAGCCAAGCGTCGTTTACGGCAACATGCCCAATCGCGGGACCATCTCGAATCTTCCCGCCGATGCGATTGCCGAAGCGGCAACGGTGGTGGATCGCGCCGGGCTGCGGTTTACGAATGTCGGCGCGCTTCCGCCGCAGTTGGTGGGATATATTCAGCCGCATGTGACGCAGCAGGAACTCTTCATTCGCGCCGCGATGGAAGGGCGGCGCGATCATGTTTATCAGGCGGCAATGTTCGATCCGCTGACTTCGGCCACGCTTTCGCTCGATCAGATCGTCGAAATGTGCGATGAGATGATCGCCGCACATGGGCTCCAATGCGAAGGCGGCCTGCTGCCTGACCTGAGCGCCAAATCACTCCATGTGAGCGGCTGCGGCAGATCGTTCGAACGTGTCGAGGCTTCAAAATTGCGCAGCCGATGGAGCGAGCTGCAACGCCAGAGCGAAGCGGAATACATTCGAAATTGGCATGTGATCGGTCCCTTCGCCGCCGATCGCGGGCAATGCAATGGGCTGAGCGTGCGCACGGAAATCGAGAGAGACTTTAATCGCCTGCACGGCGCGGTCGATCTGGAAATGGCTTACCAGATCGGCCAGCGAGAGGTGCAATGGAAACAGGCCACGTGCGGAGGCAAAGGATATGTGGACTTGCGAAACGCGCTCGGCGCCGAGGAATGGTGCATTGGCTACGCATATTGCGAATTCGATTCTCCTGATGCTCGGAAAGCGCGCCTCCGCTGCGGCAGCGACGACGGCATCAAGATCTGGTTGAATGGCCAGGTCGTCCACGAAAACGAAACTGGCCGGCCTTATGTGATGGATGACGACGCCACGACGATCCAACTAAAAGCCGGCACAAACCGGATATTGGTTAAAGTCGACAATTACATGTGCGACTGGGGTTTTGGCGTCGCGATCTCAGCCGAATCGCAGAGCCAGTAATACGTCTTCACGTCGGCTTTCCCGCCACACCTTACCGGCCTTCGCGGCTTATTGGACGAATCGCTTGACGCGAGCGATTTTCAATCGTACATCGCCGGCCCATTCGTGATACAGTCGGCGTCGATGCGTTGGACACTGTTCTTCCCCCTGACCTTTGTCGCCGGAGTCCACGGCTTCGCGATCTTCGCGCCGTATCTGTTCTTCATTGCGATGCTGGCTGCGATGAAACGGCGCAAGTCGGCAAGCCCCGCTGCGATTCCTGCAAAGAGTGAAATCCAGTTACGCCCGTTGACTGCCCAGCCGATCCATTAGCCTTTCACGCAATCAACTTTTTGTCTTCCGCTACCGATAGGCTGCGCGTTTTCCCCCGCCCCCCGGTACGCCGGGGGAGGGGCTCGGGATGGGGTTTCGGGCTCAAAAGATCAGTTGACGATTGACCGGTAACCTGTCTTGGGCTTCTGAGGAACCACCCTAACCCTCCCCCGGAGTAACGGGAGAGGGAACAAATGGGGCAAAAAAGCGGGAGCGCCGTTTGGCACTCCCGTTAGCTCGTTCAATAACAAATCTGCCTGCAACGCAGGTTTCTTTACATGCTCTTCGCCTTCTCGCGCACTTCGTCGAGGGTGCCGACATAAAGGAATGCCTGCTCGGGCAGATCGTCGGCCTTACCTTCGGCGATGTCTTCGAAGCTCTTGAGCGTGTCGGCGATCTTCACGTACACGCCTTTCTTGCCAGTGAACTGCTCGGCCACGATAAAGGGCTGGCTGAAGAAGCGTTCGATCTTGCGCGCCCGGCTGACGATCAACTTATCCTCTTCGCTCAGTTCATCGACGCCGAGAATGGCGATGATGTCCTGCAGATCGCGGTAGCGCTGCAGCATCGACTGCACCTTGCGGGCGATGCGGAAGTGCTCTTCGCCGACGATTTCGGCCGACAGCGCGCGGCTGGCCGAGGCCAGCGGATCCACCGCCGGGTAAATGCCTTTGCTGGCAATGCTGCGCTCGAGATAGATGAAGGCATCCAGGTGGGCGAAGGCGTTGGCCGGGGCCGGGTCGGTCGGATCGTCGGCCGGCACGTACACCGCCTGCACCGAAGTAATTGCGCCGCTCTTGGTGCTGGTGATGCGCTCCTGAAGCTCGCCCATTTCGGTTGCCAGCGTCGGCTGATAACCCACGGCACTGGGCATTCGACCCAGTAGGGCCGACACTTCCGAACCGGCCTGCGTAAATCGGAAAATGTTGTCGATGAACAGCAGCGTGTCCGCGCCGGTTTCGTCGCGGAAATACTCGGCCATGGTCAGGGCCGACAACGCGACGCGAAGACGCGAGCCGGGCGGCTCATTCATCTGGCCGAAGACCATCACGGTCTGATCGATAACGTGCTTGCCGGTCTTTCCAATCTCGGCTTCCTGCATTTCCAGCCAAAGGTCGGTGCCTTCGCGCGTGCGCTCGCCGACGCCGGCGAATACTGAATATCCGCCATGCTGCTGCGCGATACGAGCGATCAGTTCCTGAATGACGACCGTCTTGCCCAGCCCCGCGCCGCCGAAGAGTCCGGCCTTGCCGCCGCGAAGGAAGGGGGTGAGCAGATCGATCACTTTAATGCCGGTCTCGAACACCTCGGCCTTGGGCGTCAGATCGACGAACTCCGGCGGCTCGCGATGAATCGGCCGGCGCTCGGTGACATTTACCGGCCCACGATTATCGATCGGGTCCCCCAGCAGATTAAACACGCGCCCCAGCGTTTCCTTACCAACCGGCACCGAAACCGGCGCGCCGGTATCGACGCAATCGACGCCGCGACGCAGGCCGTCGGTCGAACCCAGGGCCACGGCCCGCACGCGTCCGCCGCCCAGGTGCTGCTGCACTTCGCCGGTCAGCTTGGTGGTGTTGCCGTCGTTGGTCACGTCGATTTTCAGGGCGTTATAGATTTTGGGAAGCTGATCTTCCGCGAACTCGGCGTCAAAGGTTGAGCCAATCACCTGCGTCACTTTTCCGGTGCCGGGCATGGGTTTGTTCCTTCTTCGATTGATCTCTAAAGCCGCCTGTCACCAGGCCGGCAACCGCTCCGCCTGCGCATAAAACGCGCCGCTTCGGATACGGGGCGCAGGATTGTATGTTTTCTTCACAAACTGGCAAGCGAAGGGGGGACGAGCCGGCGGCTGTCGCGATCGAAGCGTCAAATCATATCCGGCGGCCCCGCCGCTGGCGCAGAACCTATATGATGGTGCGCGTCCGGCAACGCGTTTCAGAAGATACAGTAGCTTTTTAAATGACCCGCTCGTTTAACGCCAGCCGCGCGATGGTGGCCTGCGCCGTGATCTTTTTAGCGGCCGGAGCCTGCATGGCGGCTGTGCCGGACGCGAGTGAAACCGCTGGTCTAATAGACCAACAGATCGAAGCGCGTCTGGCGAAAGAAAATGTTTCCCCCGCGAAATTGGCGAACGACGCCGAATTCCTACGCCGAGTTTACCTCGATCTTCGCGGCGTTGTTCCGACGTACGACCAGGCCTCGCGCTTCTTGAGCGATTCGCGAACGGACAAACGGGCGCGGCTTGTGGAGGAACTGTTGGCCAGCCCGCGCTATGGCCAATATCTGGCCGACGCTTGGCAGCACGATCTGATTTCGCCTCTTGCCGATGATCGGCAGAAGCGATCCGAGATATTTCAAAAGTTTCTCGCCGACGAATTTAACAACAAGACGTGGGACCAAATCGCTTCCAGACTTTTGACAGCTTCGGGGAGGATGGAACAGAACCCGGCTGTGATCTATCTAATCGAAGGGCGTCTCCCGCGTAGCGTTCCCGATTTGACCGACTTAACCTCGCGGTATTTCCTGGGCCTGCGACTGAGCTGCGCGCAATGTCACGATCATCCTTTTGCCCATTGGAAGCAGCAGGACTTCTGGGGGATGGCGGCATTTTTCGCTCAGATTCAAACACCGAAGCGCGCAAAGCAGGTTTACGAAAAAGGCGTCATCGACGATCGAAACATAACGTTGGCGACGTTGCGCGATGCCGCCAAGCCCGACGGCTTTATGCTTTGCTCGCCCAAGTTCCTTGGGGGGCCGGAATTGTCAGAAGGAAGGACAACCGGTCGCGCGGCGCTCGCCAGCTGGATGACCGCGCCCGACAACCCGTATTTCGCACGCGCGGCCGTCAACCGGGCCTGGTGGCGCCTGTTTGGCCGTGGGATCGTCAATCCAGTCGATGATATGGATGAGGCCAATCCACCCACGCACCCGCAGCTACTGGATCTCCTTGCGCAGCGGTTCATAGAGTCCGGATTTGACCTGAAGTATCTCACCCGCGCAATCATCTTGAGCCGCGCATATCAGCGCACGAGCCGACCCGATGGTGCATCGGACGCGCAAATGGCGCACTTTGGGCGAATGTCAATCAAAGTTCTGTCAGCGGGACAGTTGTACGACTCGCTGGAGACCATCTTCGGCCCGCCAGCAAAGGTCTCCGGCATTGACGCGCGTGCGGGAGCTCGAGCGGAGTTCATTCAATTCTTCGGCGACACTGCCGACATTGATCCAATCGCCTATCGCCGCGGTATTCCGCACTTGCTGCGGCAGATGAATTCCGGGCAATTCGGCGAGAGAGGCATGGATGCGCTGGTGAGCCGCGTGATGACAAGCGGAAGTTCACCCGATGCGATCGCGTCTGAACTGTTCCTGACGATCCTCTCACGCCAGCCGACGCCAGAAGAACTGGACCGCATCAAGGCATACGTGAAGCATTGCGACTCGCCACAGAGCGGCTGGCGCGAAGTGGCGTGGGTCCTGATGATGGCCAGCGAGTTCTCTTTGAATCATTGAATCTCGTTCGTTTGCTGGGAGGTATTGGGATGCAACCGAAGCTTAACCGCCGATCATTTCTAGCCTCCGCCGTGGCTGGCGCTTCGTTGAGCGGCTGGCTGGCGCGGCTGGCGGCCGGCGCACCCGATGGGCCGCGGCCCAAGTCATGCATTTTGCTCTGGATGGCAGGCGGCCCAAGCCACATCGATACCTTCGATCCCAAGCCTGAAGCCCCTGCTGACATTCGTGGGGAGTTTAGCGCCATCGAGACGTCCATCTCAGGCATTCGCATCAGCGAACATTTTCCGCGATTTGCGAAGCTCATGCAGCACGCCGCCATTTTGCGCGGCATGAGCACTCTCGAGTCAGACCACAAGCTCGCGACCTACAACCTGCACACGGGCTACCGAAATCGTGGTGGGGTGGTGGCATACCCGAGTCTGGGCGCGATCGTCGCCAACGAACTGGGGAAGCACGATGTGGCGCTGCCCAACTTCGTCACCATCGGTCACGGGCCAACAGAGGCACTAAGCGCCGGTTTTCTGGGACCGGACAATCAGCCCCTGGCGGTCAACGACCCAATCCGTGGACTCGATTTTGATGCGCCGACCGCCGCGGCTAAGCAGTTCGACCGACAGATCGCGCTGCTCGATGAATTTGAAGATTCTTTCCGAGACATCTATCACAGCGCCGCTGGCGAAGCCCATCGGTCGTCGATTGATCGCGCGGTGCGATTAATGAACACGCAGCAGAAACAGGCGTTCGACCTGTCGCGAGAGCCGCAGAACATTCGCGACATGTACGGCCCGCGTTCCCGCGTAGCCGTGCGCCCAATTGGCGGCAAGATGGCCGGCACCGGCGAGCGCGCCGGCAGCTTCGGCCAAGGATGCCTCATGGCCCGCCGACTCGTTGAAGCAGGCGTGCCATTTGTCGAAGTCACCATGGGCGATGGCGTGGGCTGGGACACCCACCGCGATAACTTCCCCCGCACGCGCGCACTCTCGTTGGAATGTGATATCGCCATGTCGGCTCTGGTCACGGATCTGAAAGAGCGTGGTCTTCTCGATACAACGTTAGTTGTCTGGATGGGAGAGTTTGGTCGCACGCCTCAGTGTACTGGAGGCGGGCGTAATCACTGGTCGCGCGCCTGGAGTAGCATGATGATTGGCGGCGGCATCAAAGGCGGTCAGTGCATCGGCCGTACCGATCGCGACGGCGCCGAGGTCATCGATCGACCCATCAGCGTTCCCGATTTTCTGGCGACGATCTGCACAATCTTGGGAATCGACTACAAGCGAAAGAATCATCCGCCGGGAATCAATCGCCCGATCCCGATCGTCGACACGAGCAAACCGGTCAAAGTGATGACGCAATTGCTGTAGCGACGCAGATGGGGCCACCACTCATTTCAGCTTTCTGCACCAATCAGTAGTGACCCCGGTTTTGGCCACGTGTTCGGCGGCTTCCACGGGGCGCGCTCTTCTCTTTTGGGCAACTGGGGCGTGATTGACACCACCGGGAGAATGATCATCGAGCCCCAGTTCGACGACGTCGGCTCCTTCGAAGGCGGCATCGCACCGGTCACCCGGGACAAGTGGAATGGCCTGATCAACCGCACGGGTCGATTTATATGGGGCCCCACAACTGAGTCGGTTGGACCTCGCGCGTGCTGGAGAGTGAGTGGTATTAGGGATTCGCATCGCATACGAAGCGCGATCTGCGCGGACGAAAATAATAACATAACTTGACAAACGGAATATTTAATGACATATCGGCCCGCGGTATTCATATATGGCATGTGACAAAAGACGCAGAGGCGATGTGGCGCGCGCAGCGGTGCGCCACATCGCTATAACAACAGTATCTACAATATTTTATGTGGCACTTTAGCAGCAAAAGTGACACCTTTGCGAGTGTCATCTCGACTTTTGCACTTTTCCGCCTCAGGCTGCGGCGGCGAGGTGGGCCAGGAGCCAATCCTGCACGCGGTTGGGTAATTGTGTTACGAGGCTGCCGCCGGGGGCATGTAACAATATGACCTGC